>Ga0210028_1003668_pt1 | contig 11511 bp, 14 predicted proteins | sample CryGeymeta201513_FD_185468 | JGI IMG/M metagenome (GOLD analysis project Ga0210028, IMG submission 185468) | Groundwater microbial communities from Crystal Geyser aquifers in Utah, USA - Crystal Geyser metaG 2015-13 (SPAdes) (version 2) | ecosystem: Environmental > Aquatic > Deep subsurface >...
GGGGAGTTGGTGCTGGAATAGGATTATTAAGAAGCCATGTTTCAGATAGAAACCTTAAAGTTCCGTTAGCCAGTGATGGAAACAATGATGTAAAGCAAAAAGGAATAGTCGAGCCTTTACCAGAGAAGCCTGTTGAGAAAAAAGCGGTTACCAGTCAGCCCTCAACAGGCACTCATGCAGGAGAATGGGCCAAGGTTTACGAAGTCTATAAAAAAGCGGATGCGTTGGACAATTATACTTTTATGAATACTGGAGAGGGGCAACTTAAAAAAAATGGGTGTGATTTTGCCACACCTAGTACTGCGAAAGTTTTTTTACAAGCAAGATATAGGGCAGGATTGGAAATAGCCGGATGTAGTGGAAATGAAGGTGAAATGGCAATTAGTGATATGGTGAAGGGGTCTATGGAAAGAATGGGAGATAATTTTAGTATAGAACTTCGTAATAGAATCGTGGAAAAGCTTAAAGATCAAGCTCCTTAGAAATTGACTTTTATTGGGAATTTGTCATAATCAGACACAGTGATTTTAACTACACCTAAAAATAGCTTTGTCCTATCCGTCGGCGGGTCGGTGTTTGCCCCGAACGGGGAAGATAATAAAATCGACATTCCGTACCTGCACAATTTTGAAACGTTTATCAGAAAACAGATCGCCTTAAAGAGGCGATTTTTTTTAGTCGTCGGCGGCGGCTACACCGCCCGGCAGTACCGCGACGCGGCTAAAAAAGCGGCCGGGCACGATTTAACTGATGAAGACCTGGATTGGCTGGGAATCCACGCCACCCGGTTAAACGCCCATTTATTCCGGACGATTTTCCGGGATGTGGCCTACCCCTGGATTTTGAAACACTTTGACATGGTGGATAAAAACGCCGTCAACTATCCGATCGTCATCTGCGGCGGCTGGAAACCGGGCTGGTCGACCGATTACGATGCCGCTTTGCTGGCCAATGATTATCACATCAACACCGTGATTAACCTGTCCAACATTGACCAGGTATATGACAAAGATCCGAATAAACATAAAGACGCCCGGCCGATTGATAAAATGGGCTGGGATGAGCTGACCGGTTTGGTGGGGAAAGCGTGGCGGCCGGGGATGAACTCGCCGTTTGACCCGATTGCCGCGCAGCTGGGAAAAAAGATCGGCCTGAAAGTGGTCATTGCCAACGGCCATGATTTTGCTAATTTAGCCAAAATTTTAGACGGTAAAGACTTTACCGGTACGGTGATAGAGTGATATGGTTGAGACAAAAGCAGAAGCGGCAGAACCAGGATTAATCGTTGGTAAATGGGTTAGATTAGATCAACCGCTTAATATGCTAGATTTAAAAAAATGTTGGGTTCGGAAATGTTGTTACGCGGAGACAAGGTAGAGGTTGATGGAAAAAAGTTTGTGATTAGCGGGGGATATAAAAGTGGAGGAATTGAGGCCCCGGAAAAAGCTGAATGGTGGATTGTTCCTGTGCGAGCCTGGAGGAAAAAAACTGGTGGGGACGGTACAGGAAAATTTATCGGCGCTGCTGAAAAGATAATTACCGGCTATCTTTTACAACCAAAAACTAACGATTTTACCGTACCTGCTTGGGGTAAACCACGTAGATTTGGTTGGTCAGAGGCAGGTTTCAGCAGGAGTCATATCAGTTATCGGCGTGGGCAAGGAGTTACGGTTTCTCGTGAATGAGTTTGACATATTGACAAGGAGATAAATTTTGCTATACTGGGGGGCAGTATGGATAAAATTGCTAAAGCGTTGGTCCGGGCCAAGGGGCAGGTTGTAGCCGTGGAACGAATGTACTACGACGAAAAACCGTGTTTAGCGATTGTCCAGCAGTTGGCCGCGGCTAAAGAGGCGTTGAACCGGATCGGCCGGGAGATGCTTAAAGCCGAAGCCTGCCAGCTGGTGACAAATAAACCGCAAAAGATTAAACTGGAACAAGTTTTAAAACGATTATTTAAAAGTTAAAGGAGAAATATATGCCGGCAGTGCATTTTAGTGATCAGGATTTTGAGGCCAAAGTCCTGAAAAACAAATTACCGGTAATGGTCGATTTTTTTGCCGAGTGGTGCGGGCCGTGCAAACTGGCCGGACCGGTGGTCGATAAATTAGCCGAGGAATACAAAGATAAACTGGTGATTGGCAAGATTGATGTTGATGCCAACCAGGCAACCGCCGGCAAGTTCGGGGTGATGAGCATCCCGACCGTGATCTTTTTTAAAGACGGTAAAGAGGTGGAACGGATGAGCGGGTTTGGGGGAGAAGAAGGGTATCTAAAATTAATTAAAAAGGTTCTAGGAGAGTAGTGAGAAAATTAATCATTATCGGTTCCGGGCCGGCGGGATATACGGCCGGGATTTATGCCGCCCGGGCTAAGCTGGAGCCGTTGATTTTGGCCGGGGAAATTCATGGCGGCCAACTGATGAATACAACCGTAGTGGAAAATTGGCCGGGGAGTAAGACGGGGATAATGGGACCGGAGTTGATGCGGGAAATGCGCGAGCAAGCCCAAAAATTCGGGGCGGAAATTATCGATAAAAATGTGGTAAAGGTCGATTTTTCGAAACGGTCGTTTACGATTGATGATTATCAGGCCGAGGCGGTCATTATTACTACCGGCGCCTCGAGCCTGATGCTGGGTGTTCCCGGAGAGAAAGAACTGCTGGGCCGGGGCGTGGCCACCTGCGCGGTTTGCGACGCGCCGTTTTATAAGGAAAAAATCGCGGTGGTGGCGGGCGGCGGCGATGCCGCCTGCGAGGACAGTTTGGCCCTGATCAAGTTTGCTAAACAAGTGTATTTAGTGGTGCGCCGCGACTCTTTGCGGGCGTCGAAAATCATGGCCGAACGAGTGATGAAGCACCCCAGAATTAAAATTTTCTGGAATACCCAAGTGAAACAAATTTTGGGCGGTCAAAAAGTCGAAGCTGTAGAATTTACCAACGGTGAAAAACTAACCACCGACGGCGTGTTTTTAGCCATCGGTCATCAGCCGGCCACCGGGATTTTTAAAAGTCAGATTGACTTGGATTTTAAAGGTTACATTATTACCGGTCTGAATAAAGACTATCCGACTATGACCGGAGTGGCCGGAGTGTTTGCCGCCGGTGACGTCGTCGATCATCGCTACAAGCAGGCGATTACTGCCGCCGGGATGGGGTGCATGGCCGCTCTCGACGCCGAAAAATGGCTGGAAAATATTAAATAAAGGAGACCGTTATGTTAAATGATCCGTTTGTAAATGCCCGGAAACAGATTGACAATGTGGCCAAGTATTTGGATATCGATAAAAAAACACTGGCAAAAATTAAAACTCCGGACCGGGTGTTGAAAGCGGATTTGAAAATAAAAATGGATAACGGTAAAACGCGGATTTTTAAGGCTTTCCGGTCGCAGTTTAATAATGCCAAAGGGCCATATAAGGGCGGGATTCGTTTTCATCAAAATGTTTCGGAATCAGAAGTAAAAGCCTTATCTGCCTGGATGACCTGGAAATGTTCGACTGTGGGTATTCCTTACGGCGGCTCTAAAGGCGGGATTGTCGTGGATCCGAAAACTTTATCGACCGGTGAACTGGAAAGATTATCTCGGGCGTATATGCGGGCATTTTATCAGGTTTTTGGAGCGTGGATTGACGTGCCGGCGCCGGATGTTAACACTACCGGGCAGATTATGGCTTGGATGCTGGATGAATATCAAACTTTAGTCGGCCACCAGGAACCGGCCATGATTACCGGCAAGCCCTTGGAACTGGGCGGGTCGCAAGGCCGGACCGAAGCGACCGGTTTGGGCGGCTTTTATATTTTGGAGAGTTTAAGGCGTAAATGGAAGGGTCCGACCCTTCCAAAAAAGACCACGATTGCCGTTCAGGGGGTGGGCAACGTCGGTTATTGGTTCATCGAGTTTGCCAAGAAAGCCGGGTACCAGATAGTGGCCTGGTCAAACTCTAAAGGCGGCGAGTATAAGGGGAAAAAGATTACCAATGACCAACTATTGGAATTGCCGGTCGACGTGCTGGTGCCGGCGGCCCTGGAAAACATGATTACCAAAGAGAATGCCGCGAAAATTAAGGCTAAATATATTATTGAGATGGCCAATGGGCCGGTGACGCCGGAAGCGGACGAAATTCTGTTTAAGCGCGGGATTGTGTCTTTACCCGATGTGTTGTGCAACGCCGGCGGGGTAACCGTGTCTTATTTTGAGTGGGTCCAGAATAATATGGGCTATTATTGGGGAAAAGAAGAAGTCTGGGCGAAACTCAAAAAGATTATGGACCGGTCTTTTGCCGAAGTTTGGGCAATTTATCAGGAGAAAAAGGTAACTCCCCGCATGGCCGCCTATATCCTGGCCGTCGGCCGGGTGGTGCAGGCGATGAAGCTATTGGGGAGATAGATACTTGACACGATTACTTAAATTTGCTACTTGTGGTGGATAAACTATGACAGAAAAAAATTCCAAAAAGCCGGCCGTCAATATTGTTCAAATTATTCTGACCATTTTTTTGGTCGGAGCGGCTTTTGCCATCGGGTCGATGTGGACCGAGCTCAAGTTGCTCAAGAGCGGGAAGGGAACTGCCGTCAATCAGCCGACCCAGGAGGCCGCGTCGCCACAGCCTGAAGAAGGGCCTTTATCGGATGAGCAGTGGCAGGAAGTTTTAGCCGATCCGGTTTACAGCGAGGGCGACGAGAAGGCCCAAGTCACCTTGGTCGAGTTTACCGACTACCAGTGCCCGTTCTGCAAACGCCATTTTGACCAGACAGAAGACCAGCTGCAAAGCGAGTACATTAAAACCGGCAAAGTCCGCTGGGTGATACGGGACCTGCCGCTGTCTTTCCACCAAAATGCCCATTTGGCGGCCGAGGCCGCCCGGTGTGCCGGCGATCAGAATAAATACAAAGCCATGCATGATCAGTTGTTTGAAACCCAAACTGCCTGGGGAGAATCGGCGACCGCTAAAACCGTGTTTTCCGGCTATGCCAAAACCCTGGGTTTAAACGGGGCGGCTTTTGACCAGTGTTTAACCGGCGGCAAGTATAAAGACGCGGTCGATGCCGATTTGGCCTTGGCAACCAAAATCGGCGCCAACGGCACGCCGACGTTTTACGTTAACGGCCAGCCCTTGGTCGGCGCCCAGCCGCTGGCGGCTTTTAAGGCTTTGATTGACGCGGCGCTTCAATAGGCTAATTGGTATAATAGCAATCATGAGGTATTTCTTCCTGGCGATTTCATTATTGATATTTATTGCGGCGCCGGTAAAAGCCCAGGAGGCCACCCCGGCCGCTGAAGTGGCGACGCCGGCGGCGATTACCCAGGCCCAGGACCAGGACATTACCGAGCGGACCTCGCCGGTTAAAGATAAGCTGGCGGGTTATCTGCAAGCCAAAGAGCCGGGCAGTTTAAACTGGAACAACTGGCTGCAATTATCCATCCGCCAGGCCGTGGACCAAGGCGTTTCGGCCAATACGATTGTCCTGGTCCTGCTGTTTCCGCTGGTAGCCGGTTTGATTGCCGCCGCCCGGCACTTGCTGGGTTTTCAGGGCTTCGGCATTTTTGTGCCGGCGATGCTGGCGGTATCTTTTTTGGCAACCGGGATCCGGGTGGGGCTGATACTGCTGGCGGCCATTTGGGTGACGGCCAATTTAGCCCGGCTGATTACCCAAAAACTGAAGCTGCAGTATTTGCCGCGCATGGCTTTGCTGATGTGGTTTGTATCGGCGGGAGTGCTGGCAGTGCTATTGGCCGCGGTTAATGTTGAGGTTTTGAGCAGTTTGTCCGCCGCTTCGATTTTTCCGATTTTGATTTTGATGCTGTTGGCCGAGAATTTTATCGAGGTGCAGACCGGCAAGAGCCGGCACGAGGCGGTTAATATCATCGGCCAGACCCTGATTTTGGCAGTGGCGACCGCCTGGCTGTTACGGCTGGACGGGCTGCAAAAATTTGTGCTGCTGAATCCGGAATTGTTTTTACTGCTGGTAGCGGGGTTTGACTGGTTTGTGGGCAAGTACGTGGGCTTGCGGGCGCTGGAATACGTCAAGTTTAAAAAACTACTTAAGTAATGACCAAACTGAATGATATTTTAGGCATGAATGCCCGGAATTTTTTGTTTCAGGGGCGGTACAACTGCAAAAAAGCCAAGCGGATTGCCGATGAAAAATTATTAACCAAGCGGGTATTGAAACAAGCGAAACTGGCCGTCCCCAAACTTTATAAACAGTTTAAGAGCGAGGGCGGGGTGGAAAATTTTGACTTAAGTAAACTGCCGGATAGTTTTGTGATCAAGCCCAGCCAGGGGTTGGGCGGCGAGGGGATTTTGGTCATAGAGAAGAAAGAACCTGACGGCTGGCTGGCGGTTGACGGCACCAAGCTGACGGATAACGATTTGCGTTTGCACATTTTAGACATTTTGGCCGGCCGGTACTCGATGCTCGATCTGTCCGACCGGGCGTTTATTGAAGAACGGGTTCGGGTCCACCCCCGGTTTGCCGCCATTTCCTGCCAGGGAACGCCGGACATCGGCGTGCTGGTGTTTAACCGGGTGCCGGTGATGGCGTTTTTACGCCTGCCGACCCGGGAATCGCACGGCAAGGCCAATATGTTTCAGGGAGCGATTGCCTGCGGCATTGATATTGCCTCCGGGGTGACGACCAGCGCTGTCCGGTACACCGAGGAAATCAAGTTTTTCCCCCAAACGCGGCGCAAACTGGCCGGGATTACCATTCCCCGCTGGGACGAGGTGTTGGAGTTAGCCGGGTTTACTGCCCAGGCTTGCGGTTTAGGCTACTGCCGGGTGGATATTGCTTTGCAGCCGCGGACGACTAAAACCGGCAAGTTAAAATCAACGCCGATGGTGTTGGAAATCAACGCTCAACCCGGCTTGAAAATCCAGCTGGCTAATAAAGCCGGATTACTGTTCCGGCTCAAGCGGGTTGAAGGCCTACAGGTAAAAACCGTCAAGCAGGGGATCGAGATCGGCAAGCAGTTATTCTCGGCCCGGGAAGAAGAAAGCATTGTCCGGGTGGGGATTTTTGAAGAAGTGGAAGTGGCGGATATCACCGGCGAAAGGCATTTAGTCAAGGCCAAGTTGGATACCGGCGCGTTTAGGACTTCGATCGACGAAGCCCTGGCCAAAAAATTGGGACTGCTGGACCCGGAAAACTTGCTGTGGAGCGGCTATTGGCGCGGGGCATTGGGGGGGGAAGAGCGTAAAGTTATCGGGCTGACGTTTTATTTGAAAGGCCGGAAAATTAAAACCGCGGTTTCGGTTTCCGACCGGTCGAAGTTAAAGCGGTTGATGATTATCGGCCGGCGGGACCTGCTGGGTTTTTCGATCCGGGTGAAAGAAGCCGAGGCGGGACAGGAAGCGTAGTGCTAAAATAGCAGGAATGAAAATTCCGGCGAAAGTTAACCAGATCAGCGAGATTAAGAAAATCTTTGAAAGTTTACCCGGCGGATGCCGGGTGGTCGGCGTCGGGGTGAGCGCGTTTCAGCGGTCGGGGTTGGGGTATATTTTGCCTAACTATGAGATTTTGAGTTTACTGGAGACGGCGGATTTGCCGGCAATCCGGCAGGTTTGCCCGGTGACGGTGATTCCCGGCGAGCGGCCCCAGGAATTAAACACCTCGAGTATTTTGAGTTTAAATTGGGTGAAAGACTGGCTTGGCCGGCGCCGGCCGGTGAATCTATTTGTCTACAAAGCGGCGACCCCCCTTGATCCAATTATTGAAGAATTGGGAGTGAAATTACTCTCCAGCCCGGGATATGTCCGCAAACCCCTGGAGGATAAAAAAGTTTTTCGGGTGGAAGCGTGCAAGGCGGGAATTCGGATTCCGGCCGGCTTGAACCTGAACCTTGAACAGTTAACCGAAACCAAATGGGATCAGTTAAAACAAAAATACGGGGAACGGCTGGTGTTTCAGCTGACCGATTATTCGACCGGCGGCGGACAGGGGACGTTTTTTATCAATAACCGGGACGACTGGCAGAAATTCTGGGAGTTTACGCGAAGCCAGGACCGAAAAAAAGAACTGAAATTTGTTAATGTTTGTGAGCGGGTGGCCGGCAGGCCTGCCAGTATTACCGGCTGTGCGACTCGCTACGGCGTAGTGACCAGTCTGCTGCAAACGCAGATAATTGACCAGCCGGAACTGGTCGGTTTTAAAGGCAGAAACGGGGTGTGGCTGGGACATGACTGGACGGCGCGGTTTTCTGACAAAGCGCAATTAAATGCGGAAAAGTTGTGCCAAAAATGGGGCGAATATATTTACCAAAAAGGCTATAAAGGCATTTTTGGTTTGGATGTGGTGTTAGGGGAGAATGACGAGATTACGGTGATTGAGTGCAACAGCCGGTACACCGGCGCTTTTCCGGTTTATACCATGCTGCAGTTAGCCCAAGGGGAAATGCCTTTGGATGTGTGGCATTTATTAGAGTGGCTGGGACTGGATTATGAACTGGATCTTGATGAAGTGCAAAAAGTTTCCCGCCAGGCGAAATCCGGGGCGCACATTATTCTGCACAGTTTGGCGGATAAACCCGTAAAAGCCGGCGGGGCGGTAAAGGCGGGAGTATGGGGCATTCGCCCCATAAATTCCGCGAAGAAATTCAAGGATATGGGGGCATTCGCCCCCGTGATTGATATTGGGTGGGCAAGGGAAGGTTTTTCGTTATTGGATATTAAAGCCGATGATGAGTTTGTCCTGTGCGACCGGATCCCGAATCCGGGACAGATTATTAAACCGGGCGAGCGGATAGGTAAACTGATCTTTAAGCGGCGGATTATTGACGATGAGGGTAATTTACTGCCGGAGATAAAAGCGGTGGTAGCTTCGATCTTGACATACTACAATATGTAGTGTAGTATGATTACTATATGAATACGCAAATGGTGACAGTTACCGAGATCCAAAGAAACTTTAAGTATATTTTGGATAATTTAGTCCCCAAAAATCCCACTTTAATTTTAAGGGATAGTGTGGCCGAGGCGGTCATTCTTTCTTTTGAGGAATATAAACGGCTGGCTAATTTAGAAAAAAAATTACTTAAAAGTGAAATGTTTTCTATTTTAGACGAGCTGGCAGAAAAGAATAAGAATATCTCTTTTGAGGAGATTGACCGGGATATAGAATATGCCAAAAAACACGCCTCAAGGCGTTATTGATACTAATGTTTTAGTCAGGGCTTTCTTGAAAACTAATGGCAGTGACGGCCGGATTTTCGCGGCGTTTGTAAAAAGCAAGTTTGAACTACTGTACAGCGATGCTTTGCTTAAGGAATTAATCAGGGTTTTGAACTACCCGAGAATCTTAAAGAGATACCACCACGATAAACATAAAATTGATGTTTTTATCCAAACAATTATCACTTTCGGCAAATTCGTCTACGCTCCGGAAAAAGTTAATCTCTGCCGCGATCCAGACGACGATGAATTGCTGTCCATCGCCCTGGCAATTTATACGAGAAAGCCGATTTTCGTAATTTCCGGCGATCGGGATTTGCTGGTGTTAAGCCGGAAGATTAAAGGGGTAAAAATAATGACCGCGGCCGGGTTTATCCGACAACTTAGCGGCTAAATTGTCCAAAAAAATCTTGTCCGGCATTAATGTTGTTGCTGACTTGGTTAATTACTCGGTCAATTTGGCCTTCGTTTCCAGTCATGGCCTCGCCAATATCCCAGATAAAGCCGGCAGTGGCAAATATTTTGGCCACAAAACTTAAAGTATTAAGATCATTGCGATTGTGTCTGTAAGTAGATGCCAAACCACCGAGAATTAAACCAATGGCTCCTCCCCAAGCAGTAGCCTCAAGTTCATCTGGCATAATATCAACCAGCACTAACGGCACTGTTTTATTAAAATGATTAGCTGCTAATCCAGCCCCAGCCCCTGCGGCAGTGATGATGGCGCTGTTGCGACCAGCATGGTCAGCTTGGTTATTAATAAGATCAACAATAAAATGAAAAGAACTAATTAATACGCTGTTTATTATGCCAACACCGGGATTAAAGACCCAGCGCAAATCAGGGTTGGCGAGCTTACCGGACAGTTTTTGAGTAATTTCGGCGGCGGCTTGAACTCCTAAAGCCAGTTTGGGATTTTGTTCAGCGATTTGTAATAAAGCTTCTATAGCCATAAAAAATCCACGAGTTAAGTGGACAATAAGAAATTATAACATAACTATAGGATAGTTGCAATAGTCAGATTTGCTAGAATAGCCTATGAAAGTAGCAGTGGGCCTTTCCGGCGGGGTGGATAGCGCTTTGAGCGCGGCGTTATTGGTTGAACAAGGCTATGAAATTACCGGGGTATTTTTAGAATGTTGGAACGAACCGGGCTGTAGAACGGATCAGGACCGGCAAGACGCGCTGGCCGTGGCGTTAAAGCTAAAAATTCCGTTTAGGGTTTTGGATTTTAAGCGGCAGTACCGGGAGCGGGTGCTGGAGAGTTTTTACCGGGAATATCAGGCGGGGCGGACGCCGAACCCGGATATCTGGTGCAACCGGGAGATTAAATTCGGGCTGTTTTTGGAGTGGAGTTTGAAGAACGGTTTTGACTATCTGGCGACCGGGCACTATGCGCAAGTAATGATCGACTCGTCAAAGATAAATTTTCGTGCTCACACCTGCCGTGAGTGGGCGAGAGGTTGCGCGCGTAAATTTACATTGACTTCGTCGATTAAATTGCTTCAATCGGTCGATAAAGCCAAAGACCAGACATATTTTTTGGCGATGTTGAAAGAGAAGCAACTTCGGCGGGTGCTGTTTCCGATTGGGCATTTGACCAAAAAGCAGGTGCGGATTGAGGCCAAAAAGCGGGGACTGCCGGTTTGGAATAAGAAAGACTCGAGCGGGATTTGTTTTGTGGGCCACGACCTGAATTTTAGGGAGTTTTTACGGCGCAGAATCAAAGAACATGAGGGGGAAGCGGTCGATAAAACCGGCAAAATCGTCGGTACGCACCAAGGAGTGGAGTTTTACACTATCGGCCAAAGGTATGCCCGGCCGTTGTTTGTGATACAAAAAGATATATTGCGAAATAGATTGATAGTGGGAATTAAGGCGGATTTGGCCAGAAGAGAGTTTGAGGTGGAGGGGTGGTCCCGCATTCGCGGGATAAAGCCAGTTAAAGAATTTAGAGGTTTTGAGGGTATTCACCCTCAAGTTATGGGTAAAAGTCAGCATACTTTGAAAGTAAGAATTAGACATCAGGGGAGATTGATATCGTGTAAGATCGAGGGCAAGAAAGTGAAGTTGGCCAAGCCGGAATTCGGAATTGCTCCGGGCCAGTTGGCGGTGATTTATGCGCCTACAAGGTTCAACCTTGAAGGCCTTGAATGTTTGGGGGGCGGGGTGATAAGATAGGGTATGGTATTTACTGCACCAAAAGAAGCGCCGGCGCCAAGAGTAATTAGAGATGCTGATATGGTAGAAATGGTCAAACTTTCTGGCACGGCTGATAAAGTTTTAACCGCCTTAGCTATTGGTCGGGAAAAATCCGCATTTGCTTTTGAACCAGATAAA
>Ga0210028_1003669_pt1 | contig 11509 bp, 9 predicted proteins | sample CryGeymeta201513_FD_185468 | JGI IMG/M metagenome (GOLD analysis project Ga0210028, IMG submission 185468) | Groundwater microbial communities from Crystal Geyser aquifers in Utah, USA - Crystal Geyser metaG 2015-13 (SPAdes) (version 2) | ecosystem: Environmental > Aquatic > Deep subsurface >...
AACTCCTTGTGCAATCCATTCGTTTAAACCTATCCTGAATAGATTTGTTTGTTGTACTCTGGCTCCATTCTTTAAAATAACAACCGCATTCCCCCCGGCATTCCTCCCATTAAAATTACCATGTTCAAGTCTATAATCATGAATTTCTAAAGCACGGCCATCTGATAAATCGATTATTGCGTCAGACCCCGATGGCACCATCGCCTCATCCCCAGCATCGCTTTTTGTTGCCGGAGAATTATCCTCCAACCCGGGCCAAGCATAGCCAAGCGCTTGAGTCTCAACTCCAACCGCTCTTATCCCAGCAGAAAACTTAAAAATTACCGCACTCAAAATCGGAACTGCCGGCAACAACGTTAATAAAACTGAAATGGTTTCTGTCGACTGCCTGGCTATTTCCAAAATCATTATCAGATTTTACCACACTATAAGACAGTATCGCAGTTTCTCAAGAATTTCCTAGTAATCCTGCTTCTAGCCTACGCTGCCGCGTTGAACAAAAATAGATTTCTCTTGAGAATAATAAAAATTAAAAATTTGTAAAATTTTTGCTAATTGCTTTTACTTAAATATAAGTGATAGATTTATATTGAAAGAAGAATTGAATGAAATTGATGGTTGGCCGGCCTAATTTTTCTTTTTTATCGCATTTAGCGACTTTGTTTCTTTTCTTCGTTTTAGCCTCAACTAAAAACCAAGCTTTTGCTAATGAGTATTTTGTTGCACCTAACGATTCCGCAGGTCTCATTAATGCAATAAATGAAGCAAATAATAATAGCGAAATAGATACAATAAATTTAGCAAGCGAATCAATTTATAGTTTAATAGATCCTATTGACAATCTTGTCTTTAATCCGGTGTATGGGATTAATGGATTACCCGTCATTAATAGTGATAATGAAATTATTATTAATGGGAATAATTCAACAATTAATCGCGAAGGCACAGCACAAAGATTCAGAATATTTGCTATCCAATTTCCAGGCAAATTAACACTAAATAATATTACAATTAAAGGAGGATTTAGTACTTCTCCAAATATTGGCGGTGGAGCTATATTAAATCTTAGTGGTACGTTAATTATCAATAATTCTAGGGTTTCCAAAAATACTGCCCTTATTGGTGGAGGGGCAGGAATTTGGGCTCTTGGGGGTACTTCTTACATATCAAATTCTACAATCTCTGAGAATAATTCTGGAAATAATGGAGAAACTATATCAAGTGGTGGAGCTTTTGTAAAAAGAGGCCTAGGATTATTTCAAGTCTCAGATAGTATTATTGAAAACAATGAAGCAGAAACAATTGGAGGAGCAATATACTCAAATGCAACATCATCTGGAGAAATTAATATCACAAATAGCCGAATTCAAAATAATTCTACGAGGCTTCAAGGTGGAGCAATATACAATTATCAAGGCAAAATAAATATTACAAACAGTTGCATTAATGGAAATTTACCCAATGCTGTAATAAATGAAACGGTATCTTCTTTTATTATTTCTGCGATCAATAATTGGTGGGGGAATGAAAATGGTCCATCTGGAGCAGGAAGCGGGTCAGGAGATTTTATTAGTAGTCGTATAGACTATATACCATTTCTTTCTTCTTGTCCTCCTCTTTCGTCTCCAAGCCCGTCGCCGGAGCCTAACCCATCGCCAACCCCCACTCCCTCTCCTTCACCCAGCCCGTCGCCAAATACTCCGATTGTGTTTTTGCCGGGCTTAGGCGGCAGTTGGAACACGTCAAATATAATCAGCGGCAACAGCGGCGGGGTGTGGAAAAAAACTCCGTTTATCAAAGTTTACGATAATCTTAAAAACACTTTTTTAAATGCCGGGTACACTGAAAGTGACGATTATTTTGAGTTTTACTATGATTGGCGCCAGCCGGTTGATAATATTGCCGGTCAGCTGAATAACTATATCAACACTAAATTTGGAGCAGGAACTAAAATTAACCTGGTTGGTCATAGTCTCGGCGGCTTAGTCAGCCGGACATACGCCCAAAGATATGGTGAAAGTAAAATTAATCAAATCGTCACCGCCGGTTCCCCTCACCAAGGGGCTATTCCCGCTTACCTGGCTTGGTCCGGGGCCCAGCTTAAAGAAGGAGATAATTGGGAATCACTCGGTTTAGGCCTGTATCTGCATTTGCATCAGGGCCGTTATAACTCACCGGTTACCGCGATCCAAACTTTGGCCCCCTCGCTAAAAGATCTATTGCCAATTTTTGATTTTACAAAAAACTTAAGCGGGGAAATTATACCGGTAAACTCACTGCACACCGCCAATAATTTTCTGAATGATTTAAAAACCGATCTGACTCCAACCTTAACCGATTTAATGACTAACATTGCCGGCAACCAACAATCCGGTATCAAATGGGTCAATTTAGGAAACAGAAGTTTAGCCGATCGTCTGCTCAACCGCTGGGCCGATGGCCACCCATCGAGCTATGATTACACTAATGACGGCGACGCCACGGTTTTAGCAGAGAGCGCTTTGATCAACAATGCCAACCAAATCCAGATTGCCAATTCCCACCAGGATTTAGTCCAAACTACCACCGGCATCGAAACAATTTTGACGGCTCTCAACCTGACCGCTATTCCCCAAACCGGCAACGAACAGCCGGCCAGAAATCCCGGCCTATTTTTCCTGCTCCACTCCCCGGCCGAAATTACCGTGACCGCCCCCGACGGCAGCCAAGCCGGCTTCAATGTGGTCAGCCCGATGCCCAACGCTTTTTACAGCCCGGAGGATAAATTGCTGTTAATTTACAACGCTGTCTCCGGCAATTACCAAACGGAAATTACCGGCACCGGTAACGGCGAGTACCAACTCGACATCGGTCAATTGACCGATAACGGTGAACATTGGTCCTCACTGGTTGACGAAATTACTTTAGGTGAGACCGATGATTGGACAGTAAACTTTAATCTGCAGCAGCCCCTGGAAGACCCGATCATTGATGATAACGGCCAGGATAAAATCAACCAAGCCAAGCTCCGGTTGGAGCAACTAAAACTTCAAACCAAACCAAAACTTCGGGTTTATTTAAACCGAATCACCCGGCTGTTAAATAAAAACGGGGTCGCCTCACTGCGCCTGGCACTAACCTCCACTTACAAATTCCGCTACTGGGTCAATAAATTTGCTCAAAGCGATGCCTACTTAAAAAGCGAGGCCGATCAAATCGGCCAACTGTTAACCCAAGCCTTAGTCACAATTGGCCAAAACAGCTACAGCTTGACCAAAAAACAAGTCCAGGCCGAACTCAACGCCGCCTTAAAAACCAAACAACAACTGGAGGCTAAGGCTGGTCAAATTAACGGAGCTAACGAAGTTTTAGGCAATACCCTGGATTTAATTAACCGTTACTCTGATCGGGCCCAAACCAGTTTTAACCAAAACAGTTTCTGGCAAACCCATGCCGACGCCTTGGTAGTCAGGGTGTTAGCTATCGAGGGCAACGCATTTATCCGTTAGTGGAGCTGATAGGTTTCGAACCTATGACCTCTTCGATGTGGACGAAGCGCGCTACCGCTGCGCTACAGCTCCTCGCTTGACTGATTATAGCAAAATCTCTACTATTAAATGATGGAAGACGAAGAGAATAATTTGTTGCGGCGGCTGTGGCTGTGGTTTTTGGATTTTATTGAAACGATTGTCATTGCTTTGGCAATTTTCGTCGTCGTTTACCGGTTCTTATTCCAACCGCACCAAGTCAAAGGCAGTTCGATGTACGACAACTTTCATGATGGCGAGTATTTGCTGACCGATAAGGTTACTTACCGTTTCCGCTCCCCCGAGCGGGGCGACGTGGTTGTGTTTAAAGCCCCGCAAAACGAGGATTACGACTACATCAAGCGGATCATTGCCCTGCCCGGCGATACGGTAAAAATCAGCGGCGGCCAAGTTTTTGTTAATAATACCTTGATCAACGAATCCGGATTTTTAGATGCCCGAATCACCACTCATGCCGGACTTTATGCCAAAGAAGGGCAAAACGTCACCATTCCCGCCGCCGAATACTTTGTCATGGGTGACAACCGCAACAACTCGTCCGACTCGCGCGAATGGGGACCGGTACCGGCAGCTAACCTGGTTGGCCGGACTTGGCTGCGTTATTGGCCGGTTAATCTGCTGGGAGTGATCGACAAGTACCCCAAAAACTAACCGGTAATCGCTTTCACCAATTTATTCAGCAATGGGTCAGTTTCGGCTAAAGTGCCGTGAAGATAGATCAATATTCTCGTTTCCCGGCTGGTGCGGACCAATTTGACGGAGTGTTTTTGGCCCAAAGCCTGATTCAGCCGGTTGGCTATCTCGTCGATTTCTTCGCTTACCAGTTTGGGGACCTGGTGCCCGGCGGCCGTCAGTTTCTGGCCGGTCTTATCTTTCATTCGCCTGGCTAAATCTTCGGCCCGGCGGACCGAACCGGATTCTTTAAGTAAAATCTTATAAGCATCGATCATTGCCTGTTTGTCGTCAATCGACGCCAAGGCCCGGGCATGACCCTCGCTGATCAAACCGGAGATTAAACCGTCTTTCAAAGCGTCCGGCAAAATCAGCAGCTTCAAAGTATTGGAAACATAGGCCGGGCTCTTGCCGATCCGCTGGGAAATTTCGGCGTTGCTTAAATCAAATTCTTCAATCAACCGTTCAAAGGCTTTGGCCCGGTCGATCGCGTTTAAATCGGTTCTTTGGACATTTTCCACCAGGGCCATTTCCAGCATCCCCTGGGGCGAAGTTTCTTTGATAATGCAGGGCAAGCTGGTCAAACCGGCCAGTTTGGCCGCCCGCCAGCGCCGTTCGCCGGCGACGATCTGATAGCCCGCCGGGGTATGCGCCACGATTAACGGCTCTAAAATGCCGTGTTCCCGGATCGAATCCACCAAATCCATCAGCGAATCCGGGGAAATCATGCCCCGCGGCTGCAGCGGATTTGGCTGAACTTTGTCAATTTCCAAATGAGTGATACTGGCTTGATCGGGCATAAGCAGTTAAGCGGCGGCCACCGCCACAAATTGTTTGCCTTGTTTTTGAAAAAACTTCACCCGGCCGTCTTTAAGGGCAAATAAAGTAAAATCCCGGCCCTTGCCGACGCCGGCGCCGGCGTGCCACTTGCTCCCGTTTTGCCGGATAATAATCATCCCGGTTTTAATTTTCTCGCCGCCGAACAACTTAACGCCTAAACGTTTTCCCGCCCGGGACGGGTGCTGGGTCGTTGAACCGGCAGTTTTTTTATGGGCCATAGGTTTATGTTTACACTAAATTTTCACGACTTTCAACTCGGTTTGCCATTGCCGGTGGCCTTTTACCCTCCGGTAACGGGATTTAGACTTAAATTTAGACACCCGGATTTTTTCACCCCGGGATTGGGCGGTAATCACCGCAGTCACCGCCGCGCCTTTAACCAAAGGTTGGCCGACGACGACTTTATCCCCGTCAATTGTCAGTAAGACTTCTTTAAACTCGACTTTATCTTTCTCTTTTCCCGGGAGCCGGTCGACAATCAAGGGCCGGCCGGCCGTCACCAAGTGCTGCTTTCCCTGAATTCTGACCACTGCGTATTTCATGATAGGGATTATAAACCAGATTGGGAAAATTTCCAAACACTGCCGACCAATCCCAGGCTGATCATGATTGACAGCAGAGAGCTCCCGCCGGCAGAAACTAAAGGCAAAGTAATCCCGGTAACCGGCATCATCCCCAGATTCATTCCGATCGTCACCACCGCCTGAAACCAAAGCATAATGATGACTCCGGTCACTACCAGCCGGCCGAATTCATCCGCGGCTAAACCGGCCACGACCAGCAACCGCCGCAATAGCCAAAGATAGCTCAATAACAAAACCGCGCCGGCCGCCACCCCCAATTCCTCGGTTATGGCCGAAAAAATAAAGTCAGTCTGCCGCTCCGGCAAAAACTGAAGCTGTGATTGGCTCCCCCGGCCCAAACCCTGACCCAACCAGCCGCCGCCGCCCACGGCAATCAGCGCCTGGATCACCTGGTAACCGGACCCGGCCGGATCGGCATAAGGATTGACAAACCCGGTCAAACGCTCTTTCTGGTATGGCTGCAGCAGGCGGAAAATTAAGGGAAAGCTGATTAAAACCACTCCTAAAAATCCGAATATCTGCCGGCGGTCCACCCGGCTGTTAAATAATAATCCCAGCCAAATGACCCCAACCACCAAGCTGGTTCCCAAGTCCGGCTGTTTAAAAATCAGGCCAAAAGGCAGTAGTAACAGCAGCAGATATCCGCCCAGTTTTTGGCTGGCAGATAAATAAGCGGCAAAAATTATTATCAACAACGGCTTGACCAATTCCGACGGCTGCAAACTGAAACTGCCTAAGGGAATCCAGCGGATCGCCCCGCGGGTGGTCACGCCAAAAATGTATGGCAGCAGCAGTAAAAAAATAATCAAACCGAGATACTGGCGGCTGAAAAAACGATGCTGACTATAGGGATAATTGCTGACCAAAACAAACAAACCCAATCCCAAAATAATAAACACTCCCTGGTTTAAGGCCAACTGCCAACTTAAAGACCCCAATACCAGCAGGCTCAAACCGAACAGCGGCAGCAGCGGCCACAGCAGGCGCCGTCCGGTCATAACCGGACCAGTTTAAACTCTTTACCCAACCGCAGCTCTTTAACCAAAGCCTGTTTTTTAATATCGTCGGCATGATCTTTGGGCCAGGCAGGCAGTTCAACCATTACCAATTCACTTAAACCGGTATTGGCGGCTTTTCTCGCCGCCTGAATCTTCCGGACGATGTCCCGGGCATCGCCCTCGGCTTTTAGCTCCGTGGTAATCAGAGTATCCAACTCCACCCCGCCTTCACTCTTATACTGCAAATCTTTAAGATTGGTTTCGGCTAAAACCAAGTCTGTCAGAGACTCCGGCAACGGGGAAACGGCAACAACGGCTTTAGCCAGCGGCTGGCGCAGGGGTAAGTTTAAAGCCTTTCTTTGGGAATGGATTTTTTCCACCAATTGTCTGGCTTTATTCATGTCGTTTTCCAAATCAGGATTAATTAATTTTTGGTCAAACTTGGGCCAATCGGTCAAATGGACCGAATCCCCGGAGCCGGTCAAATTATGATAAATCACCTCGCTGATAAACGGCGTTACCGGCGCCATTACCTGGCTTAACTTAAGCAGGGCCCAGGCCAAGGTTGACTGCGCCGCCTCTTCCTGCCGCACCCGTTCCCGGCTGTTTCTTAAATACCAGGTGGAAAGGTCAGTCACGTAGGCCTGGATCAACCGGCAGGCGGCCACGGTATTATAGCCGTCCAAACTCTCGGTCACGTTTTTAATCAGGCTGTAAGTCAAACTCGTCAGCCACTGATCCAAAATGTTTTTGGTTACCGGTACCGGGTCAGACGGCGTTTTCGCCACGTAGAGTTTATAAAAACTAAAAACATTAAAGGCGATGGATATCAGCTTTTGGTAAATTTCTTTAACCGTAATTTCCGAAAAATTGGGGTTATCCGCCTGCATTACCGAAGAGGACATCAGATAAAACCGCAGGGCGTCGACCCCGTATTTTTCGATTAACAAATTCGGATCGGGAAAGTTGCGCTTGCTTTTGCTCATCTTGGTCCCGTCCTGCGCCATTATCGTCCCGGTAGTTAAAACGTTTTCAAACGACGGCTTACCGAATAAAGCCACTGATATAACATGCAGGGTGTAAAACCAGGCCCGGGTCTGGGCAATGTATTCAGAAATAAATTGGGCCGGGTAATTGGCTTCAAACTTGGCTTTATTGGCAAACGGGTAATGAAGTGAGGCAAACGACATACTGCCGGATTCCACCCAGCAGTCAAATACCTCTTTTACCCTTTGGCCCGGATCGGTTTTTTGATCATCGACCCAAACACGGATATCGTCGACGTGTTCACGGTGAATATCGGTTAGCCGATTCGCCTGCGGCTGATCCACCGCCCAGGTTTTTAATTCCTCAATTGAGCCGATGACCCGGATTTTCCCGGTTTTGGGGCTTAACCAAATCGGCAAGGGCGTGCCCCAATAGCGCGACCGGGAAATGTTCCAGTCCGGCGCTTCTTCCAGGCCTTTGCCGAACCGGCCGTGCTTCAAATGCCCGGGGTACCAATTAATCGATTCATTGGCCTTAAGCAGCGGCGGTTTTAATTTTTGGATATTGATAAACCAAGCGGGAACCGGCGCGTAGTAAAGCCGGGTGCTGCAGCGGTAGCAAACCGGCACCCGATGAGTGTAAACCTCGTGGCGGTAAATTAAGCCCCTTCGCTCTAAAGCCCCGTCGATCAGCGGATCGGCTTTTAAAATAAACAGGCCCGCCCAAGGTTTAACTTCCGGCTTTAGCTTACCCTCGTCGTCGACGTGTTCAATCAATTGAATTTGGTGTTTGGTCATTACCCGGTAATCGTCCTCGCCGTAAATGGCCAAGGTGACAATCCCGGTGCCGTCTTCGGCCGTCACGTAATCATCGGCCACTACCACCCCGTGCCGTTCGTCCGGCTTGGCCGGATAAAATCGGAAGTGCTCTTCAAACTTTAATTTTTCCAGTTCTTTACCGGTATAGTCAGCCACGATTTCATCCGGTTTTCCGGTTAAAATCTTCAGCCGGGTTTTGGCCAAAATATAAAATTCTTTTCCCTGACGGACTTTAACATAAGTTAGCTTCGGGTTAACCGCCAGGGCCGGAGTGGCCAATTTATTCCAGGGCGTCGTCGACCAAGCCAGTAAAAACGTCTTGGCTTGGCCTAAAACAGGATACTTGTAAATTGTCGAGGTGTCTTTAATTTCCGCGTAAGAATTATCCATGGCGATTTCAAAATTAGACAGCGGCGTGCCGCAGCGGGGGCAGTAAAGGATTACCCGTTTACCTTGATACACCAAGCCTTTTTCATAAAGGGATTTAAACGCCCACCAGACCGATTCCATATAATCGGCATCCATAGTTTTGTAGGAATTTTTAAAATCCACCCAGCGGCCCATGCGCCGGATGGTTTTTTCCCACTCCCTGTCAAAGCGCAAAATTGCCGAGCGGCAGGCGTTATTAAATTCAGCTATCCCCATGGCCTCGATCGCTTTTTTGCCGCCTTTAAGTTCTAACTCTTTTTCGACCATGTTTTCGATCGGGATGCCGTGGCAGTCCCAGCCCCACACCCGCTCGACCCGGTAACCTTTCATCGTCCAGTAGCGCGGAATGACGTCTTTAGTGGTCGAAGATAAAATGTGGCCGTAGTGCGGCAGGCCGGTGGCAAACGGCGGGCCGTCGTAAAACACGTAAGATTTTTTCGGGTCGCGCCGGTTCACCGACTCTTCAAACGCTTTCGTCTCGTCCCAAAACTTGAGCACCTCGTGCTCCAGCCGGGGCAAATTTTGGTGGGTTTGGTAATTGGTTATTTTCAGGCCCATACAAGGTATGATAACAAAAAAATCGCCCCGCGGCGATCATTAAGCAACTTGCCGATGTTAATCGGTATCGTCAGTATTCTCCCTCATCGGGAAAATTTTGTCAAATATTTCGTGGGCTTTATCTCCCGCCCACTCATTCGGCAATAACTCAAATGGCAATTGCGGATCTTCCTTTAAGATATATAAGTATTGGACGGCCGCATTTGAGTTATGTTGATATCGATTAATAAAATCAAGGTACTTAGCGTTAATTTCATCAAGCCGGTAAACCCGGCTCACCAAAGTTTTGATATCTTCGTTCCCGATATAACCATCCCTGCCTATACAGGAAATAATTATGTCACCGGCAAATCCAGGTTTTTTGACATAATCTTGTAAAAGAGTTTGCGGGTTGTACGGCGTAATCCAAACGCTCCCCTGAAGATAACCCGCCCCCAGCGTTTTTAACATCGTTCTCAACTCATTTCTGTACTTCCTTTTTACTTCAGGAATATCATAAGTAACCAGGTACAGCACTCTATCCCACGGTCGCTTCTTTTGATATTGGGGAATAATCCTGGCCAGTCTGGTTTTCCCGGCACGGGTAATTGCCGGCTCTTTCAAACTCCTGATCAATCCCTGCCTTTTTAGATGAATGATCGCCCGCTTCAAAGTCTGGTAGTTCACCGCTGCCAACCCAGCCATAGCTTCGTCAAACGTCTGATGAGCCCCGCGGCTGGTCTTGCCTTTCCCCCAGGAAGCGCCGAGGAGATAAAACTGGAATAACAACAAATCCGTTACCGTCATCAGTAAACCCTCGCTTAGTTTTAAAGCCAGTTCCCTAAATCCTTTTTGTCTCATCACCTAATCATAACATAATGACGGCCGCATTTGATTTATGTCTTTATCTTCCCTGGCGCAAGAAGGCGGGAATGTCCAGTTCAGTGTCGGATTCTTCCCGGGGCTCGGAAAACTCTTTTTTCTCGCCGTTGGTCTGGTCGTTGATTAACTCGGCTACGGCCGGTTGGGTGGCCGCTCGGCCGGAAATGTCCCGCAAACGCTGGCGGGTTTCGTCAAAACCGGTGGCAATCACCGTAATTTTAATCTGATCAACCAAAGTTTCATCGATGACCGCGCCGAAAATAATTTCGGCGTCGGCATCGGCAGCCTTAGAAATAATCTCGGCCGCCTGGTTGACCTCGTGCATGGTGAGATCCGACCCGCCGATGATATTAAACAACATTCCTTTAGCCCCCTCGATCGACGTTTCCAAAAGCGGCGAGACAATCGCCGACCGGGCCGCTGTCTGCGCCCGATTTTCGCCCACACCGGAACCGATACCCATTAAGGCCGAGCCGGCACCGGCCATCACGGTTTTGACGTCGGCAAAATCGACATTAATCAAGCCGGTGGACGTAATCAGGTCGGAAATCCCCTGGACCCCTTGAGATAAAACGCCGTCGGCCATCCGGAAGGCTTCCAGTAAAGTCAGGTTTTTGTCGATTATGTCCATCAAGCGCTGATTAGGCACGACGATTAAGGTGTCAACTTTTTCTTTTAATTTCTCGATTCCCTCTTCGGCGGCCACCATCCGCCGGGTGCCTTCAAATAAAAACGGCTTAGTCACCACCGCCACGGTCAAAGCCCCGGACTCTTTGGCCACTTCGGCAATCACTGGACAGGCTCCGGTCCCGGTACCTCCGCCCATGCCCGCCGTCACGAAAACCATGTCACTGTCGAATAGAATTTCCTGAAGTTTTTCTTTAGATTCCTGCGCCGCCTGCTCGCCGATTTTCGGGTTGCCGCCAGAACCCAAACCCCGGGTCAATTTCTGGCCGATCTGAACTTTAGTTTGCGCCTGACAGGCTAACAGCGCCTGGGCATCGGTATTAATACTGATAAATTCCACGCCCTTAATCTGTCCTGAAGCGATCATGGAATTAACGGCATTATTGCCGCCGCCGCCAACCCCCAAAACTTTGATTTTGGCAAAAGTATTTAAATCCGGTTTGACCAAAGCCATAATTCAATTAATTAAAGTGGGGCAGGAGTAACTTAGCTTATCACGGCAGAAAAGATTTTACCAGTTTAACTATTTTATCAACGGTCCCCTTGAA
>Ga0210028_1003678_pt1 | contig 11489 bp, 10 predicted proteins | sample CryGeymeta201513_FD_185468 | JGI IMG/M metagenome (GOLD analysis project Ga0210028, IMG submission 185468) | Groundwater microbial communities from Crystal Geyser aquifers in Utah, USA - Crystal Geyser metaG 2015-13 (SPAdes) (version 2) | ecosystem: Environmental > Aquatic > Deep subsurface >...
ATACCAAGCAGCATGTACTGGCGGAATTGGAAGCATACAAAGACTTGGTGACGCCAAACTCTTATATTGTTGCAACTGATGGAATTATGAGAGACGTTTCCGATGTGCCACGTGGCCAACCGGAATGGTCTTGGAATAATCCTATGGCTGCCGCTGAGCAGTTTGTCCAGCACCATCCACAATTTATTCTGGAGCAACCGGCCTGGCCCTTCAACGAGAGTGAACTCAGTGAGAATGTTTCTCATTGGCCGGGTGGATGGCTGCGAAAGTTACTGCCATGATTCATATGATTCATTGCTACAGATGCGTGTCGTATTGCGTCCGGTGATGCTGAAGCTGCCAATGATACCCGGACGAATTTTGACAGTGGTTCTGATCTTTGTCGTCCTGGGTGGCGGTTTGATGGACAGGCTAGTCTGGGCTTCTAACCGCAATACGCTGGCGCTGCAAGTGATGCAGATGCTTGTGAAGGATCCGGGTTGCAGACCTGAACTGTTAAACAGACAAGATGTGGCACTTGAATCAGACACCTATCTGGACAAGCTCTCAATGGACAACGCCTGCAACGGCAGTCTTGGGTACCTCACCCTATCAGTTCGCCCGAGCCGTATTGCCGGGATAATGTTGATTGCTCAAGCCAAGTACACATTAGCCGAGAACGTACTCTTACAGACATCTGAATACAACAGAAACGATGCTTTTGTCCGCTATTTGCTAGGGATTGCTGCGTGGCGGCATGGCGACAGGGTCTCAGCCAGGAGCTTTTGGCAGGGGACCGGTGCGGAGCGCCTGTGGATAGCTCAGGCATGGGCATGTGCCGTCCAAAATGATCCATGCGCGCTTTCATTCGCGAATATTGCTCTTTCCGTTAGTCCATCAGACGTCGAAGTCATTCGGGATGTTGGCCGTTATGCAGAGGCTCAGGGGCGCATTGATCAAGCTATTGCAGCCTATTCAAGGGTGTTGACCATGAACTGTCAATCTTTTGCATGCGAAATGTTACTTGGGCACATGTATCGTCTACAATTTCGTTGGGAGGATGCAATTAATCATTATGAACGGGCCTCCCAACTAAATCCGCGAAGCGGTGAACCATACTATGCTCTGGCGCGAGTGTATTCCCAACTTTGTGATTTGCCCCGCGCTTTTCGCGTTGCGGAGCAGGGACAATTAGCTGATCCCGGCTTCGGCTGGAATGCATTCTTCCTGCAACAATTTACGACCGGCCCTGAGAAGCTGGAATATGATAGGCGTTGTACTCGGTAGGTGAAGCTATGCCCAAGGTTTCGATTGTTATGCCAACTCGCGAACGACCTCATTTGTTGAGATTCGCGCTTGCTAGCGCGCTCGATCAAACATTCGAGGATGTTGAAATTGTGGTCAGTGATAACTATTCTGGTTTTCAAACCCGGGAAGTTGTTGATTCGTTTCAAACTACGAAGATCCGGTATGTGCGAACAGACAGACCACTGTCTATGCCAGATAGTTGGGAGTTTGCCTTGCACAATGCCAGTGGTGATTTTATTACATTTCTTACCGACGATTCGTATCTGCTACCAGATGCTATTTATAGTGCAGTGGCGAAATCGGAAGACTCAGGAAAGAAAATGGTCGCCTGGGGTCTATGTACGTATTTCGCGTGGGACTGGTTGGAACCAGAAAGAAGGAATTGCCTGTACATTTCGAACAGCAGTTATGAGTCATATCTTGTACGTAGCTCTGACTCTTTGAGGACTCTTTTTGACCTGGGCCCCGCGAATAGGATACCAAGAATGCTTAATTGTATGATCCACCGAGTGTTGGTGGAAAAAGCAACTCAGGTTCAAGGCCGTTTCTTCTTACCACCAGCTCCTGATTACGCGGGGGCGATAGGTCTACTTCAGCAGACCGAAGATTATGTTTTCATGGATTGGCCGCTATACATAAATGGTGTCTTCCCACAAAGTATAGGTGCTTCACAACGGTTCAGTGGTGGCAAGGCATCGCAGGATTTCATTGCGGAATTTAGGGAAAGAAGCGATGTGACCGGAGTGATCGGTCTCGATATTCATGTTCCTGCAGTTATCATTGCTCAGACTCTGGAGACGATGCGAGGGTTCTATCCAACCCTGCTCTTTTCAGTTAATCAAAGAAATCTTATTTGCGATATTGTAAATGATCTCGTAGTTCATGAAAGTAACGGCGCTGACGTCAGCCAGGATTGGCGAACGCTTGAAGTGTACCTATCAGGTCAGCCAAGTTGGCTTCAAGATGTGGCGCAAAGGCAGAAGATTCGCTCGAAGCTAATGCTTGTTCTCAAGAGAGTCCGCCGCGTTCCGTTCTGGGAGTATCTTGAACGACTCCGTGGCATCCACGTGTTTTCTGGAGACCAGTGGGGATTCAGCAACATTGGAGAATGTGGCAAGTTCGCCGCAGAGACCATCGAGAAGATGGCCCAAGCCCATCCGTCATAGCATGTGCGCTGTCTGTTTGCTCACAACCGTGCGCAGGCCTCAAGTACAAGAGAAATGCGATGTCAGTCTCAAAAGTGGTTTCTAGGAATGTATTATTCCTGATGCTAGGCGATGTTGTGCACAAGATAGCCTCGATCCTGTTCTCAACCCTCGTGGCTCGCCAGATTGGAGCCGAGTCTTTTGGGGTTTTCTCGATCGCCCTGGTTCTGGCCGGCCTTGTCGCCGTTGTGGCCGACCCTGGGGTCTCTCAGATTCTTTATCGAAACCTATCGGAAAATAAGGAACCCTCGCCTTTTCTAGTTGGGGCAGGGGTAAGCTTGGTGCTTCTTCTGCTTCCGCTGAGCCTCCTTTGTCTTGTCGCTCTGGCCTTCGTGTTCAAGTATCCTCCGAACGTCTTCCGAGTCATTGCGGTCGTTGGACTCGGCGTCCTTGTTTTGCAGGTGAGGCAGATTTATTTTTCGGCCTTCAAGGCAGTAAGTCGTTCTCAACTGGTGGCGGTGGGGATGTGGATTGAGTCGCTATTATTGATCGGTTCTGCGGCCGCCATCGTGAAGAGAAACCTGGATCTGCCTCAGATTGCGTGGCTGTACTTGTTGATATGCCTTTTGTCTGCGGTCTTTGCGGGGTTGCTCTACTACATTCGTATCGGGGTGCGTTACCGGCTATCGTCTCCGGCATACATGTGGGGAGTACTTAGACAAGCACTGCCTTTGGGTCTCCAGAGCTTGATGATATTGATATATCTTTATGCTGATTCGGTCATGCTGTCCCTCATGTTCAGCTCAGAGGTCATAGGGTATTATCGGGCGGCATACGCTCTGGTTACTGCGCTTAACATCATTGGCACAGCTTTGTCGTCTTCCGTTTTCCCGTTCTTTGTGCGATTGCAGGCCAACGACAGGAACAGGCTAGATGAGGCCTATCACAAAACCATGAAGTACCTGCTGGCCCTGGGCTGTGGTATAGCCATGGGAACGACACTGTTAGCAAACAAGATAATTCTGTTTTTCTACGGATCCGGGTTTTCTACCTCGATCCTACCTTTGCAGGTTCTCATCTGGTCCGAGGCGCTGATTTTCCTGAGCTTTGCGACCAACGCCGTTCTATTGGCACAGAACCGCAGATGGGCGTTGGTCCAGGGGACTGCTCTGGCAGCTATCTTGAATGTGGCGCTCAATATGCTGATCATCCGCTTCTATGGAGCTGTTGGGGCAGCCAGCACAACGGTTGCGACTGAAGTTTTCGCCCTGTGTTTTCTGCTCTGGCAGGCGCGCCGGAGTGGTATCTGCTTTGACCGGCGCTGGCTTTCTGATCTCGGTCGAGTTGGACTCGCGTGCGCTTTGATGGGCTTGGTTCTGTTGCTCGGAGCCAACCTTCCCTTGATTTTGCTGGTGGTCTTGGGGGCTGTTGTCTATGGGTATGTGCTCCTCTTTGTTGGCTTTCTCGACGGAACTGACATTGATCTGGCAAAGCAGGTGTTCACATGGACCGAAAGGCAGCCGCGTGTTGACAGCCACTGAGGCGATGATGAGCCAGATGATTACTGCATGCCTGGTTGTGTACAATGAAGAACGAGTCATTCAACGCTGCCTCGACAGCCTGAAAGGTGTAGTTGACGAGATTATCGTGGTGCATGACGGGGATTGTACGGATCAGACATTGGACATCTGCAGGAATTATACCGAGAAGGTTTTCGTGCGTTCGAGGATCGGTGTGGCTGACCCCCATCGGCCGTTCTGCTTTGAGCAGGCGACAGGTGACTGGATCCTGCACCTGGATGCCGACGAAATGCTTTCACCGGAATTGCGAGCGTGTCTTCGCGATCTAGTCGAGGATAGCCATGTTGACCTCTACGCTTTTTTGTGGCCCTATACAGATGGCAAACGCGTGATACGCAACATTGAACATCCCTATCGGAGATGCCTGGCTCGCCGTACGAAAATGTACTTCTATGGCATGCCTGAGGAGGTTATCCAAACCTATGGCGCGATCAAGTACGTTCCTCTCGTCATAGAACATAGGCCGTTGTATGACAACTACACCTGGCGCCTGCTGCACGACAAGGGCTTACCATGGACAAAACTGCTGGCACAATGGGTGTGGAAAGGGCCAGATGAGATTCCGTGTTACGGTGTTAAGGATAAGCGGGAATTGGTGCAGCATTTGGAAGACTACCGACGTAATCCCTTGTTGAAGGCGTTGGTGGAGTTTCCGCTTCATATTGCCAGACAGCTCTACCGGGGGCTGTGGAAGGCGGGTTGGTTAGGACTCAGAATCGTCTTCCTGTCGGCGGTATTCAGGGTGAGTATTTTCTACTACGTTTTTAAGTGTCGTCCCAGGAATGCGAGAAAGGACTAGACCGTGGTAGTGATTATCCTTTTCTGCGTTGTGGTTACGATTTTTGTTTCGAAGTGGCTGTTTCACAGCTATCTGTCGCCGCTTGGCATGCTGGGCTTGACGTGGGGAGTGAGCTTTCTATTGTTATGCATCATGACACTATCGAGATTTCCGTTAATGGAGTCAACGTGGCTTGTTATCCTGGGCGCCTGGCTTGCCTTTTTGTTTGGAGCATTGTTAGTGGGACTAAACAAAAATATCAGCGGTACAAAAGAACGATCATCGTTAGTTCTCACCGAAGGTTATTTCAAGATGTTACGGATTCTTAGTATCTTGGCCTTGCTGGGGGGTATTCGCTTCGCAGTCATTGTGGTAGGGAGAGTGGGATGGGGAACGCTGTTAACTGATTCAATAAACTTTCGACATACTATTACGGCGGGAGAGTTCTCTATGGGGACAGTGACTTATTTCTTCAACGGGTGTATTTTTGCATCTGCTGCACTCGGAGGCATCGCAGCGGCTAACAACCGAAGAGCTTTTTTATCTTATCTGACCTATATGCCTCTCTTGGGTGCGGTACTGGTTGATCTATTCTCTTTCGGAAGAGCGCACATCATTACGACGATGGGTATTTTCATCACTGGTTATGTTGCGTCACGGGCATCAAGCAAGACTGGCCTGTGGAAAATCAACTCCAAAAATATTGGAATGATCATCGGGTTATTGATCATCGTCGGGATACCTTTTGCCTATATCACACGGGCCAGAGGTCGGGATATTACGTTCGAGAACATTCCGCGTCTTATCCAAGATTACTCAAGCAATATTTCTCAAACTTGGTACTTGCTGGACGCTCTTGTGGCCAGACAGTTACCATTGACTTGGGGGATCAATACTTTCTTTCCAGCCGCTAAAATCTTATACGGTCTCGGTCTACTTGACACGAACCCTCAATATATAAGACTATTCCAGGAGACAATCTGGGTGCCAATAGGGGGGGGGTCTAATACCTACACACTGCTTGGCGGTATGTATGCTGATTTTGGGGGGCTTGGTAGTTTTGGGCTGTTTTTTCTTCTAGGCTTGCTTACAAGCTATGTGTTCGTACGTTACCGTCGTCGCCCTAAGTTGTGGAGTATTGTTGCTCTTAGTTTTGTGTATCCGTTCCTGTTTTTGTCAATTCAAAGCAATATGTTTGGTTCTCTGGAATCCTATGTTGGGCTGTTCTTGGCACTGGGGAGCGCAGTTCTTATCGGCCGGGACAACCATAGCAGGCAATTGGGCTATCATGGTGTCCAGGAAGAGGTGTTTGCCGACATGCCGCTGCAATCCGAACGCGGCACTTCCAACACAAGCGCTTTTCAGGAGTCAGGATGAGACAGTCAATCAAGAATTTCCTAATCAGGATTTCAGGCAACGCACAATTCCAACGGCTACTTGAGCGCAATGTTGCCTATTCTCTATACCTGATGGGAATTGGCTCAGGCACCTTTCCGTATTCAAGTGGGGAAAAAGCACTGGTGGACAGACTCAAACAACATGTGGTCGTCGACAAGCAACCTCTGTGCGTGTTCGACGTAGGGGCAAATGAGGGGCAATTCTTGAAGCTGATAATGGAATCGGGCTTGACACATACGGGGGGGGGGACTCCGTTCCACGTTCACTGCTTTGAGCCAGGTCATTACGCATATTCGCTCCTTTGTGCTTTCGCCGAAAAGCATCCAGATTGGCAAAAGCATTGTACACTCAATAACTTTGGATTAGGCAGGCAATCGGGTGATTTTGACCTGTTCTATCCTGAAGCGGGGTCCGGCTGGGCTTCTTTGACCAAGCGCGAGACGGGGCACTTGGGAATTGACTTCAAGTACTCTGAAAGGGTCAGGATTTACACCCTTGACAGTTATTGCTCACGCAACGCAATCTCTTGGATAGACCTTTTGAAGCTCGATGTTGAAGGACACGAACTCGATATTCTACAAGGGGGTTCACAAATGTTTGCCAGTCGCAATATCCGAATGGCGTCCTTTGAATTCGGAGAATGCCATATTGACACGCGAACGTACTTTCGAGACCTGTATTCCTTTTTCAAAGACAACGGCATGAGCAGGATGTACAGAATAACACCCTCAGGCTATCTGATGCCAATTGATCAGTATCGGTTCATATATGAGCAGTTTCTTGCGACCAATTTTCTGGCGCTCCGAGATGAGCTATAAGATGCCATCTATTTGCGTAATTGCAACAAGTGACAAGGCACATCACATGCGTATCTACTACCGTATGTGCCTTACCCTGGTTAAGAATGGCTATGAAATTGATCTCATTGCGGGAAATGATAACGAAAGGGGATTTGCTGAGGGCATTCGATTTCACCCGATTGGTGAGTACCAGGTATCGCTAAATCTTCGCCCTTTGGCTCGATTACAAAGGGTGCGGCGTGCTTTTGCGATGGCAGTCAACACGAATGCAAGTATCGTCCCGCAAAAGTCAGTTCAGGATGAAGGTATGATAGTAGTCATCCTTCTGTTGGTCGCAACAACCTTGTTCTTCTCCAGATTGTTTTTTCGCACCATATTTGCGCCACTCGGGGTATTTGGCATGATATGGGGTTTCAGTCTTTCGATGCTCTGCCTTGCAACACTCGCGGAGTACCCCCTGAGCGAACAGACCTGGCTCCTTATCCTTGGCGCTTGGAGTAGTTTTCTTCTTGCATCGGTCTTGGTGGGGCGTGCGCGCGCAACTGTCCGGAAGAGACTGCGTAATCCAAACACAGATTTACCCGTGTACCCAGCTTTTTCTGGGGTATTGAAATTCATCGCAATCATTGCATTGTTGGGGAGTCTCCGATTTGCCTTCACAGTGATAGGCATTGCAGGATGGGAGCGTTGGCTTCAGGATTCCCTCAATCTCTGGTATACTATGACGACGGAGAGTTTTGATACGGGGACTTGGACTTCTGTGTTCCAGGGCATCACGATGACCGCTGCCGCGTTAGGAGGAATTTGGGCGGCACGTGAGCCCAAGTATCTCCCCGCATATTTGCCTCTTTTGGCTGCAGCCCTGTTTGACCTATTCTTCTTTGGCCGGGCGCATACGCTTATCACGGTTGGTATTTTTGCTTCCGGTTTTCTGTTGTCACGTATGGCATACAAGGTTCGATGGGTGACATTGCTCAAAAGGCGCACCGTGTTAATGATAATTATGGGAACGCTTTTTGTGGGTATACCCATTGGGTATGTGACGCAGACACGTAGAGGACCATTGCAGGAGATGAATCCGCAGATATTCCTGGATTATGCAGAAAATCTTTACATGAACTGGTACCTGGTAGAAGATGTGGTGAGGACACAGACAGTTTTCACTCCGGGTGTCAATATCTTTCCCCAGTTTTCAATGCTGGCTTATGCGCTTGGCTTGCGTGAGAGTGACCCGCGTGAGGAACGGCTTTTTAATACCTCGCGCGAATTACCCAGTGGGCGAAAATCCAACACATACACGCTTGTCGGCGGTGCTTATGCTGATTTTGGAATGTTGGGCACCTGGGTGTTGCTCTTTAGCGAGGGAGTGCTTACGGGCTCTGTATTTGTCGTTTATCAGCGGCGTCGTCGTCTTTGGAGCATGGTTGTCCTTGCTTTTGTATACCCAATGCTGTTGTTTACCGTCCAAGGCGATCAACTCAGTTCGCCGCAGTTCAATGTGGGTATGTTGCTGGGGCTAGGGCTTGCTCTCTGGATTGAAAGAAGAAAGATTCCGGAGCCGAAAGAACACAATCCTAGGCTTGCTAAAGCTAGGTCAGAAAAGCGCTCTTCTGCTCAAGAAATCCTCCGCCCCAGTGGAAGCATGAGTGAACAATGCGACTGACTACTGGGGTGAAAGATTCGAATATACGCATCAAGTTTCTAGCTTTTGAGAGCCCCTGGCCAGCCCACTCTGGATGTCAAAAACGCGTGTATGAGCTGTTACGAGAACTGTCACAAGATTTCACGATTGATCTAATATTGCTCAATCGACGGCTTTTGTCCGACGAGCAAAAGGGCGAACTTGCTAAGTATGTCAAGACCTTGAATCAAATTGCAAGGTGTGATGTATCGTTTGGCGATAAACTAAAGGTTGCATTCAAGGCTGTCGTTCTCGGATTGCCGTATCACACGGCGTTGATACAATATTCATATGCTGAAGCTGGCATCAGCATACCTCAAGCAACAGAGCGAGTCTTTTCAAATGCCGTTCATTGGGCGATACCGCTTCAGGATCATATGCAGTCGCGGTGGATTGTTGACCAACAGAATGCTGATGTTCAGTATTGGAGAGTTTACACAAAAGATGCGCGAAATCCTTTGATCAAGTTTATTGCGTTGTTAAACGGATGGGCGACCTACCGATATTGTCAAAAAATATATCACAGTGCCGCTCGTGTGATCTCAGTTTGTGAGGAAGACCGCCAATTGAGCCAGCAGGTTGCGCCAGCGGCACGAATTGAGGTAATTCCAAATGGCGTAGATTGTGATTTTTTCCATCCACAACGCAATTTTCCCATTCAACCACGAATTCTGTTCACCGGCACTTCGGCGGATCGTAACATGAAGGCTTTAAGATTCTTCACCCATGAGGTCTATCCAATTGTGCGCAAGGAAGTGCCACAAGTCGAGCTTGTCATTGGGGGAATATTCTCGGCTTCAGCACAGGCTGAATTCGCAGTGTTCCCGGGTGTGTATTTCACCGGCCCGTTGCCTGATTTACGGCCATTGTATAATGATTCGGCGTTGTTTATCTGTCCATTTGAAGATACGTATGGGTCAAAACTCAAGGTTTCAGAGGCGCTCGCAATGGGGATTTGCGTTGTGTCCACACCGGCTGGGGTGCGCGGTTTCCCGCTTGTGGATGGAGAGAGCGTTCTGATAGGCCGCGATAGGGTTAGTCTGGCGCGGCAGGTTATCCGCGCGCTATCTGAACCTGCATTAACTGAACGAATTGGTAGTGCTGGACGCTCTGTTGCTGAGCAACACCTCGATTGGCATCGGGTGCTTGGGCCGCGCTTACGCCAAATCGCCCGACAGGCATACGAAGGAACGAAGTGAGGTTATGCGACAGGTTAGGCATTTTGCCAAAAAGGTACTTCGTCTATTGCCCGAGCCGGTGTTTCAGGCGATCAGGCGGTTCTACTATGTTCGTGTTGTGCGCTCTGTGAGTGAGGCGAGCGAAGCAGATTTAGAAATCGTTCGTTATCTGGTCAATCCCGGTAATCGTGCAGTGGACGTAGGCGCGAATATCGGCGTTTATACAAAGCATCTGTCGAATCTTGTTGGAGATTCAGGCCGTGTCTATGCAATAGAGCCGCTGCCTCTCACCTTTGATCTGCTGCGCGCAAATGTCCGAGCGCTGGCATTAAGGAACGTCGAATTGATGAATTGTGCGGTTTCCAGTAAGAATGGTCAAGTGACTATGGCAGTCCCAGTTATCGCCGGGGAGGAAAATTTTTACAGGGCAAGGATTGTACAGGAGTGGCGTGCAAATTCACATCGTGTGGAGGTTGAATCGAGAACCCTGGACACTTTATTTGCAGGACAACCGTATCCTATTGCTTTTATCAAGTGTGATGTGGAAGGTCACGAACTGGATTGCATCAGGGGAGGAGCAGACCTTGTGCGCAGGTATCATCCGGCGTGGTTGATTGAGATCACTGGTGACCCGGACGATCCGACCTCCACAGCCCATGCTGTTTTTCATATGCTACTTGCCGAAAGCTACGAGGCGTATTGGTTCGACGGGGTGGCGTTGAACAAGCGGAAACAAGGTGACAAGAGCGTCAATTATTTTTTCCTGGGCGGTAGATTATTACAGATGCTGAACGATCGAGGCGTAAGAGTCCGTCAGTGATGGTGCCTGTGACAATTCACCCGAGCAGTCGAATGTTCAATGCATTCTCGCATCATTGAACCTCTGTCTAGTAATGAGAGTGACTCGCTTGGGCAGCGGGTTGTCGAGCGAGTCGGTTGCATCGAGAAATCAAATGAGAGGTGGAACATGAGCAAAATAAATGAAACAAAAAGACAAGAAGCGGAATTTCATGACCATTTACGCGGTGATTTGAAAGATGATCCTTACGTCACGTCAAACAGGAAATTCTATTCAATCACGCAGAGTAATGTGGCATATGTAAAAATGTGGCTTGCCGAGAGATGTAACGGGAAGAGGGTATTGGATTATTGTTGTGGCGATGGGGGCTTTACGATTTGGCTTGCGGAGGCTGGAGCTAATGCTCACGGAATAGACATATCGCCCATCTCGATTCAAAACGCGGTAACTGAGGCATCTCGAAGAGGAGTTGCCAGTAGAGCTGCTTTCCACGTCATGGATGCTGAAGCTACAGAATTCGCTGACAGTCATTTTGACTACATCTTGGTGCATGGAGTACTCCATCATCTTGACTTGCAGAGGGCTTACCGTGAACTAGCCCGTGTCCTGAAACCAGAGGGTGAAATCATCTGTACAGAGGCGCTCCGGCATAATGTCTTCATTCACCTATATCGAAGGATGACGCCCCACCTGAGAACTGCATGGGAGACGAATCATATCTTGGGGAAGAAGGACATTGAGATGGCTAGCAGTTTGTCGGAGAGAAGGGCAAGCAGGTTGGTAAGGTGGTAAACTACAGGCATGAGCAGAAAATTCAGAACACCTGACTATGAATCGATCCTC
>Ga0210028_1003687_pt1 | contig 11474 bp, 13 predicted proteins | sample CryGeymeta201513_FD_185468 | JGI IMG/M metagenome (GOLD analysis project Ga0210028, IMG submission 185468) | Groundwater microbial communities from Crystal Geyser aquifers in Utah, USA - Crystal Geyser metaG 2015-13 (SPAdes) (version 2) | ecosystem: Environmental > Aquatic > Deep subsurface >...
GGTGTCAAAGTTGGGATGACCTACCTTGGTAAAAATCCGATGATTGGGTAATTTAAGGCGCAAAATTTCTTCGAGAGTGTCGTAAGTATGGTCATCCATAATTGGTTTGCCACTAGTGTAATAGGCTTTTTTGGCTTCAATCAATAACTCCCCTATTTGCTCGGGAGATTTATTTTGGAAATTTATTGATTCAAGAGAATACATTGATATATTTTACACTGATAAATTTGGATGTAGAATGTATATGTGAAACAAAATAAATCTGATAATTTTACAAAAGCTGATGGGGTCAAATTAAAAAAGGAAATATTGTCTGAAATTGACAGTAAGATTGATTTTAAAATCGTGGAAAAATTAAATGAAATTCGAGATGAAATGAAACAGCAATACAGCAATATTTTTAATTTAGTTGATGGATTGGCATATGAGGTTAATACAAATGAAGAATTTAGATTGGTAACAACGAATTAAATTGTTGAGGTTGAAAAAAGAACTGGTAATTTAGAGAAAAAAGTATTTGGTGTGGCAAATGTTGCGTAGTTTTTATACCGTAGCTAGGGAATAGTAGGCGCCTTTGGTGGAACCACGTTTAACAACAACTTTGTCATCGATTAATTTTTTTAAATCACGCCAAATGGTGTCGTCGGACACCATGGGGAGGAGTGATTTGGCGTCGGGCATACGGAGGCCACCAAATTGTTGCATAAATTCGACCAATTTTATTTGTCGTTCGGTGAGATGAACTTGATGTCCACCTAATTTTTGTTTAAATTTTAAATCACGGGATAGAGTCTGGACTTTGTCTTTAACACGGGTTAATTCGATGGCGAGTGCCTCTGAAAAATATTCAATCCAGTTGGTCAAATCACGCATAAATAAATCGGAATTTTGTTCATGAGTGGTTTGGATGACATGGTAATAAACCTCGGCGTTGCGGTCAAAATATTCTTCGAGAGAAAAGAGACGACGAATATCGTAACCTTGGGCATATAATGGTAAAACAGCAAAGGATCGAGCGGTACGACCATTGCCTTCGATGAAAGGATGGATGGCAATTAAAATATAATGAGTGATGGCACTTTTGATAGTGGGATGAATGTCTTGAGACTCAAAACTATTAAGCCATTCGATGTAATCTTGCATTAAGTAAGGGACTTCGATGGCGGGTGGTGGTCGGTGGGCAATTTCACCTGTTTTAGTATTTTTTAAAACTACTTGTTGATGACGATATTGACCAGTTTGAGTGGCTTCAATAACTTTGTAAGTAGTCAGAGCATGAATTTTTTTGACAATCGATTCGGAGTAGAAAAAGGTACGATTTTTTTTATCGATGGTGGGATTGAATTTTTCTTCAGGTAAAGGCATATCAGCATCGAATAATGCCCAAAGTTCCTCAAGATAGTTCATTACGTTACGATAGTTAATGACTTCTTGGATGTCACGATCAGTACCGGTAATGTCGTGACCTTCGACCAGTTTTTGGACTTCTTGGTAGGTTAAATCGTTACCTTCGATGCGAGTTCCAAAATGAACGGTTCTGATGATGGCTTCTTGTTGAAATTGTTTTTCATAGACGGGAATTAGAGGGGCTTCGTCAATAATGGCTTTGGCGGCTTCGATAGCGCCTATATTTTTAAGAATTTTATTATTAATGGTAAACAGTGGTGAAAACATCTAGGAGTATTATAGCAAATTATTAAAATTAAGTGAGGGAAAAGTGCGGGGAAAATAAGTCGTCTTTTTACTATTGACTTCGCTTAAACTTCGGATGTAATATTGTTTATGAATAAAGTAAAAAATATTTCACAGCTAGTAGTTTTTCAAAATAAAAAAATAAGAAGAATTTGGGATGAGGAAAATGAAAAATGGTGGTTTTCGGTGGTAGACATTGTAGAAGTGTTGACGGATAGTGTTAATTCCCGAGATTATTGGTTTAAAATGAAGATTCGTGTAAAAGGTGAAGATGGAATTGAACTGTCGACAATTTGTCGACAGTTGAAATTGATTGCGCCTGATGGCAAAATGCGTGAAACTGATTGTGCTAATACTGAAGGAATACTGCGGATTATCCAATCAATCCCCTCGCCTAAAGCCGAACCATTTAAAATGTGGTTGGCTAAAGTTGGGTATGAAAGAATTGAAGAATCAGAAGATCCGGAAAAAGCAATCCAAAGGGCAATGAGATTTTATTTAAAACGTGGTTATTCCAAAAATTGGGTCAACCAAAGATTGAAAAGTATTGAAGTTAGAAAAGAACTGACTGATGAGTGGGAAAATCGAGGGGTAGAAGAAATGGCTGAATTTGCTGATTTGACGGATGAAATTACGTTTGCTTGGGCGGGTATGAAAACTCGAGATTATAAAAACTATAAAAATCTTAAAAAAGAGAATTTACGGGACAACATGACAAATTTGGAATTAGTACTAAATATGTTGGCCGAGGCATCGACAACGGAAATATCTAAAAAAGTTTTACCAAAAAATTTTGCCGAAAATAAAAAAAATGCCCGAGAGGGTGGATCAATTGCGGGTGATGCTAGAAAGAAAATTGAGAAAAGGACAGGTAGAAGAGTGGTGGTAAAACTAAATGCAAGAGGATTAAATTTGATTAAGTAGATAATAATCCAACGCCAACCTGGGGTCGAGATTGCTATCGATAAATTCGAGTGATTTTAGTAATATTCCTATTTTTTGGGATAATTTTGGAGTTGGGTTTTTGACTAAATTTTGTTGGAGAGAATTTAACTCGTTTTGTAGAGTTTCTTTTATAGAGTTTTTTTCGATGGTTGAGGAAATTTGTAAAGCAGATTTAATATCGGTGGGAACTGGTAAATTTTGTAAAACAGAAACGATATTTTGTTTTTGAATAATTAAATGACAGCGGGAAATGATGGTGGGTAAAATTTTGGATAGATTATTGGTGGTGAGAATAAAATAATTGTTTTCACCTGGTTCTTCGATGTTTTTTAACAAGGTGTTTTGATGGATTAGGTCAAGATTTTGCGCATTTTTTATCAGTACTACTTTGTTTTTGTGGTTATATGAAAGTTTATGTAAAAAATTTTCTATTTTTCGAACGGCTTCGATTGAATAGTCATTATCTATTATTATTAAATCTGGATTTTGTAATTGAGAATGCCCAAGTGATTCAAGTAAAGTTTGATAATTATCTCCAATAATAAGTGTTGATGGAAAGGTCATATTAGTCTACTATGATTATAGTATGGTTTATAAAAATTTAACTGATGTATTGGTGGCTCATAACTATTTGACGACTGAGGTGGCTGAAAAAATAAATTTGGAACGACTAAAAAGCGGTGAATCGGAAGAAGAAATAATTTTGCAAAAAAGATTATTGAGTGATTTAGACTTTGCTAAAGTTAAGGCAGAATTTTTGCGGGTCCCCTTTGTTAATTTGGAAGAAATTGGTTTTGCGCCTGAGGCGTTGGCCTTGGTCCCTCAAAGTGTGGCGGAAAAATATAAGGTGGTGCCTTATAAAATGGACACTAAAGATAAGTCTTTGTGGGTGGCGATGGGTAATCCGCTTGATTTGGAAACTGTAGAATTCTTGGAAAAAAAGACCAATCTTAAGATTAAAACAGCCATGTCTGAAGTAAAACAAATTGAATCGTTTATTCGGGAAAAATATGAACGAGAAAAAGGGATTACTAGCGAGGTTACTAAGGCTTTGGATGAACAAAAAATAGATTCTTTTAAAGCTGAAGGAAGTCAAAGACAAAAGGTTTCGGCGGAAGCCCCGATTGCTAAAATTGTGTCGACAATTTTAGAATATGCGGTTAAATCACGGGCGTCTGATATCCATATTGAACCGCTGGAAGAAAATGTGCGAATTAGATATAGAATTGACGGAATTTTACAAGAAAAATATGTGTTACCGCGAAATGTGTTGGAAGCGGTGGTATCGCGGGTTAAAATTTTGGCAAATTTAAAAATCGACGAAAAAAGAATGCCTCAAGATGGTCGGTTTAATATTTCCGTCGATGGAACTGACGTTGATTTGCGTATTTCAACTTTACCAGTATCCTATGGGGAAAAGGTGGTAATGAGGTTATTGCGTAAAGCCCAAAAAGTGCCATCATTACCTGATTTGGGGTTGCGAGGCTTGGCTTTGAAAAATTTGATTGAGTCAATTGAAAGACCCCATGGGATTATTATTGTCTGTGGTCCAACTGGTTCGGGAAAAACGACTACTTTGTATTCGGTTTTAGACAAAGTTGCCACTTCAAAAGTAAATGTGGTGACAATCGAAGACCCGGTGGAATATCAAATGAAGGGAGTTAATCAAGTTCAGGTTAATGTTCAGGCTGGTTTAACTTTTGCTTCAGCCTTACGATCTTTTTTGCGACAAGATCCAAATGTTATAATGGTGGGGGAAATTCGGGATACTGAGACGGCTGAATTGGCCATCAACGCCGCATTAACCGGTCATTTGGTTTTTTCAACATTGCATACTAATGATGCTTCGGGTGCACCACCGCGAATGATAGATATGGGGGTTGAGCCTTTTCTTTTAACCTCAGCTTTAACCTGTGTGGTAGCCCAACGGGTGTTGCGAAAAGTGTGTCAAAGTTGTGTGACCAGTGATGAATTGAAATCAGATAATGAAGCGGTATTGAAGGAAACACTGGGGCCGATTTTTGACATGATTGCGGATAAATGGAAAAAGGAAGGAAAAACTCTGACCATTCCTCATCCCAATGGATGTGATAAATGCAATAATACAGGATATTTGGGAAGAATTGCTATTTATGAAGTTATGCCGATTTCAGAAAAAATTGCCAAAATGGTAGTGGAAAAATCTAGCGCGGCTTCGATTCAAAAACAAGGGATGGATGAGGGAATGTTGACTATGAAACAAGACGGTTTTGTTAAAGTTTTAGAAGGAGTAACAACTCTTGAAGAAGTGTTGAGGGTAGCACAATACTAAACTAAATCACAAAAAACAAATTTACAATTTCCAAACAAATTACAAATTACAAAAAACAAATAATATTTAATAAATAAATTATTTAATAATCAAATATTTGGAAATTGGTTATTGGAAATTGGAAATTAAATTAATAAAAATTATATGGATATAAAAATAGAAACTTTACTGAAATTGGCGTTACAAAACAAAGCTTCGGATGTTCACTTGACATCGGTAATGTTGCCTAAATTTAGGATAAATGGTGAATTGGTTTCATTGGGAAATTTTCAAATGCCAGAAATAGGAGAAATGGGGGAGATGATTTTGTCGATTTTAAATCAAGAGCAAAAAGATAAATTTGAAACGGAAAAAGATTTAGATTTTTCGATAACTTTGGGTGAGGTTAGGTTTAGAGCCAATGTTTTTTTTGATAATGGCAATCCGGCCATGGTGCTTCGGGTAATCCCTTTTGACATACCTGATATGGTATCGCTAAACTTGCCACCAGTTTTGAATACTTTTTTGAAAATAAAACAAGGTTTTGTGTTGATTACTGGGCCAACGGGACAGGGAAAATCGACGACGGCAGCCTCGATGCTAAATGAAATAAATACCCAATTTGGTGGTCATATAATTACGGTGGAAGATCCGATTGAATATGTGATTAAACCACTTAAGTCTTTAGTCTCGCAACGGGAATTGGGGGCTGATACTAAAAGTTTTGATCGGGCTTTGCGATCGGTATTGAGGCAAGATCCTAATGTGGTTTTTGTGGGGGAAATGCGTGATTTGGAAACGATACAATTGGCCTTAACAGTGGCGGAAACTGGACATTTGGTTTTTTCGACCTTACACACTAATTCGGCGGCGCAAACGATTGATAGAATTGTTGATGTTTTTCCGGAAAATTCAAAGACTCAAATTCGGACTCAATTGGCATCGGTGTTGACGGCGGTGGTGTCACAAAGATTATTGCCAACCATTGATGAGGGGCGACGAGTGCCAGCGATGGAAGTATTGATAGCCAATAGTGCTATTAAAAATATTATTCGTGAAGGCAAAACTTTTTTGATTGATAATGTAATTCAAACAGGAGGAGATATGGGGATGTTTAGTATGGAAATGTCGTTGGCGAAATTGATAAAACAAGGTCAGGTTTCTGAAGAGATGGCCATGAGCTTTACCCTAAAACCAACAGAATTACAAAGTTTATTAAGGTCAATTCGATAAAAAATGCCTAAATATAGATATAAAGCCAAAGATTGGATGGGTAAAATGGTTAAAGGTGAGTTGGAATTGGGGACAGAGAAAAGTGTGATTGAGTCTTTGCGAGCTAGTGGTTTGATACCTTTGGGGGTACAAATAAAAAGTGAAAATATGATGGCTGAAGTTTGGCGTAAAATTAGTGGCAGAATTAATGGCAAAATGATTTCAAATTTTACTCGTCAGCTGGCAACCATGATGACGGCTGGTTTGCCGATGACCGATGCCTTGGCTCTTTTAAAAAACCAACAGGAATACGGGTCGTCACTACATATAATTTTGGAAAAAATATTGGCTGATGTTCGAGGGGGAATGTCGCTGGGGACTTCGATGGAAAAATATGTGAGCATTTTTGGTGAGGCTTATGTGGCTTCGGTATCAGCGGGTGAAGAAGCGGGAGTTTTGGAGGAGATTTTATCAAAATTAGCCACCAATTTGGAAAATGAGAATGAATTTCAAGGTAAGGTCAAGGGAGCGATGATTTACCCCACTATAGTTATTGTGGGAATGTTGGTGGTGATGGTGATTATGATGATTTTTGTGATTCCAAAATTAACTAACTTGTATGCTGATTTTGGGACAGCTAAAATGCCGGCAATTACTCAAGGTTTGATGACAGTTTCAAATTGGATGGCAAAATTGTGGTTTTTATTCCCAATTCTTTTTTTGTTGCCGACAATAATATTAAAAATTGGGGCAAAAAATCCGGTTTTTAATTTAAAAAAAGATAAATTTTTTTTAAGATTACCAATTGCTGGGAAATTGTCACAAATGACAATTTTGGCTTCGACGTGCCGAACTTTATCGATGTTGCTAACGGCCGGGATACCGTTGGTGGAGGCGTTACGGATTGTGGGAACAGTTTCAGGAAATGAGGTTTATAAAAAAGCTTATGGTGATATTGCCCAAAAAGTGCAAAAAGGATTTGGAATATCAGTTTCTTTTGAAAATACTAATGTTTTTCCGGTGATTGTGACGCAAATGGTGGCGACAGGTGAGGCGACAGGAAAACTTGATGAAGTGTTATTAAAAGTAGCCAGTTATTTTTCGGTAGAGGCGGAACAGGCGGTAGCAGCCCTAACGGCGGCGATTGAACCATTGATTATGATTGTGTTGGGAATTGGAGTAGGTTTTTTGGTGGTAGCGGTAGTTATGCCGATTTATAACTTGACATCGTCATTTTAAAAGCGTTTAATTAATTTATGAAAAATAAATTTTTGAGAGGACCCGATGTTGGTGGTTTTACATTAGTGGAACTTTTAATCGTTATTGCTTTGATTGCGATTTTGTCAGTGGCGGTTTTGGCGACGATTAATCCAATTGAACAATCAAATAAAGCTAAGGATTCGACGGTGCAAAATGACGCGGCGGAAGTGATGAATGCTCATGAAAGATATTATGCAAATGCTCAAAGTTATCCGTGGATGTTGTATGGAACAACAAAATTGAGTGTGGAAGATGCGACATTGCTTCGTTCTGATAGTTTGGGTTTTGGTTTGTGTGATATTGGTACGACTGATAGTGAACCTGGAGCGACTTCGGTGGCTTGTTCTGTAACTAGCACTACTCCGGGAGAATTGATTAAAAGTGATGAACTAAAAACTTCTTTTGTGGGCAAAGATGAGTTTAGAACAGTGGGGACTAATGATGAAAATGGGTTGTGGTTATATAAACAAGCAGGGTCGGGCGGTGGATTATATGTTTGTTATGTACCAAAGGCAAAGTCTAATCGAAATAACACCAGTAATCAATTATATTGTTTGACTGGGGGAACAACACCTCTAAGGACACCCGTAGGAACAGAAGCGTGTACCAGTCCGGCAACTGACAGTAATTTGTGGGCAGAGGCGACAGCAGCAATTACTGATGGTGCGGCAGCAAATAGGGGTATATTTAAATGTGTACCGTAAAAAAATCACCCTCAACCCCCTCTTTGAGTAAAGAGGGGGTTTTTGTTGATAGAATGATTTGTGAGAATTGAAATTGATCAATCGGGAAAGGTGGAGGATACAAGTCGAAAGACGGTTGTAGCTTTGACAAATTCGAAAAAATTTACTGTTTTGATAAATACAAGAGAAAAAAGAAAATTACAGGAAAAATTTAGATTAATTGGTCAACCTAAAATATTTGTTTATTATGTTTTTGCCACATTGTTATATTTGGTAATTAAATATTCTGGTAATTTGAAAAATAAGATTTATATAGATATTGAATACACAGGACAAACAAAAATTATCGAAAAAATATTATTTGATTTGGTTGGAGAAAAGTTACTTATTGAATGGATTAAGGTTGGAAAACAATCTAAATCACATGATTTGGGTTATAAGGTGTTTGTAGGAAAACTAAAAGCCGATAAAGTAATAGAGGCGAAGTTTATTGAAAACTTAATCAACAAAAAAACCGGTGGGTACTTAAATTCTAGACTTAAACTGGAAAATCGGTACTCTGCCCCGGTTATTAAAAGAAGTGTAACAAATTTAAAGAAAAAGTCAAGAATATGATGGAAATTTATATTAGAATTATTTTTTTTATTCTGGGATTATGTGTCGGGAGTTTTTTGAATATGGCGATTTTTCGCGTAGCGAAAAATTACAAATTAATTTCCAAAAAACAAAAAACAATTTCCAAACAAATTACAAATAACAAATTACAAATAACAAACAAAAATCGCTCGTATTGTGATTATTGTGGGAGGCAATTGAGTTGGTATGAAAATGTGCCTGTTTTATCGTGGATAGTGCAAAAAGGCCAGACGAGATGTTGCTACAATCCCCTGCCCTGGGAATACCCAATAGTAGAAATAATTATGGGAATATTATTTCTACTAAATTTTCAATTTTCAATTTTCAATTTTCAATCAATTTTAAATTATTTAATTATTAGTTTACTAATGTTTAGTTTGGTGTTTGATTTGAAGTATATGATTTTGCCGGATAGGACGAATTTAATGTTAGTCGCTGGTGCGCTAGTACTCTGGTACGCTAGAAATTATGGTGATTGGAGTTATATATATTCTGGATTGGGGTCATTACTTTTTTTCTTTATTTTAAATAGGATAAAAATTCGGGGGAGTGAAGCGATGGGGATGGGAGATGTAAAATATGCCTTGTTTATGGGTTTATTTTTAGGGTGGCCTGATATTGTGGTAGCTATTTATTTTGCTTTTGTGGTGGGGGCAGTTGTTTCCATAATTTTATTGATTATTAAAAAAGTTAAAAAAGAAAACCCAATTCCTTTTGGGCCGTTTTTAATATTAGGGACAGTGGTGGCAAAAATTTGGGGAGAGAGTATTATTAAATTAATATATAATTTCCAATAAACAAATTTACAAGTTCCAAACAAATAACAATAAACAAATTACAAATCACAAATAATAATTGGAAATTGTAGATTTGGAAATTGTTGGTTGGATTTATGAAAAAAAATGGTTTTACTTTGGTTGAGTTGTTGATAGTGATGGCAATTATTGTAATCATGGCGATAATTATGATAGGGATTTTTAATGCGACTGGGGTATTAAATAAAGCTCGTGATGCTCAAAGAAAAAAAGATATTGGACGAATTAAAGTCGCTTTTGAGGAATATCACAATGATAAAGGTTGTTACCCAAATGAAACCTTGGTGGCTCAATTATCTTTGGCGGAAAATTGCGGGAAAATTATATTTTCTCCTTGGCTATCAAATTGGCCTTGTGATCCAAACAAAGAACCCTATAAAATAGTAGTGGAAGAAGCGAGATTTAGTTTATGCAATAAATGGTATAAAATTATGACCCAATTGGAAAATAAAAAAGATGCTGGTATTCCATCAGGTTGGGAGAGTCAACCGGAACATATTGTGGCGGGGGCGGTGACTTCAAAAATGATTAATTTTGGAGTGGCCAGTCCCAATATAAATTGGTATGATGCGGCTATGAGCCCAGAATGTGCCATGTATGGTGGGTGTTATTATGTACCTGGGGTAGGCTCATGTAATTCAATTTCGGGTTGTGTTGGCCCCAATTGTTATGTGGGGGTTTATAAAAATATTTCTTGTAGCTCGATGTGTCAGGTTAGTTGTTGTGGGACGGGATGTAATTAAATTATGAATAATGGTAATATTTAATATGAATAGATTGCTACGCTTCGCTCGCAATGACGTTTTTAAAGGTGGGTTTACTTTAATTGAGTTGTTGGTGGTAATGGCAATAATGTCTATTTTGGTGGTGATTTCAGTGTCGCAATTTCAAACAGCCAAGAAAAAAGGTAATGATGTGGCGAGGAAATCAGATTTAAATGGGGTGTCAAAAGCTTTGCAGATGTATTTTGCTGACTATGGAGTAATGCCAAGTGTTAGTGATGATGGCAAAATTGTGGTGGGTGGGGTAGCAGTTGATTGGGGTGGCGAATTTAAAGATGGTGATTATGTATATATGAAGGTTATGCCCAAAGAAAATAGTTTGAGTCTGCCCCCTTATTGTTATAAAACTGACACTGGCTTAAAAAAATATGCCTTATTTGCCCAATTGGAAAATACGGTTGACAAAGAGTGTGATGGTCATACATATACATGTGAAAATGGGACAAGTAATAAGACTTATTGTTTTGCTTATGTGTCACCTAATACCTCTTTATTACCAAATGGAGACTTACAATAATAAAATATAATTTCCAAAAAACAAATCTACAATTTCCAAACAAATAACAAATTACAAATCACAAAAAATAATTATAAATTAAAAATTAAAAATTGATTAAAAATTTTAAATTAAAAATTAAAAATTGTTCGAAGGGTTTTACTTTAATTGAGTTGTTAGTTTCAATTGCGATTATTGCCATAATATCGGCATTAGCTTTGCCAAATTTTATGGGAGCTCGAGATAAAGCCAAGGATAGCGCGCGAATTTCGGATATGGTGGCGATTAAAAATGCTTTGCGTTTGTATTACAATGATAATCAAAGATACCCCGATGTTTTAGATGCTGGGATGACTGGCTATATGCCGTCGATTTTAAACTTGGGTTATACTAATTTTGTTTACGCAAAAACAAATAATGGTGATAGTTTTTTGATTAAATTAAAATTAGAGTCAGCGCAAGGTGATGATGATATTGACTCACAATTAAAATGTGGTGTGGGTGCGACTGATGGTTATTTTGCGATTTGTGCAAATTAAAAAGAAAATTTCCCTAAATCCCTCTTTGACAAGAGGGACTTAAGAAAGATAGAGTTAATATAATTATGAATAACAATATAAATAAAGATAAATTTGGTTTTACATTATTTGAGTTATTAGTTAG
>Ga0210028_1003697_pt1 | contig 11467 bp, 9 predicted proteins | sample CryGeymeta201513_FD_185468 | JGI IMG/M metagenome (GOLD analysis project Ga0210028, IMG submission 185468) | Groundwater microbial communities from Crystal Geyser aquifers in Utah, USA - Crystal Geyser metaG 2015-13 (SPAdes) (version 2) | ecosystem: Environmental > Aquatic > Deep subsurface >...
AAATCGCGCCCGCGCCCATTGTCCAGCACACGCGTCGAATTTCGGGTTGCCATTGCCTCAGTTCGCGCTAAGGCAGAGACAACACCGGAGAAATCATGCCGATCGAGGATCACCCGCAGCGCTACGCGCTGGTCAACGAGTTGCACGCGCGGCCTTTTCCCTCGCTCGAGGTGCCGTGCCATGCGGTCTATCTGGCCATCAAGCAGCCGGTCGCCGCCGCCAGCCGCGACCGCGCCGCCGATCGCGCCCAGCTTGTGGACCTGCTCGACCGCCACGGCGGCCCACACCCGGCCCCCGAGGCCAGCCACTATTCGGGCACCATCGGGCACCATGATCTGAAATGGGAAAACCATACCGAGTTCACCACCTATTCGGCCTTTCGCAAAGGCATTGCCGAGCGCCCGTTCGATCCAGCCCGCGCCGAGGTCTTTCCCGACGACTGGCTGGCGCGGATGCCCGGCACGCGGCTGGTCAGCCTGCTGATCCGGGTCGATGTCATGCCGGAGGATGAAGCCGATCTCCCGACCATGCTGGAAGACTGGTTCGTGCCCGAAAGCCTGGCCGCGTCAACCGTGAACGACGGTGCGGCCATCGTCGCGGGCGATTTCCGCATTGATCCGGCGGGGCACATGCACTTTGCCGTCTTCGTGCGCCCCGGCACCAGCCCGCGCCGGGTCGGGCGCATCGTGCAGCGCCTGTGCGAGATCGAGACCTACCGCGCGATGTCGATGCTGGGCCTTGCCCGCGCCCGCGAACTGGGCACCCGGCTGAATGCGCTTGACCCGCAACTGCTTGATCTGGTGGCCAGCATCGACGGCAATCCGCCGCACCCCGAGGCCACCCTGCACAACCTTCTGGCGATCTCGGCCGAGCTGGAACGACTAGCGGTGCAAAGCTTTTTCCGCTTTGGCGCCACCACCGCCTACGAGGCGATTTTGCACCAGCGCATCGCGGCCCTGCGCGAGTCCCGGATGACCGGCCGTCAGACCTTCGCCGAATTCATGATGCGGCGCTACGATCCGGCGATGCGCACCGTGAAATCCGCCGAAGTCCGGCTGCACAGCATGATGGACCGCGCCCGCCACGCCGCCGATCTGCTGCGCACCAGGGTCGATGTCGATCGCTCGGCCCAGAACCAGAAACTGCTGGAAAGCATGGATCGGCGTGCTGACCTCGCACTCCGGCTGCAACACACGGTGGAAGGTCTGTCGGTGGTCGCGATCAGCTACTACTCGGTCAACCTGGCCGCCTACCTCGCCTACCCCGCCACCGAAGCCCTCGCCATCTCCAAAGGCATGGCAACCGCCATCCTGACTCCGCTGGTCATCCTCGCGGTCTGGCTGATGGTGCGGCGCATCCGCCGCCACATGGAACACTGACCGACCGGGTTTCTCGCTGGCCAAAATATCCCAGGGGGTCCGGGGGGCTGGCCCCCCGGCCTCACCGCCCGCGAATCCGCGGATCCAGCGCATCGCGCAGCCCGTCGCCGATGTAGTTGACCGACAGCACCGTCAGCGAGATCGCGAGCCCCGGCCCGATCACCCGCGACGGGAACTGCTGCATGTATTCGACGCCCTCGAACAGCAGCCGCCCCCAGGTTGGGAAATCGGGCGGAAAGCCCAGACCCAGAAATGACAGCGCCGATTCGGTGATGATCGCGCTGGCGATCCCCAGCGTCGCCGCCACCATGATCGGGCTCATCACGTTGGGCAGGATATGGCGCAGGATCAGCCGCCGCGGCGGGGTGCCGATCGAGCGCGCCGCCAGCACGAATTCGCGCTCTTTCAGCGCCAGCACCTCGCCGCGCACGATCCGCGCCGATTGCATCCAGCTTGTGATCCCGATCGCGAACACGATCAGCACGAAGGTGCCGAGTTCCGGCCCCATCAGCCCGGCCAGGGTTTCGCGAAACAGCATCACCATCACCAGCAGCAACGGCAGCAGCGGCAGCGCCAGAAACAGGTCGGTCACGCGCATCAGCGGCCCGTCGAGGCGCTTGAAATAGCCCGCCAGCACCCCGATCATGGTGCCGAGCGTCACCGAGATCGCCATTGCCACCAGCCCGACCGCGATCGAGACCTTGCCGCCCGCGATCATCCGCGCCAGCATGTCGCGGCCCAACTGGTCGGTGCCGAACGGGTAGCCGAAGCTTGGCCCCTGATTGCGCAGGCGCAGCATCTTGACCGCGTTCGGCTCGATGAACTTGGGGTCAACCGGCCACAGCCACGGCCCCAGCACGATCGCCACCAGCAGGGTGGCAAACACCGAAAACCCGACCAGCGCGCCCTTGTGGGTCTTGAACTGATCCCAGACATCGCGCCACTGGTTGCGCGGCGGGCGTAGCGCGGCATCGACCTGGGCGGCGGGCAGGGTGTCAGTCATAGCGGATCCTCGGATCAAGCATGCCGTAAACGATGTCGGCCACCAGGTTGAACAGCACGATCAGCACCGCGAAGATGAAGGTCAGGGTCTGCACCATCGGAATGTCGTTGGCATAGATCGCGTTGATCAGCAGCGCCCCCAGCCCGTTGACCTTGAACACCTGCTCGGTGATGATCGCCCCGGCAAAGATGGTGGGAATGCCAAGCGCGATCACCGTCACCACCGGGATCAGCGAATTGCGCAGCACATGTTTCAGCACCACCACCCGCTCGGTCAGGCCCTTGGCGCGGGCGGTGCGCACGTAGTCCTGGGTCAGGTTGTCGAGCATGGACGAGCGCATGTAGCGGCTGATCTGGGCCGCGTTGTAAAGGCTCAGCACCGCCACCGGCATCGCCATCTGGCGCACCTGTGTGCCAAAACTGGCCCAGTCGGTGACCTTCAGCGTGGTGTCGTAGATCGACGGGAACCAGTGCAGGTTGACCGAAAAGATCACGATCAGCAGCACGCCGGTAAAGAAGGTCGGCACCGAAAACCCGATCATCGCGATGAAGGTGCCCAACTGGTCGAACCAGCTATACTGGCGGTAGGCCGAAAGGATGCCGATCGGCAGCGCGATCAGCACCCCGATCAGATAGGACGAGCCGATCACCGTCAGGGTCTGGGGCAGGCGCTCGGCAATGGTATCGGCCACCGGGCTGCGCGACTGCCACGACAGGATGCGCTGGCTGTCGCCGGCCCAGTTGGTATGAAACCAGCCGTCCAGGATGTGCTGCGGCTCGACCACGAAGAACTGCTTGAGCCACAGCACATAGCGCACCACCATCGGCTGATCCGCGCCAAGCGCTTCGCGCATCTTGGCCTTGACCTCGGGCGGCACGGTCAGCGGCACCTGGCTCATCGGGTCGCCGGGCGCGAGGTCAAGCAGCAGAAAGATGATCAGGCTGATGAAGAACAGCGTCGGGATCGCCAGCAGAAGCCGTCGGATGGTGTAGGTCAGCATCAAGGACGCCTTGGGTGCGGGGCTGTGGGGAAAAGCGGTGCGCCGGAATTTGCATCCGGCGCGCCGCCCGTGTCAGGTCACTTCACGCGGAACCAGTCCGAGACGTTCCACAGTTCGGAGTCCCAGGTGTTCAGCACCACCCCGCCCAGGCTTTCGGCCTGGCCCGAGTTGCGGCCGCGATCGACCAGCGGCACCACGACCAAACTGTCCTTGGTCAGCATGTCGTTCAACTTGCGCGCCAGCTCGCCGCGCTTGGCCATCTCGCCGGTCGCACCCAGTTCGGCGACCATCGCGTCATAGGCCGGATCGCAGAAGCGGTTGATGTTTTCGCCCTGCCATTGGCTGTCCGGTCCGGGAGCCTTGGCGCAGGTGTATTGCGCAAGGTAGGGTTCCGGGTCGGTGCCGTCAAAGTTGTTGGCATACATCTCGACGTCGGCATAGAACTTCTGGAAGGTGTCGGGCGAGCCGGGGTCGCCGCCGAAGAACACCGAGGCGTCGATGTTCTTCAATTCGACTTCAACCCCCAGCTCGTTCCACCAGCCCTTGATCAGCGCCTGAAAGTCCTGCCGCACCGCGTTGGTCGAGGTCTGATACAGCAGGTGCAGGCGACGCCCGTCCTTTTCGCGCACGCCGTCGGCACCGGGCACCCAGCCCGCTTCATCCAGCAGCGCCTTGGCTCCTGCCATGTCCTGCGCGATGCAGCCGGTGTTATCAGAGGCGAACAGTTCGGGCGCGGGCACCAGGTTGCAGGTGGCGCGTCCGGCCGGGCCATAGCCGACTTCGACCAGCAGGTTGCGGTCGATCGCTTTCGACAGCGCCTCGCGCACCTTGATATCCGACAGGATCGGGTGCGGGTGGGCGACGGTCGAGCGCTCGCCTTCGGCCAGGCCTGCGTCGGGGTCGGTCATGTTCATCTCGATCCGCTCGACCAGGGTGCCGAAGGCGTTGATGACATGACCCTTGCCCGCCGCCGCCATGCCCGCCAGCACGTCGGGTGCCAGTTGCAGGTTCCAGGCATAGTCGAACTCGCCGGTTTCCAGCACCGCCCGCGCCGCCGACTGGGCATCACCGCCGCCCTTGAAGTTGACGGTGGCAAAGGCCGGTTTCATCGGGTCGCGGTAGTTCGGGTTGGCGGCAAACTGGATGGTGTCGTTGGTCTTGAATTCAGTCACCACAAACGGGCCGGTGCCGATCGGGCCGAAGTTGGCGGCGGTGCATTCCGGGGCTTTCGCGCCCAGGCAATCGGCAAATTGTGCCGCTTGCAGCAGGGGCGAGGTCGCCCCGACGAACGCCTGATAGGGGTTCGGTTTGGGGCCGGTGAAGGTGACCCTGATGGTCAGATCATCGACCGCCTCGACCGACTGCACGCCTTCATAGCGCGCGAGCTGGGCGCAGCCACCGGCCGGGTCCATGCAGTATTGCGCGGTAAACACCGCATCCGCCGCCGTCACCGGGGTGCCGTCCGACCACTTGAGATCGGGGATCAGCTTCCAGGTGATCGAGGTCAGATCAGCCGACACGCCGCCGTTTTCCACGGTCGGCACTTCGGTCACCAGCCGGGCGATGACTTCGCCCTTTTCGTTGAAACCGGCCAGCGGTTCCAGCACCAGCGAGGCCGATTCGACATCCTTGGTGCCCGACGACAGATAGGGGTTCAGGATCGAGGGGGCCTGCCAGTAGATGATGTTCAACTGGCCGTCAGAGCCGCGCTCGGCAAAGGCCGCGGGGGCCAGTGCGAAAGCGGCGACTGCGCCCATCAGGGCGGTCTTGAGCTTCATGGTTTCACTCCTTGTTGTTTCGGCTCGATCGCCTCGGTCGTGGCCCCGGTTGATCCGGGGCGCAGGGCTTGTTGCGGGGACACGAAGTGACAGGCGACAAAGCGCGCCGGGGCCACTTCGACCAGTTCGGGTTGCACCTGGTGGCAGATGTCTTGCACCTGCGGGCACCGGGTGCAGAAATTGCAGCCTTTGGGGGGGTGCGCGGGCGAGGGCACATCGCCTTGCAGGATGATGCGGTGGCGCGCGCCTTCGCGGTTCGGGTCGGGGTCGGGCACCGCCGACAGCAGGGCCTGAGCGTAGGGGTGCAAGGGCTGGCGATAAAGGTCGTCGCGCGGGCTGAGCTCGGCAATCTGGCCCAGATACATCACCGCCACCCGGTCGGCGATATGGCGCACCATCGACAGATCGTGGCTGATGAACAGATAGGTCAGCCCCAGCCGATCCTGCAATTCTTCCAGCAGGTTGACCACCTGCGCCTGGATCGAGACATCGAGCGCCGCGATCGGCTCGTCGCAGACGATGAACTTGGGGTTCAGCGCCAGCGCCCGGGCAATGCCGATCCTCTGGCGCTGGCCGCCCGAGAATTCATGCGGGTAGCGGTTGGCAAAATTGCGGTTCAAGCCCACCTGATCCATCAGCTCGTAAATCCGCGCCAGCCTTTCGCCCTTGCTCAGGTGGGCGTGCTCGTCGAGCGGCTCGCCGATGATCGCGGCCAGGGTCATGCGCGGGTTGAGGCTGGCCTGCGGGTCCTGAAACACCATCTGCATGGTCGGGCGCTTGCGTCGCAGCGCCTCGGCATCCAGCGTCGCCACATCCTCGCCGTCGATCGTGACCGAGCCGCCGGTCAGTTCGTAAAGCCGCAACAGCGCCCGCCCGACGGTGGATTTGCCGCAGCCCGATTCGCCCACCAGCCCCAGGGTTTCGCCGGGGTAGATGTCAAAGCTGATCCCGTCCACCGCCTTCACGTCGCCGCTGTGGCGGCGCAAGAGGCCCGAGTGGATCGGGAAATACATCTTGAGGTTGCGCACCTCGACCAGCACCCGGTCGGCGATGCCGGCGATCACCCCCAGATCGTGGGTGATCCAGATGATTGCCATACCCAGCTTGGTGCGCAACTGCCGAACCAGTTCTATGATCTGGGCCTGAATCGTGACATCAAGCGCGGTGGTTGGTTCATCCGCGATCAGCACTTCGGGGTCGCAGGCAAGGGCGATGGCGATCATCACCCGCTGGCGCATGCCGCCGGAAAACTGATGCGGATAGTCGGCCAGCCGCGCCACAGCGTCGGGAATGCCGACCAGTTCCAGCAGCTCGACCGCCCGCGCCCGCGCCTGCCGCCGGTTCATCCCCATATGGGTGCGCAGCGGTTCCATGATCTGGTTGCCCACGGTGAACACCGGGTTGAGGCTGGTCATCGGGTCCTGGAACACAAAGCCGATCCGCACCCCACGCACCGCGCGCAACTGGTCCGGGGTGACTTTCAGGATATCGACCCCGCCAAGGCGCACCTCGCCCGCGCGCACCTAGGCCGGGGGCGAGGGCAGCAGCCCGATCAGCGACATCATGGTGACCGACTTGCCCGAGCCGCTTTCGCCAACCACCCCCAAAAGCTCGCCCGGTGCCAGATGAAAGCTGACATCATTGACCGCATGAATCTCGCCGCCGCGGGTGCGGAACACGGTTTTCAGGCCCCTGACATCCAGCACAGGCGGCACCCCGTCGGGCATAGAAGACTCCCCAGGTCATTGTTATTCTTTTGTTTTGCTGCCATCTGGCTTGGCCACGCCAGATTGTCGCACGAGTGTTAGCCATTTTTGCCAACCCCGCAAGCCGGTTTCTGCACCCGATGCCGCAGCAATAGCGCCGCCGCCCGGCCGGGCTTGACCTTTGCCGTCGTGCGGCGTCAGGCTGGCTTGTCTTTCTCGGAGAACAACATGCCCCTGCCCCTGACGCCGCGCCAGATTCTGGACCATCTGGTGGCGTTCCCGACCGTCAGCCGCGACAGCAATCTGGCGCTGGTCGATTGGGTCGAGGCTTACCTGGCCGGGTTCGGGGTGGCGGCAACGCGGGTCTGGAGCGCCGATCGCCGCAAGGCGTCGCTGTTCGCCCAGGTCGGCCCAAAGGTGGCGGGTGGGGTGATTCTGTCGGGCCACTGCGACGTGGTGCCGGTCGATGGCCAGGCGTGGACCTCGGACCCGTTCACCGTGGTCGAGCGGGAAGGGCGGCTTTACGGGCGCGGCACCTGCGACATGAAGGGCTATCTTGCGCTGGCGCTGGCAGCGGTGCCGCTGGCGCAGGCGCAGGGCATCAAGCGACCCTTGCAGATCGCGATCAGCCATGACGAGGAAGTCGGTTGCACCGGCGCCCCGCCGCTGATCGCCGCGATGCGCGATCTGCCGCGCGCGGCGGTGGTGGTGGTGGGCGAGCCGTCGATGTTGCGTCTGGTCAACGGCCACAAGGGCGGGGTCGGCTTCAAGGTTCATGTGCGCGGCTTCGAGGTCCATTCCTCGATCATGCATCAGGGCGTCAACGCGATCATGCAGGGGGCGCGGCTGATCGACTGGGCCAACCGGATGAATGCCGAAAACCGCGCCCGCCCGCCGTCGGCTCTGGCCAAGGCCTTCGATCCGCCGTGGACGACGGTGCATGTGGGCGTGATTGCGGGCGGCACCGCGCATAACATCACCGCCGCCGACTGCCGCTTCGGGCTCGATTTCCGCATGGTGCCGGGCGAAAGCGCGGCCGGGTGGGAGGCCGCCCTGCGCGCCGAGGCGGGGCGGATCGAGGCGGAAATGCGCAGTGTTCGCCCCGAGGCCGCGATCACCCTGACGCCGGTGTTCGAGGTGCCGGCCCTTTGCCCCGAAGCCGGGGGGGCCGCCGAGGCGCTGGTGCGCCGCCTGACCGGCGACAACGACAGTTGTGTGGTCAGCTATGCCACCGAGGCCGGGCAGTTTCAGGCGGCGGGCTATTCGGCGGTGGTCTGCGGGCCGGGCGACATCGCGCAGGCGCATCAGCCCGACGAGTATCTTGAGGTGGCGCAGTTTGACGCCGGTTGGGCCTTCATGCAGCGGCTGGTCGCGGGGCTTGCCGCATGACACCCTTTCCGATCTCGGAAGCATCGCCCTTGCGCTTTGCCGGGCCGCCACCTGCCGCCTGCGATGTGGTGGTGATCGGCGGCGGGGTGATCGGGGTGATGACCGCCTGGCATCTGGCGACGCGTGGCCTCAAGGTGTGCCTCTGTGAAAAGGGCCGGATCGCGGGCGAGCAGAGCAGCCGCAACTGGGGCTGGATCCGCCAGCAGGGGCGCGATCCGGCCGAGCTGCCGATCATGATCGAAAGCCTGCGCCAATGGCAGGCGCTGGCGGCCGAGTTCGGGGCCGGGCTGGGCTTCCGGCAGACCGGGGTGATGTATCTGGCGCGAACCGAGCGCGACATGGCGCGGTATGAGGCATGGCTGGAACATGCCCGTGCCCATGGCCTTGATACCCGCCTGTTGAGCGGGACACAGGTGCGCGCCCGGCTGGACGGGGTGCAGGCCCCCTGGACCGGGGCCTTGTTCACGGCCTCGGACGGACGCGCCGAGCCCTGGGTGGCGGTGCCGCTGCTGGCCCAGGGGGCGGTGGCGCGTGGCGCGGTGGTGGTCGAAGGCTGCGCGGTGCGCGCGCTTGATGTCGCGGCGGGGCGGGTGGTGGGCGTGATCACCGAGCACGGCCGCATCCGCGCGGGTCAGGTGGTGCTGGCGGGCGGCGCCTGGTCGGCGCTGCTGGCGCGGGCCCATGGCGTGAACTTCCCGCAACTTTCGGTGCTGGCGTCGGTTGGCGCCACCGAGCCACTGCCCGAGGTCTTTGCCGGTGGTGCCGCCGATGATCGGCTGGCCTTCCGGCGGCGCGAGGATGGCGGTTATACTCTTGCCCCGGCCGACGAGCATGATTTCAGCATCGGCCCCGATGCCTTCCGCCACCTGCGCGCCTATCTGCCGGTCTTGTGGCAGGATTTCGGCAGCACCCATTTCCATGCGGCCGCCCCGCGCGGCTACCCCGACGGCTGGGGCACCGCGCGGCACTGGTCGCCCGACGCGCCCGGCCCGTTCGAGGCGATCCGGGTGCTGAACCCCGCGCCGAACCTTGCGGCGCTGGGGCGGGCGCAGGATGACTTTGCCCGCGCCTTCCCCGCCCTTGGCCGCCCGCGCTTGCGCAGCGCCTGGGCGGGGATGATCGACACCCTGCCCGATGTGGTGCCGGTAATCGACCGGGTGGCGGCGCTGCCGGGCCTGACGCTGGCCACCGGCATGAGCGGCCATGGCTTCGGTATCGGCCCCGGTTTCGGGCGGGTGGTGGCCGATCTGGTAATGGGCCGCGCTATCGGCCACGATCTGCACCGCTTCAGGCTGGCGCGCTTTAGCGACGGCACCCGGATGGCACCGGGGCCAAGCCTCTAGCCTTGTCAGCCGGGACCGAACGCCCGGCCTTCAGGTGGTCAGGTTGGCGGTCTCGAGGAAATCGGCGAAGGTTCCTTCATGCCTTCGCCCGGCGCACGCTGGCGGTGACGTAGTTGACCGACAGATCGCGGGCCGACAGGCTCCATGACCACGCCAGCGGGTTGAACACCATGCCCTTGCGATCGACCGGGTCCAGACCGGCGCGGCGGAGCAGGTCGTAGAGTTCATCGGGGGCGATGAATTTCTGCCACTCATGGGTGCCCTTGGGCAGCCAGCGCATCACCCATTCCGCGCCGACGATCGCCAGGGCAAAGCTTTTGGCGGTGCGGTTCAGGGTGGAACAGATCATCAGCCCGCCCGGTTTCAGCAGGCGCTGGCAGGCCGAAAGGTAGACCAGCGGGTCGGCGACATGCTCGACCACCTCCATGTTCAGCACCACGTCGAACTGCTCGCCCGCCGCCGCCAGATCTTCGGCGGTGGTGTGGCGGTAGTCGATGGTGAGATCCATCTGTGCGGCGTGTAGTTGCGCCACTGGTATGTTGCGCGGGGCGGCATCCGCGCCCACCACGGTTGCCCCCAGCCGCGCCATCGGTTCCGACAGCAGACCCCCGCCGCAGCCGATGTCGAGCAGACGCAGCCCGGCCAAGGGGGCGGGGGCGGTCGGATCGCGGTCGAATTCCGCCGCGATCTGGCCGGTGATGTAATCCAGCCTGCACGGGTTCATCTGGTGCAGCGGCTTGAACTTGCCGGCCGGATCCCACCATTCGGCGGCCATGGCCTCGAACTTGGCAACTTCGGCGGGGTCGATGCTGGTGGGGCTGGTCATGGGCTGCTCCTTGCGGTCTGGTGTGGGCTGGCGCAGTCTGGGTGGCGGCGCGTCGTTGCCGCGTTATATAGGACGAAGATGGATTACAGGTCAGGTCAAAAACGCGCAGCCGAGATGCTTTATCCGCCAATCGAGCCCTACGATCAGCGTAGCATCGAAGTGGGCGACGGGCATCAGGTCTATGTCGAGCAGTGCGGCAACCCCGAGGGGGTGCCGGTGCTGGTGCTGCATGGCGGGCCGGGCGGCGGGTGCAGCCCGGCGATGCGGCGCTATTTCGACCCGACGGTTTACCGCGTGGTGCTGTTCGATCAGCGCGGCTGCGGGCGCTCACGGCCGCAAGCGATGGTCGAGGCCAATACCACCTGGCATCTCGTGGCCGACATCGAAGTGATCCGCCGCGCGTTGGCGATCGAGCGTTTCACCGTGTTCGGCGGCAGTTGGGGGGCGACGCTGGCGCTGATCTATGCCATCTCGCATCCCGACCGGGTGGCACAACTGGTGCTGCGCGGGGTGTTCCTGATGCAGCAATCCGAGCTTGACTGGTTCTATCGCGGCGGGGCGGGGGCGTTCTATCCCGAGCTCTGGGCGCGGCTTAACGCCCCCATCCCCGAGGCCGAGCGTGGCGATCTGATCGCGGCCTATCACCGTCGGCTGTTTTCCGGCAACCTTGCCGAAGAGCTGCGGCTGGGGCGGGTCTGGGCGGGGTGGGAGAATGCGTTGGCGTCCGTGCAGGGCGATGCGCTGGCAAGCGACGGCCCGGCCGACTATGCGCGGGTGTTCGCGCGGCTGGAAAACCACTATTTCCAGCACGCCGGGTTTCTCGAATGCGACGGCTGGATCTTGCAGCAGCGCGCCCGGATCGAGCACATCCCGGCGGTGATCGTGCAGGGCCGGTTTGACATGATCTGCCCGCCGGTCTCGGCGTGGCGGTTGGCGCAGGGCTGGGCCAAGGCCGAACTGCGGCTGATTGGGCTGGCCGGACACGCCCTGTCCGAGCCGGGGATCACGGCCGAACTGATGCGGGCGATGGACGGGCTGCGGCG
>Ga0210028_1003704_pt1 | contig 11456 bp, 11 predicted proteins | sample CryGeymeta201513_FD_185468 | JGI IMG/M metagenome (GOLD analysis project Ga0210028, IMG submission 185468) | Groundwater microbial communities from Crystal Geyser aquifers in Utah, USA - Crystal Geyser metaG 2015-13 (SPAdes) (version 2) | ecosystem: Environmental > Aquatic > Deep subsurface >...
TAATACTGTTCTTTATCGTTTGGAAATTCGTTATTCTTTACATCACTTATATAATGAGTAACAGCCGATTTTATTTCTTCAAACAAGTTATGATAACGACGTAAAAACCGAGGCGAAAATTCATTTGTAATACCAAGCATATCGTGCAAAACTAAAACCTGACCGTCAACATTATGCCCTGCACCAATTCCAATAACAGGAATTTTAACTTCTTTTGCAACTCTAGCAGCCAAGGTGGCAGGTATTTTTTCTAATATTATTGAAAAACAACCAGTATCTTCAAGAACGTGAGCATCTTTAATCAACAACTTTGCTTCGTCGTCGCTTCTTGCACGAACTACATAAGTGCCGAATTTATTAATACTTTGAGGAGTTAGTCCCAAATGTCCCATTACAGGAATACCAGCCGATAAAATTCTTTGAATTGATTCTTTTACAACTTCGCCACCCTCAAGTTTTACTGCCGAAGCTCCGGTTTCTTTCATAATTCTTATTGCCGAACTCAATGCCTCTTTTGAATTTCCCTGATATGTACCAAAAGGCATATCAACAACAACTAAAGCTCTTTTGGTACCACGTACTACTGCCGAAGCAAAATAGAGCATTTCGTTTAAAGTAATTGGTAAAGTAGTATCGTAACCCAACATAACATTTGAGGCAGAATCGCCAACTAATAATACATCAATGCCAGCTTCGTCAAGTATTTTTGCCATTGAAAAATCATAAGCAGTAAGCATCGAAATTTTTTCGCCTTTTAATTTCATTTCAGAAAGTACATGTGTAGTAATCTTTCTTACATTTTTATAAACCGACATAGTTTTTCTATTTTGTAATAATTTAATTAGCTTTGCAAATTAAATACAAAGTTGTATAAAATTATTCAAATGCAAATATTAAAAAAAATAAAGTTTATTATTGTTGTTTTTATTATTCTATTTGTTACATTAGTACAATGTAAAAATGATTTTAAAGTAAATGAAGATTGGAGCGACATTTCGGTTGTATATGGATTAATAAGTTCTAAAGATACTGTTCATTACATCAGATTGTCAAAGGCATTTCTGGGAGAGCAGGATGCTTATCAGATGGCACAGGTGAGCGATTCGTTATATTACAAAAATGCAATAGTTTATATTGAAGAGGATGGCACAAGTAACAAAATATACTTTAGTAAAGATAGCACCATTCAAAAAGATAGCGGCATTTTTGCTTATGATAAAAACATTTACTATAAAGCAATAAGCCCATTATCAATAAATCCAGATGCAAAATATAAATTAAATATCTTTACTAACGGAAAAACTATAACTTCTGAAACTTCATTATTACAATTCTTTATTATTGAACCTTTACCTCCTAATAGTGTATCTCTTTACCAAAGTGATAAAGGATTAACTGTAAAATGGACTTCGCAACCTAATGCCCGTATTTTTGAAACCAATGTCAGATTTTATTATTACGAAATAACATCTACCAATACCACAACCGATCCCACAAAAAAGTATATTGATATTAAACTCGCCACACAAACAACTTTATCAATTTTAGGAAACGAAAACATGGAAGCTTTGCTAACTGGCGGAACTTTTTTAACAACTGTTGGAAATAAAGTTCCTAATAATACTGATGTTTTAAAAAGAGTAGTAGCTCATGCAAGTATTGAGGTTACAATTTCAGTTGGCTCCGACGATTTATATACTTATATGCAGGTAAATCAACCCTCAACCGGAATTGTTTCTGAACGTCCTGTATTTTCGAATATTAGCAATGGTTTAGGTTTGTTTACATCAAAATACGAAACTATACTTCCAACAAAACCTTCGCTAAATAAAAGAACTTTAGATTCACTTGCTGATGGTCAATTTACTAAAAATTTAAAGTTTTTAGGTCAACAACAAACTGAATTACTTTGGTCGGCATCTGGTTTTAATTTCCCCTGATTTCTGCCTTTTTGACTTTTATTTTGCCTAATTGGCTTTACGACATATTGTCAGCATGTCATAATTTCCATATTTCATATAATATTTGTTGTGGCACGAACATTGAAAATTGCAAACTACAAAAATAGAAAATTTAATTTATTGAATCATGGGAAAAATAATCGGAATTGATTTAGGAACAACAAACTCTTGCGTATCAGTAATGGAAGGTAGTGAGCCAGTTGTTATAGCAAATAGCGAAGGTAAACGTACAACACCTTCAATAGTTGCTTTTTTAAATAATGGAGAAAGAAAAGTTGGCGACCCAGCTAAACGTCAGGCAGTAACAAATTCAAAGCGAACTGTATCTTCAATAAAAAGATTTATGGGAACTCGTTTCGACGAAGTAAGCAAAGATATATCACACGCTTCTTATGAAGTTATTAAAGGCGATAACAATACTCCAAGAGTTAAAATTGATAAAAGAAATTATTCACCACAAGAAATTTCGGCAATAATTCTTCAGAAAATGAAAAAGACTGCCGAAGATTATTTAGGTCATGAAGTTACCGATGCCGTAATTACAGTACCAGCGTATTTTAACGACTCACAACGTCAGGCAACTAAAGAAGCTGGCGAAATTGCAGGGTTAACCGTTAAACGTATTATAAATGAACCAACAGCAGCAGCACTTGCTTATGGATTAGATAAACGCGGAAAAGATATTAAAATAGCTGTTTACGATTTAGGTGGTGGCACATTCGATATTTCTATACTCGAAATGGGCGATGGCGTTTTTGAAGTAAAAAGTACAAATGGCGACACTCATTTAGGTGGCGACGACTTTGACCAAACAGTTATTGATTGGTTAGCTGATGAATTTAAAAAAGACGAAGGCGTTGATTTGCGTAAAGACCCAATGTCGTTACAACGCTTAAAAGAAGCTGCCGAAAAAGCAAAAATTGAGCTTTCAAGTTCAACTCAAACAGAAATAAATTTGCCTTATATTATGCCTGTTGATGGTGTTCCAAAACATTTGGTAAAAACTTTAACACGTGCAAAATTTGAACAACTTATTGATAAATATGTACAGTCAACTATTGAACCTTGCCGTAAAGCTATTCAGGATGCAGGCATTTCAGTAAAAGATATTAACGAGGTGATATTAGTTGGCGGTTCAACACGTGTTCCAATAATTCAGAAAATTGTTGAAGATTTCTTTGGAAAAGTTCCATCAAAAGGTGTAAATCCTGATGAAGTTGTTGCTGTTGGTGCTGCTATTCAAGGTGGCGTTCTTACCGGAGAAGTTACTGATGTACTTTTGTTAGATGTTACTCCACTTTCGCTTGGAATTGAAACTTTAGGCGGCGTAACAACTCACTTAATTGAAGCTAACACAACAATTCCTTCACGCAAAACTGAAACATTTACCACAGCAGGCGATAACCAATCATCAGTAGAAATTCATATTTTACAAGGTGAACGCTCAATGGCTCGTGATAATAAAACAATTGGCAGATTTCATTTAGACGGTATTCCACCTGCCCCACGTGGTGTTCCTCAAATTGAAGTTACTTTTGATATTGATGCAAACGGAATATTAAATGTTTCGGCAAAAGATAAAGCTACAAACAAACAACAAAGTATTCGTATTGAAGCATCATCAGGACTTTCTGACGCAGATATTAAAAAAATGAGAGCAGAAGCTGAAGCAAATGCCGATGCCGACAAAAAAGCTAAAGAAAGAATTGATAAACTTAATCATGCCGATAGTTTGATTTTCCAAACCGAGAAACAATTAAAAGAGTTTGGAGATAAACTACCAGCCGACAAGAAAGGTCCAATTGAAAGTGCATTGCAAAATTTAAAAGATGCTCATAAAAATGAAGATATTGACAGTATAGATAAAGCAACCGAAGAGCTTAATAAAGTTTTTCAGCAAGCATCCGAAGAAATGTATAAAAACAGCAGTCAGCAACAAGCAAATAACACTCAACAACCACAGCAAGAACAACAAGAACAAAGCTCGCAAAATAATGATAAGAAAGGTGCAGAGGTTCAAGATGTTGATTTTGAAGAAGTAAAGTAAAAACAAATCGCACAATAAACATAAAAAAGTCAGAAATTTTCTGGCTTTTTTTATTTTATTAAATGGTTCGTGAAGACACGAACTAAGGAGAACGAATGTTTTATATTAGTTCGTGAAGGCACGAACCAAGAATAATGGAAACACATTTATAGATTGTTATTGAAAAGGGGTTCAAAAAATAGATTTTTAGAGCAAGACAAAATTTTAAAACAGAAGTTCAGCTATAGCGGAATGAGGTTTTTCAATCCGATAACCATCGGAGTAGCAAAAACATTGCTTCTTAAAGAAGCAATGCTTTTATTTGAATGAAAACGCTTAGATTCCTGCTGGAGTTTACCCCGTGTACTTGATACGGGGCAGGAATGACGTAAATATAGGGTATTTTTAGAAGTCCCCTTAAGCTCCGTTGGAGCGGTATTATGGTAAAAGGAAAAATAATATTTGGCTAAAGTCCTGTAGGGACGACATTATTTTTTTAACTTAGGGGATTTAAAATTAATAATTCCAGTTTTACCATAAACTTGGCATGATTAGTTTTTTGCATTAATTACTTGAATTTAGGATATAACAAAGTATACATTATATTTTTTCGCTTTTTTATAAATGTTCAATTTATTTTTTTACAAGTCATAACACATCAAAATATTATTTAGACGATGCTCATAATAATTTTGATATGACCAAAAAATTATGTTATTTTTGTATTCAGATTATCTAAAATAAATGATTATGAAATTAAAAGTGTTGATACATAAAGACGAAAAACAGGGATTTTGGGCTGAAATTCCATCATTACCTGGTTGCTTAACTCAAGCAGATACAATGGAAGATTTATTTCCTAATATATATGAGGCAGTTGAAGGATACTTAAAAGTCAGGGAGGAAGAATCTATGAATAATACATCAACTCAATATCTTCAAAAAGATAATGATTACAAAATTTTTGAAATGGTAGTATGAAATCAATAAGCGGAAAAAAGTTTTGTAAATTAGTTAAAGACAAAGGATGGATATTAAAGCGTATTAATGGAAGCCATTATATTTACGGAAAACAAGGTACTGATAATTTATTAGTTATACCAGTTCATAAAAACGATGATTTAAAAACAGGCTTATTAAAAAGCCTTATGAAATTATCTGGGATAGAGGAAAATGAATTATAATCATAAAACAAAGAAACTGAGGTAAACATCAATAAATAAACAATTGAAGTAAACAGAAAAAAATATAAAAAGCGTTAGCTTTTATTCGAGTAGTTGAAAACTGGTAATTTTCTTGAGATACAATGAATAATAAGTTAAGCTCACGTCACGGCGTTAATTTATTTTGTATCTCGGGAATACCAGTACCTCAACTACGAATTAGTTATAGTCCCACGCTTTTTTATAATCCAAATTATTAACCGCCATACCGGGAACTGCAAGGCAAACAAATACTTAAATTATTATGAAAAAGATTTTTATGACAGAAACTCAATTGTTTTTAAAAATTAATTCTTTACCTTAAACTTTGAAACAGGAAATGCTGGATTTTATTGAATTTTTACTTTCTAAAAAAGCTCATATAAAAAAAATGTCTTCTTACAAACCCTGTCCCGTCAAAAAGCGTTGTCATTCCGAGTGAAGCGAGGAATCTGTTAATAAAGGGTTACGAAACCCGTCCTAAAAATGTTTATGTAAATTATATTATAAAATATTAAACCCTTCTAATAAATTATTGACTCAAAATGGAAAAATTTATTTATATTTGACTAATAAAATAATTGAAATATGACTTATAATATAAAAATTACAGACAACAAAACAGAACAGGCAAAAAATCTTTTGCTATTCTTAAAGTCCCTTGCCGGAACCAAAGATTATTTTTTTCTTAAAATCGAGCAGGAAACAGAGAAACTCAGCGATAACCTGATAAATGAATTAGATTCCCGTTATGAACATTTTCTTAAGCATAAAAATTCCTATAAGGACTGGGACGAAGTAAAGCAAAAATACAATAATGTATGACAATAAAACTATCACCTTTTGCCGAACAGGATTTGGACGACACATTGGAGTTTTATAATGGACAAATGGAAGGCTTGGGATTTGAATTTTTACATGAGGCAAAATTGATATTCGAACGAGTACAGGAAAACCCCTGTCAATTTCCAATAGCTCATAAAAAAATGCGAAAAGCAAAAATAAATCGGTTCCCTTTCAATATCTTTTTTGTAGATGAATTATTAACTTCATTTATTATTGGCATATTTCATTCAAGCCGGAATCCTAATATCATAAAAAAGAGATATGGGAAAAAATAGTCAAAATAAAAAAATTATGTACAACAAAATCTGTCTTTATAATATTTATGTGAATTACATTATAAAACACTAATTTTGTTAAAAAAATATTATTATGGAACTTACATTTAATACTATAATTGATTTTATTAAAAATCTTTCGGTACCCGAAAAAGAAGAAATAAAGTTTATTTTAGAACGTAATATTGCTGACGAGAACAGAAGTTTAATTCACAAGAATTACCTTAACAGCCAAAAAGAATTAAAAAAAGATAAACTTATGTTTTCTAACAATGTTGATGAACTAAAAAATACTCTTTAGTTTATGAAAATAAGTTTTAGCAGTTCATTTAAAAATTATTCAAGAAGAAAATAAAATCAAACAAAAGCCGTTTTTGTTGATTTCGGAAAAACATGATGATTGTATTGAATATAATGATACCCAACAAAATTCTATACCGTATATTATTTTCCTTTGTTCTTTTATTTTTCGCCTGCTTTATTCTGCACGCACAAAACAATCCTGTTGACTCCTTGTTATCCCTCCTGAAAAATGAAAAAACTGATACAGGTAAAGTAAATTATTTTAATAAACTTTTTTTAGAATATGAGTATTCCGATAATGTTAAAGCCAGATATTATATTTACAAGGCACTCCGGCTTTCTGAAAAAATAAATTACGAAAAAGGTCTTGCAACAACCTATAAATACCTTGGTACTTTTGCCGAGGACACAAATAATCTTCAGCAGGCAATAATTCATTTTAAACAGTCATTAAAAATATTTGAAAAGCTCGGCGATAAAAAAAACATTTCAGCTATGCTGTTCTTCATTGGTGCTGAATATTATTCACAATGCGAATATCCCAAGGCAATTGAATATTACTTAAAGTCGTTGAAAATAGCTGAAGAACTTTGCGATAAAAGCAGAATTGCAAAACTACTTGGCAATATCGGTATAGTTTATCACGACCAAGGCGATTACACAATAGCACTTGATTATTGTTTTAAGGGACTAAAAATTGCTGAAAAAATAAACGATAAATATGGTATTGCTTCGGACTATGGAAGTATTGGAAATACCTATAAAGAACAGGCGTACATTGCAATATCACATCAGGATTATAAAAAAAGTGACTCTTTATACAAAAAAGCTCTTGATTATTATTTTAAAGCACTAAAATTATTCGAGGAACTTGATGATAACTATCGTATTGCAACACAACTCACTAACATAGGTACTGTTTATCATGACCAAAAAGATTATCAAAAAGCAATTGATTATTATTTCAGGGCTTTAAAAATTGATGAAGAACAAGGAGATAAATCCGGAATAGCAACAGATTACGGAAACATTGGTTCATTATATGTCCCGTTAAAAAAATATGACGAAGCTGAAAAATATCTGAAAAAGGCAATTGCAATTTCAGATAGTATAGGCATAATGAATGAGAAAGTACAATTCGAAAATTCTATAAGTGAGCTTTATACACAAACGGGTAAAGACAAAGAAGCACTTGAACATTATAAAAAATCAATTGAGTTAAGGGATACGCTTTTCAATCAGGATAAGTCGCGTGAGATAATGAACTTTGAGTTTGAAAAAAAGGAAGCTGCTGCCAGAGCCGAACAGGATAAAAAGGATGCTTTAGCTACTGCTGAAAACAGGAGACAGAAGGTTATTATTTGGTCGGTTGTTAGCGGATTATTATTTGTAATATTGTTTGCAGGTTTTATTTTCCGTTCTCTGCGTATAACACGTAAACAAAAACAAGTCATTGAAATAAAGAGTAAAGAAACAGAAGAACAGAAAAAAGTTATTGAGGAGCAAAAGAAAATAGTGGAAGAAAAAAACAAGGACATAACCGACAGTATTAATTATGCAAATCGCATACAAAGAGCAATACTTCCACATCGCAGAGATATATGGGCAGCATTTCCACAGTCGTTTGTGCTCTTCAAACCAAAAGACATTGTAAGCGGTGATTTTTATTTCTTTCATAAAAATGAGCAATCTGCTTTCATTGCTGCTGTTGATTGCACAGGTCACGGCGTACCCGGTGCGTTTATGAGCATGCTTGGTGTGTCATTTCTTAATGAAATAGTTCGTAAAAAAGAAATAACAAAAGCCAGTGATATATTAGACCATTTGCGGGATTCTATAATCGAGGCATTACAACAAAAAGGTCAAACTGGCGAACAAAAAGATGGCATGGATATAGCGTTGTGTGCCATAAATACTGCAAACTTTCAATTACAGTTTGCTGGTGCTAATAATCCGTTGTTTATTATCCGTGGGAAGAAACCTCAGGGTTTTCAAAACATTGAGGTTTTAGGTAATATCGAAGAAATAGAACCCGACAAACAACCTGTCGCTATTTATGAAAACATGAGACCTTTTACAAATAATGTTATTAATTTACAAAAAGGCGATACAATTTATTTAACCAGCGATGGTTACCAAGACCAATTCGGAGGTCCAAAAAATAAGAAATTTAAAATAAAACAGCTAAAAGAAATCTTTCTGAATATTGCTGCTCAACCTATGCTCGAACAAAGAGAAATATTAAACACAACTTTCGAAAACTGGAGAGGTGAACTCGAACAAATTGACGATGTTACAATTTTAGGTTTAAAAATATAAAGGAGAGTTCTAAAAATCAAAAAATGGTTAGATTGTTCAATTATCTGTTTTCAACAATGTAGCGAGCTTTACGGTATTCAGAACCCACCTTAATTGATTTTTTACTACGCAATAGCTTGCATAATATTAAAACCTAACAGTGATATTAAAACCAATTAATAAACTGCTAAAATCTCTTTGGTTAAACAAATAATTTTTTTGTGCAATTATATTGTTATATGTAGTTGCAAATAATTGAAATGCATGTGTACCACCATTTTTTTCAAGTCCAAATGCATAGCCTGATTTTGGGGCTCCTGGCACATCATTTCCTTCAAGGTTTTTTGGGTAAGTAAAAGATTCGAGTGGTGAAACATAGTTAAATTCAGCCATAAATGATATTTCGTTCCATATTTTGCATCTGCCACCTACACTAACACCAATAGCTTCGTTAGAATATAAAGGAACAACTTTATTGAAATGTAAAAAATATGGTGCTATCTCAAAAGAAATTCTTTCGCTAAACTTACGCGCTATAATAAGTTGATGAAAATAAGATAAACGGTCAACAAATTTATAATTATCCCCAAAATATGCTTTTTCTCTGCCATTAATAACTATATTTCCGTAATATGAAAGAAAAAAAGGCATTCCATTTTCTTTTTGTTGAAGTATAGAATATTTCCAATTTAATTCCTGCATTTTATTGAATTTTTCGGTACCAAAACCAAGCATAAGTTTATCGGTAATCCCGTAAATTAATCCAAGTCTTGCATTAGCAGGTCCATAAATACCAAATAAATCGCTTAAACTTTTAATTGTACCTATTCTGTGATGAATAATAAATTCTTTTGCTCTTTTTGTTGGTTGAGCAGTTGTTTGATTTTCAATTAACATTGAACAAGCAAAAGCATCAGTAACAGGAGTTTTTTCTGCTATTGTAGAATCTGATACTTCTTGAGAAACTGAAGATTTTATACTGATAACTATTATCAGAGATAAAATAAAAGATATTTTTTTTAACATAATAATTTATTTAAATTTTATTTTTTTTATTTTACCAGCACTTATACGAATTACAATGACCAGAACGATTTAAACCATTTGCCATAGTTCCGCCCTCACTTACATTTAAAGGTTTAAAAAATGTTAGTCCATCAACGTGATGAGAAGACCCATAAGTACCTTGAAGTACAGGTCCATTAACACTTGCTACATCAACTGCCTGATTGGTATGACACCAGAAACACTGAACTCCATCCCATTTAGGATTAATATCATAAGGAGAACTGTCGAAATCCTGATCATTATCTATATGATTTTCGTTTTGATGCGCACCAGACGCCGGATAATTGCCTTGCACCATTGTGTTAGGTCGTGAAATTTGATAAGGAGATGTCATATTTCCCAAACCATTATGGCAATATGTACATTCTGTTACTTTACCTGTATCCCATCTTGGAGTAGTAGTGTAAACGCTTGTTCCAAATGGCGGTGCAGATGTAGCCCAAGTATAAGTTCCATCAGTTCCTCTGTCGGCAGTAACTCCATTGCTGTGGCAATAAACATTTGAACAGGTTTTTGTGCCGGTATCGTAAGCAGGAGTATTACTGTCGGCGCCTTTTCTTGTTGCTAAACCATTTGGGTCGAATGAAATATCTTTCGTTGTATTCAGATGGAATACTGTTCCATCTCCACGTTCAAAATGGCAAGTACTACAGGCAAACGTATATAAACCGGTAGTATGTTTTGCATGTGCATTTGTAGAATGTTCGGGATAAGTGTTGTTATGGCAAGCTTCACATTGTTCAGGTAGAACAACTCCATCGGGAGCGGGAGCATTTTTATATGTGATTTTCTGTTTTTCACAAGAGGAAAAATAAATTACACTACTCGTCAGTAATATAAATACAATAGCTTTGAATTTTATTGAAATCATAATGATTTAATTATTAATTGATTAAAAATTTCAAATATAAAAAATTAATTATATTTTTAAAACACAAAACTAATTTATTTTTACTAAATGAAACATAAAAAAAAACATGTTATATAGCATATATATTATAAGTAGTTTATTACCCTTTAATCATTATTAATAACATTTTAAACTGCTCGTTTGCCATTACAGCGTGAGGTACATTTGCGGGCATAATAATAAATTCACCGGCATTTAAATTGAAAGGAACTTTATTAATAATTATTTGTCCGCTTCCTTCAACAATTTGAACAACTGCATCAAAAGGTGCGGTATGTTCGCTTAATCCCTGTCCTTTATCAAATGCAAATAAAGTAAGGTTGCTTGATTCTTTTTTGATAATTACTTTGCTTACTATAGCTCCATTGCCATATTCAATACTTTCTGAAAGTTTGAATATTTTCGAATTTTGAAATGAATTTGTTGTCATTGTATAAAAATTATAATTTAAAATTAGTTTTTTTATTTATCATAGATTTTCACGGCATTATTTTACCGTTACTTTAATTTGCCGTATATACAAGAAGACATTGTAATTGCTTAATATTAGAATACATACATATTGAA
>Ga0210028_1003707_pt1 | contig 11444 bp, 8 predicted proteins | sample CryGeymeta201513_FD_185468 | JGI IMG/M metagenome (GOLD analysis project Ga0210028, IMG submission 185468) | Groundwater microbial communities from Crystal Geyser aquifers in Utah, USA - Crystal Geyser metaG 2015-13 (SPAdes) (version 2) | ecosystem: Environmental > Aquatic > Deep subsurface >...
TGCTGCTCGACGGCATGACAAACGGAAACATCGAAGCCCCGGCCGTGCCAATCACCCCCACCACAGCCAGTGACGACGCTACAAACGCCGTGAGCGTTTTACGCAACACCAGCAACAGCGCTGCGCTCAGGGCACCCAGCACGCCCAGCGCGGGCAAGGCCCACATGAGCGGTTGCTGGCCGTAATTGGCCATCCATGCACCGGCTTCACGCACCACCGTCTTGCTCAAAGGGTCAGGCATGGCTGACGCATTGACCACCGAGGTGATGCGGTAGCCGTCAATCGATTGCAGCCAAACACCCGCTGCCACAAATGCCAGCACCATCACCAACGCCGCGCCCACGGCCCCCTTGATGGCTCGCGCCTGGATCACGCCCTCGGTGCGGTGCGCCAGGTAGCTGCCACCCTGCAAAGTGATCATGGCGCTGCTCACCACCCCCACCAACAAGGCAAACGGGTTGAGCAACTGCCAGAAACTGCCGGTGTAGGTGGACACCAAATAGGCATCAAACTGAAATGGCACGCCCTGCAACAAATTGCCAAACGCCACCCCGAAAATCACGGGTGGCACAAACCCGCCGACGAACAAGCCCCAGTCCCACACGCTGCGCCAGGTGCTGTTGTGGATTTTGCTGCGGTAATCAAACCCCACCGGCCTGAAAAACAGCGCCCATAACACCAGCAACATGGCCCAATAAAAGCCGCTGAACGCCGTGGCATAGACCAACGGCCAAGCCGCAAAAATGGCACCACCGCCGGTGATGAACCACACCTGGTTACCGTCCCAATGCGGTCCCACGGTGTTGATCACCACCCGGCGCTCCAGGTCATTGCGGCCGACAAAGGGCAGCAGCGTGCCCACCCCCATGTCGTGCCCGTCCATGATGGCAAAGCCCACCAGCAGCACACCTACCAGCAGCCACCAGATGATTTTTAAGGTTGAATAGTCAAACATGATGTGCCTTTCAAGCGTGTGCGGGTGCAAGCGTTGAACCACTCTCGCTTTGATAGCGACCGGTGCCCAGACTGCCTGGGCCCATGCGGGCAAACTTCACCATCAAAAACATTTCAACGACCAGCAGCACGGTGTAGAAACCAATGAAACCGGCCAACGACCCGTACAGACTGTTGACACTTAGGGTGGAGACCGACATGTGGGTTGGCAGTACACCATAAATCGTCCACGGCTGGCGGCCATACTCCGCCACAAACCAGCCCAGCTCACAGGCTAGCCACGGGGCGGGCAGCATCCACAGCGCGGCTTTCAGCAGCCAGGGCTTGTCCATGAAATTGGATTTGAGCGTGCTGTAAAACGCCAGTCCAAACAAGAGCAGCATGGCGAAACCCAGGCCCACCATCAGGCGGAAACCCCAGAACATGGGTGTCACGCGCGGCACGGTGTCATTGACCGCTTGGGTGATCATCTCCGGTGTGGCCTGGCGCACATCGACCACGTATTTTTTCAGCAGCAGGCCAAACCCGAGGTCAGCCTTGTGTTGCTCAAACACCTGTTTGGCAGTGACGTCGTCGCGGTTGGCGCGCAAGGCTTCCAGCGCCGTCACGGCTTGAATGCCACTGGCGATGCGCTCGCGATTTTTGGCCTTGATGTCGTGGATGCCCGGAATTTCCTTGGTGACAGAGCGCGTGCCAATCAGTCCCATCACCCACGGCACTTCAACTTCCCAATTGTTCTTTTGCTCGGCTTCATTGATGTCGGCCAACAAGGTCAAGCCCGCCGGGGCTGGTTTGGTTTCCCACATGGCTTCTATAGCGGCCATCTTGGTTTTCTGCGCTTCGCCCACGGTGTAACCCGATTCATCGCCCAGCACAATCACGCTCAGCACCGAAGCCAAGCCAAAGGCGGCAGCCACTCGGAAACTGCGCTTGGCAAAAGCCACATCACGTTTTTTCAGCAAGTACCAGCTGGAGATTGACATCACAAACATGGCGCCGGTGGTGTAGCCGGCCGACACCGTGTGCACGAACTTGGCCTGGGCATCCGGGTTGAAAAGCACCGCCCAAAAGTCGGTCATTTCCATGCGCATGGTCTGGTAGCTGAACTCGGCCCCCACCGGGTTTTGCATCCAGCCGTTGGCAATCAAAATCCACAAGGCGCTCAGGTTGGTGCCCACCGCCATCAGCACAGTGACCAGCAGGTGTTGTGGTTTGGAGAGCCGATCCCAGCCAAAAAAGAACAGGCCGATCATGGTCGATTCCAAAAAGAACGCCATCAGCCCTTCAATCGCCAGCGGCGCGCCAAAAATGTCGCCCACGTAGTGCGAGTAGTAAGCCCAGTTGGTGCCAAACTGAAATTCAAGTGTGATGCCAGTCGTCACACCCAGCGCGAAGTTGATGCCAAACAGCTTGCCCCAAAAGCGCGTCATGTCTTTCCAGACGACGTTGCCGGTCATCACGTACACGCTCTCCATGATCACCAGCAGCCAGACCATGCCAATGGTCAGCGGTACAAACAAAAAATGGTAGAGCGCTGTAGCGGCAAATTGCAGCCGTGACAAATCAACAAGTTGGTCAGAAATCAAGGCAATACTCCTTTGGACCCGCCGGGATCGGATGACAAAAACTGCTGCATCACCTGTGTGGCGTCGACTGCCACATTCTGGTCACGCACAAAAATCCACCACAAACCCGCCAACACCAGCAACTTGAGCAGCAGCACAACAGCCAATTTGGTAGCCAGTGGCATGGTCCAGTTTTTCATGATGTCAGTCTGCTTTGATTTGTAGGGGACAAGCTGGCTGTATTCAATTTACATGCCACACCTGGAGAAATTTTTTTTATTCATACATTTCAACAAGTTAGATTGAATCTCGTCAGCGCTATCGTAACCCTGGCACGATGATTGACTGCCATTTTTGGCAGTTTGGCACCTAATTGACATATAATGGCAGTGTTTTGACACCCATCCAACTTGCGTGAAACCTCTACCCGAATTGATGTCGTATCTGGAAGGGTTGCCTGAGCCTCACATCCTGTTCGACAACCAGTACCGCATCCTGGCGGCCAATGGCGCCTATCGGCGCCAGTTCAGCGCCGACCGCAGCGTGGTGGGACGCACCTGCTACGAAGTGTCTCACCACTTCAACCAGCCGTGCGACCAAGCTGGCGAGTCGTGCCCGCTGCTCAAGGCGCGTGAATCGGGTCAGCGCGAACGCGCGCTGCACCTGCACCATACGCCCAAGGGCGAGGAATACGTCAACATTGAATTGGTCCCGCTGCGCAACGACGCTGACGAACAGGCCTTCTTCATTGAAAAGATGGAGCCCCTGCAGATTGCGCAAGGACACACAGGGGCTCAGGTCTTGATTGGCCGCAGCCCGGTTTTCCAACACATGCTTTCGCTGGTCGCGCGCGTGGCGCCGTCCATGGCAACAGTCTTGCTGCTGGGCGAATCCGGCACGGGCAAGGAGCTGATCGCTCACGCGGTGCACGAGGCCAGCCAACGTGCGAGCCACGCGCTGGTGCCGGTGGATTGTTCCAGCCTGCCCGAAAACCTGTTTGAGTCCGAACTGTTTGGCCACGAGCGTGGCGCTTTTACCGGCGCCAATACTGCCCGTGCCGGTCTGGTTGAAGCCGCCAGCGGCGGCACCTTGTTCCTGGACGAGGTGGGCGACATACCGCTATCCATGCAGGTCAAGTTGCTGCGCCTGCTGGAAACCGGCACCTACCGGCGCGTGGGCAGCACCGAGCAACGCCACGCCGACATCCGGGTGGTATCTGCTACCCACCGCGACCTCGACCAGATGGTGGTCCAGGGCAAGTTTCGTGAAGACCTGTACTACCGTCTGAGCACTTTTCCCATCCACTTGCCCGCCCTGCGCGAACGCCGCGACGACATCGCGCTGCTGGCCAACGCCTTGCTGCAACGCGTGGCACCGCGTCGCAAACTCCGTCTCGGTGATGAGGCGCTGGGGCGACTGGCACGGCAAGACTACCCCGGCAACGTGCGTGAACTGCGCAACCTGCTCGAACGTGCTGCGCTGCTCTGCGACGGCGAGACGCTGGAGGCCGCGCACATCGATCAGGCCCTGCGTTTGGGCAGGCGCCCGACGCTGCCCGAAAACGCCCCCGCAAGTTCCCCAGCGGCGTTGACGAACTCGCTCAAGGCCGCTGAGACCGCCACCCTGCAAGCCCTGGCGCAGGCGCACCAGGGCAGCCGCGCAGAACTGGCCGCCAGACTGGGCATCAGCGAACGCTCGCTTTATCGCAAGCTCAAAGCGCTCAAACCCCGTTGACGCCGGCTGCTCAGGGTGCAATCATTTCCGCGTAATCGTAAAGCTCACCCAAAATCGCCTCGCCACGTGCGTCGGCGGTTTCGGCCAACTTGTCCATCTGGTCAAACAACGCGGGTAACGTCAATACCCCGCCCTCACCGGCCAAGAGCCGGGCACTGCGATGTGCCTGCCACCGCCGCTGTTCTTCAACGCTCAAACTGCCAGGGAAGTTGCGCGCGCGGTAGCGCCACAACAGCTCGCCCAGGCGCGCATCTTCAAAGCTTGGGCGCGCCTTGGCCAGTTCTTCCGGTGGGCGCAGGCGCAAGTCATTGAGGCGACGACGGTCGGCATTGCAGACAAAGCCGCCGTACAGATCTTCGTCCACATCCACCGGGCCGGCATCCCCGCGCTTGAACACCTCGGCCCAGATGGCGCTCATGTCGGGCAAGTCGCGCGCCTTGGCCGCGTTCTGCAGTTGTGCGGCCACGTCGATGCCCCAACGCTCGGCCATGGCAGGGTTGAGCACCTTCAGGTTGCTCATGACCATGGGCGACTTGTTGATGTGCACAGATTTGACCGGAAGACGGCGCACGCCCTCGGGCAAGTCGCTTGATTTGGTGAACAGGCGCTGCCTGATCAGCGCTGCGTTCAAGCTGGCCAATTCACCAGGGTCTTGCGCCAGGTCCCAGGCCAGCAGCTCGTTTTTGTTGCCCGGGTGCATGGCCAGCGGCCACATCAGTGCCAGACAACCGCGCTCGGGGGCAAACATGCCCGAGATATGCCAAAACGGTTTGGCGCTGGCCTGCGTGGCGGGCAGACCCAGTTCGGCCAGCACGCGGTCTTTCTTGTGCAGGCCAAAGCAAAAGTCAAACAGCTTGGGTTGCGCTTTTTTGATGAGCTGCGCCAGCGCGATGGTAGCGCGCACGTCGCTCAGGGCATCGTGCGCAGATTCGTGCGCCAAGCCGTTGGCGGCGGTCAGGTCAGTCAGCTTGAAGCTGGGTTTGCCATCCGCTTTGGTTGGCCAGGTGATGCCATCGGGCCGCAGGGCGTAAGCGGTGCGCACCACGTCGAGCAGATCCCAGCGACCGCAGTCGTTTTGCCACTCGCGCGCGTAGGGATCCATCAGGTTGCGCCACAGCATGAAACGGGTAATTTCGTCGTCAAAACGGATCGTGTTGTAGCCCACGCCGACGGTCCCCGGCAAGGCCAGCACTTGTTCAATTTGCGCGGCAAACTGGTACTCCGGGATGCCTTTTTGCAGACACTCCTGCGGTGTGATGCCGGTGATCAGGCAAGCCTCGGGCTCGGGCAAAAAGTCATTGGCAGGCTGGCAATACAGCATGATCGGTTCGCCCATCGGGTTGAGCTCGGCGTCGGTGCGAATGGCGGCAAATTGCGCCGGACGCGCGCTGCGGGTGTTGGCACCAAAGGTTTCGTAGTCGTGCCAGAGAAAGGTGTGGGTCATAAAAAGATCAATTAAATACTACTTAATCTATAGCTGCTTGCGCTTGCTGAACATGGGCTAGATGCCATTTTTACTTGCGACGTGCAGAGCGCACACCAGGAAGCTCCAGCACCAGCGAGAGCACTTTTTGCAAGTGGCCAGAGTCTGCCACCTCCACAGTGAAGGTCATCCAGGCGATGCCTTTGATCGACTGGGTTTGCACGCCGGTGACGTTCATTTTTTCTTTGGTGAACACCTCAGAAATGTCGCGCAACAGGCCCTGGCGGTCTTGCGCGGTGATGGCCACATCCACCGGGTAGACCGCGCTGTCTGTGGCTTGTCCCAAACCCCATTCCACGTCAATCAGACGCTCACCATTTTTCGCCACCATCTCGGCCAGGTTGGAACAGTCGGCGCGGTGCACACTGACGCCTTTGCCGCGGGTGACAAAGCCGACGATGGCGTCGGGCGGAGCCGGTTTGCAGCACTTGGCCAATTGCGTCATGAGCGAGTCCACCCCCACCACCAGCAGCCCGCCTTTGCTCGGGTTGTCGCCACTGCGCGCCTTGCGCAACAGGGGTGCGTCGGCGTCAAACTGCGGCGCCTCCGCCGGACGCAGCAAAACCTCAATCTGGCGCAGCGAAAACTCGTCCTTGCCAACGTTCTCAAACAGCGCGTTGGCGTTGTCAAAGCCCAACCGCGCCGCCAGGTCGTCGAGTTTGAGCGCAGTTTTGCCTTCACGCTGCAGCAATTTTTCAACCGCCTCACGGCCCTTGGCGATGGTCTCGGACAGCGCCAGCGCGTTGAACCAGGCGCGTACCTTGGTCCTGGCGCGGTGACTGGCCAGGTAACCCAGATCGGCGTTAAGCCAGTCGCGCGACGGGCCGCCTTCCTTGGCGGCGTTAACTTCGACGGTCTGGCCGTTTTTCAGCGGCGTATTCAGCGGCACCATCGCGCCATCGACCCGCGCGCCACGGCAGCGGTGGCCCAGGTCGGTGTGCACGGCGTAGGCAAAATCAATCGCCGTGGCACCCTGGGGCAGCTCGACAATCGAGGCATCTGGTGTCAGCACGTAAATGCGGTCGTCGAGCAAACTTTGTGTCTGCACGCCCGAGAGGTCGCGCTCCCACGCCAGCAGCTGGCGCAGCACGGCAATCTTGGCGTCGTAGGCACCGGTGGCCGACACGCCAGCATAACCTTTGGCACCCGCCTCTTTGTAAGCCCAGTGCGCAGCGACGCCGTTTTCGGCGTGGTCATGCATGGCCTGGGTACGGATCTGGATCTCAGTGGGTTGGCCCGCCGCGTCGCGCACCACGGTGTGCAGCGACTGGTAGCCATTGATCTTGGGTTTGGCAATGTAGTCGTCAAACTCGTCGGCGATCGGGGTGAAATGGTCATGCACCCAGCTCAGGGCGCCATAGCAATCGGGTACGCTGGTGACGATGATACGCAGCGCACGCACGTCATAGACCTGGCTGAAGTCGAGCGACTTGCCTCGCATCTTTTTGACGATGCTGTAAATGTGTTTGGGTCGCCCCGAAACCTTGGCCTGGATGCCACTGTCGATGAGCTGCTGCTCAAGCGCGCTGCGCAAACGCTCAACGTGGGCCTCGCGCTCGGCGCGCTTGGCATCCAGCAACAAGGCAACTTCGCGGTAAGTTTCGGGCTCCAGAAAGCGAAACGCCAGGTCTTCCATTTCCCACTTGATTTCCCAGATACCCAGGCGGTTGGCCAGCGGGGCAAACACCTGCAAGGCCTCGGCGGCAAGGCCGTCAGGCATGGACAGTTTGTTCGCGGCAAAAAAACGCAGGGTCTGCAGGCGCGAGGCCAAACGCAGCATAACTACGCGCAGGTCACGCGAAAACGCCAGCAGCATCTTGCGCACGTTCTCGGTCTGCAGGGCAACGGCCTGCTGCGCAGCCGGTGTATCGGCCAGCGTTTTGGGACGAGCCAGGCGCGCCTGACGCTGCACGCGCACCAGCTTGGTTGTCTCAATCGCCAGCGCGGCAAAGTTGTCGCCAAACGCCTTGGCAATAATCTCCTGTGGCTTGTTCAGGTGGTCGCAGGCGTACACCAGGTAGCTTGCTGCCTGCATCGCCTGCGAGCCACCAATACTCCTGAGAATGGCCGCCACCGCATCGGCGTGCGCCAGGATGTTTTCGCCGGTATCCAGCGTTTCAGAAGACAACAAGGGCTCAGCAAAGGCGCGGGCGCGGGCCAGCGCTTGCGGCTGATCGGGCAGGCTGTGGGTGGTGGCAGCAACAACGGGCAATACCGGCTTGTCAGCCGGTTGAACTGCTTGGCGGGGGCTCAGGGATCGTTTCATCTAGCGCAGCAAAAAAGACCGCACCGCCTGTACCTGGTCGGGTGTCACAATGGTCGGCGCATGACCGACACCAGCAAATTCGATCAGCCGCGCCCGGGGGCCGCGCTGCGTCATGGCATACGCGGTGGCGCGCGACAACAAGTCGGACTGCGCGCCGCGCAGCAACAGCGTTTGCGCGGTGATGGCGTCGTAGGCCTGCCATAGCTGCGCCTCGCCTTGGGCGGCAGATTCCTGCGTGATGCTCTTGAACGGCTCAGCCAGCGCCGGGTCGTAGCGCAGTGTGAAGCGGCCCGTGCCGTCGCCCAGCGGCTTGATCTGCGGGCGGCTCAAAGCCAGCCACTGTGCTGGGGTGTGTGGGCCAAAACTACTGGCAATCGCCCACAGCGCATCAGCGGCCTGCTGCTCGGACGCAAACACCGGCACCTTGCCCAGGTACTGACCAATGCGTTGCAGTGCCTGCCACTCTATGACCGGGCCAACGTCGTTGAGCACCAGTCGGCGCACCTTGGCAAAAGCCGGCGCCTCGGGTTGCCCGGCGATCACCATGCCAATCAACCCGCCCATGCTGGTGCCCAACCAGTCGAGCGTGGTGGGCTGCAGGCGGGCCAACAGCACCAGCATGTCGGCGGCATAAAACGGGATCTGGTAACCCTGTGGGTCTTTCAGCCAATCACTTTGGCCACGACCCACCACGTCCGAGCAAACCACCTGAAGCGTGTCACCGCCCAGTGTCACCAAGGCCCGGGCCAGCGTGTCAAAGTCGCGTCCCTGGCGCGTCAAGCCATGCACGCACAACACCACATGGCGTGCTTGCGGGTTACCCCATTGCCACCACGCCATGCGATGGCCGCCCTGGGCGTCGGGACAATCAATAAATTGGCGGGTGGGTTCAAGCATGGTGGGTGGCATTCGATAATGGCGCAGTAAACAGGGCATCATCCTAATGGAAACTTGCCACCGACCCGTCACGGAACTTTTCAAAACATTTTTTCGGAGAACTCTCATGCTCAAAGGCAAAACAGCGCTCGTCACCGGTTCTACCAGCGGTATTGGCTTAGGCATTGCCAAAGCGCTGGCCGCGCAAGGCGCCAACATCGTCATCAACGGCTTTGGCGATGTCGAGGGCCCCAAGGCCGAAGTGGCCGCACTGGGCGCCCGCGTGGGCTACCACGGCGCCGACATGAGCAAACCTGCCGAAATTGCCGACATGATGGCCTACGCCGCCGCCCAGTTTGGCTGCGTCGACATTCTGGTCAACAACGCCGGCATCCAGCACGTTGCCCGTGTTGAAAACTTCCCCGTCGAACGCTGGGACGCCATCATTGCCATCAACATGAGCAGTGCCTTTCACACCACCCGCCTGGCGCTGCCCGCCATGCAGGCTGCGGGCTGGGGCCGCATCATCAACGTGGCGTCGGTGCACGGTCTGGTGGCCTCGGCTGAAAAGTCAGCCTATGTCACCGCCAAGCACGGCCTGGTCGGTCTGACCAAGGTGATTGCGCTGGAAAACGCCACCACCGGCGTGACCTGCAACGCCATCTGCCCCGGCTGGGTACTCACCCCACTGGTGCAAAAACAAGTCGACGCCAAGGCCGCGGCACTTGGCATCAGCAACGACGAAGCCAAGAAGCAACTACTAGAGGAAAAAGAACCCTCCTTGCAATTCACCACGCCCGAAGAATTGGGTGCGCTGGCGGTGTTTTTCTGCTCACCCGCAGGCACCAACGTGCGCGGCGTGGCCTGGAACATGGATGGCGGCTGGGCGGCGCAGTAGTTCTCACGCGTCAGTGCGCCAGCGCACAGTACCTCTGATGCCCCAGCGCGTATCATGGTTTGCAGCCCAACTGCTGCACCGCCTATGGTCCGCCCCTTTTCGGGCACCAGGCCCCCTTTGGAATGACCATGAGCAACCAACCACTGCCAACCTACGCCTCTTACCCACCGCCAGTCAATGGCCTGCAACTGCATGTCGGATTCGAGATCGAGTACGACTGCCCCGCTCCCACGCCGATGATTCTGGCCTTGAGCATTCACCATTCACGCGCGGCCGACCTGTTGCGCCCGGATGTGCTGATGAGCAACCCGGCCTTGCCGGTGCACGCCTATCACGACATGTTTGGTAACTGGTGCAGCCGCATCGTGGCCCCCCAGGGCCGACTGGTGCTGCGCACTGATGCGCTGGTGAACGACAGTGGTCTCGCCGACACCGTGGCCCCGTGGGAGACCCAGACACCGGTGGAGCTGCTACCCGAAGCCACGCTGGTTTATTTGCTCGGCAGCCGCTACTGCGAGACCGATCTGCTCTCGGGCATCGCCTGGCAGCGATTCGGCAATGGCCCGACCGGCTGGGCGCGGGTGCAGGCGATTTGCGATTTTGTCCATCAGCACATCGAATTTGGCTACCCGTACGCCAGACGCACCCGCACCGCCTGGGAGGCCTACCAGGAACGCCGCGGTGTATGCCGCGACTACGCCCACCTGGCCATTGCCCTGTGCCGCTGCATGAACATTCCGGCGCGTTATTGCACAGGTTACCTGGGCGACATCCGCATTCCAGCAGTACCGGCCCCAATGGACTTTGCCGGCTGGTTTGAGGCTTTTCTGGGTGAGCGCTGGTACACCTTTGATGCGCGCAACAACACGCCGCGCATTGGCCGGGTGCTGATGGCGCGAGGGCGCGACGCTTGCGACGTGGCGCTGGCGAGCACCTTCGGGCCCAACACGCTGCAGCGCTTCACGGTATGGGCTGACGAGGTGCCAACTCCCTGAGGAAAAATCCGGCTTTGGTTAAGCGCTGGAACCGCCTCTAAAAGCTATTTTTTATATAGCTACTCCCGCTTATAAAATAAGGGCTGGAGGCCTAAAACACTGTTAACTTCAAGACGACTGCTTGAACGCCATGACGGCCTGGTTGCGCAAGGTGCGCAGGAGCGAAAGCTCTCTCTCACCCACGACCAGGCCACTCTTGTCCGCCTTGTCGGCGTAGATCAGACCAAACGGTTTGCCTTTGAGCTGCAGCGGCAAGATCAAAAAAGTTGGCGCATGGTAGGTCTGGCGATACCAGGCTGGCAAACGCTCGGCAATACGGGGGTCGCTGGCGTCGCTGATCAGCGTGTCCGCACCCTTGCTGCATATGGTGGCAAACAAGTCGGGCACTTTGCTAGGCCCCAAATACACGCTGAAAGTCTTGACCACGCCCTCGACCCCGGCACCCAGGCCAAAGCGGCCGGTGAGCGTATCAATATTGGGGTCGCGCAGGCAAAACACCACGCGTTGAAAATCCAGCGCGCGAAACATCGCCTCCAGGATCATGCGCAAGATGTCGCTGAGCTTGAAGTCCTCGACCATCGCGTTGGTAATGTCCTGAATACCCGCAGTCAGGGTTTGCGCCACCTGATCCGACGCAGCGACCGTCTTTACAGGGCCATCCAGCGGCTCCACC
>Ga0210028_1003733_pt1 | contig 11409 bp, 9 predicted proteins | sample CryGeymeta201513_FD_185468 | JGI IMG/M metagenome (GOLD analysis project Ga0210028, IMG submission 185468) | Groundwater microbial communities from Crystal Geyser aquifers in Utah, USA - Crystal Geyser metaG 2015-13 (SPAdes) (version 2) | ecosystem: Environmental > Aquatic > Deep subsurface >...
CCGAAGCAGGTAATAACGCAGGGCGTCAGCGCCATATTCTTCTATCAATTCAAACGGGTCAATAACATTTCCCGAACTTTTAGACATTCTTTTACCGCCCGATAAAACAAATCCGTGCGCAAAAATTTTTTTCGGCAATTCCAATCCGACGGACAAAAGCATCGCCGGCCACACAACGGCGTGAAAACGGAGAATATCTTTTCCTATCACATGCGTATCAGCGGGCCAAAAATCTTTTGGCTGTAAATAGTTCGTAAGGGCCTCTATCCAAACGTACATAATTTGCGATTCATCGCCCGGCACCGGCACGCCCCAATTTTCCGCCCGCTTGACCGAACGAGAAATGGAAAAATCTTCCAGTCCCTGTTTCACAAAGCTCAAAACTTCGTTTTTCCGAAAACCGGGAGCCACTTGAATGATGTCCTGGCTGATAAGCTCTTCCAGCTTTTTCTGATAGTTGGAAAGCTTGAAAAAATAATTTTCCTCCTCCACCAGTTCCGGCACGCTCAGATGCTCCGGACATTTGCCGTCTATCAGATCTTTTTCGGTTTTGAACTCTTCGCACCCGACGCAATAGAATCCTTTATAAAATTTCTTATAAAATATCTCCATTGCTTTAATAGAAGTTTTGGCTGTTTTTATTCGAATTTCCCGGCTGGCTCGTGTTACCTCCTTAGATTCTGTCCTGAGGCCTGAACTAGCTCCCTTGTGATGCATTACCAGTGGCTCAGGATAGAACATTACCCTCCATCCAGCTTTTTTTATCCGATAAAAAAGATCTAGATCCTCACCGTAAAAGAAATAATTTTCGTCCCAGTTGCCAACTTGTTTTAATACTTCCGCCCGAACGACCATAAAAGTGCCAAAACCGGCATCTATTTCATGAGGTTTATTAAGATCAAGATAAAACTTATGATATTGTCCAAAAAATCTGCTTTTTGGAAAAAGTCTCTCTAAACCCAAAAAGTAACAAACAGAAGCCCATGGCGTAGGAAATCCACGATGGCAATCTGGGTCCATTCTTCCGGAAAAAAGCATTGTTTTGGCAGTTGAAGCACCTATTTGGGGGTCGCTTTCCATAAAAGCGATCATTTTTTTAAAAGTCTCTGGTTTTACCTGAGCATCAGAGTTGAGAAACAAGATATACTTTCCGCTTGCCTTTTTCAGCGCCAAATTATTCCCAGCGGCAAAACCAAGATTTTTCTTACTTACAATTAGTTCAACCTGGGGAAATTCTTTTTTAACCATTTCCGCTGAGCCATCAGTTGAGGCATTATCAACGACAATGATTTCGATTCGCTTATCACTAATCACTGACTTAAGACAATCTCTAAGAAGGTCTTTAGTGTTGTAATTTAGAATGATGACTGATAAGTCAGGCATGGTAAATTTTGTCAAGTTCTTGGCTAATTTTTTCCCAATCATATAATTTTTCCACTAATGCCCTCCCTGTTTTTCCTAATTCCTGACGGCGTTTTTTATCACCCAGCAATTTTACCACCTCATTGGCAAAATCTTCAGGCTCATCAGCAATAACCACTTCTTCTTTTGCCTCAATTCCTTCAATTCCCAATGAAGTTGTCACTACCGGCAAACCAGCTGCCATTGCTTCCAAAATTTTAATTCTTGTCCCACTGGCAATTCGCATTGGCGCTACCAAAACGTCTGCTTTGGCAAAAAAATCCCCCACCGGAGTTTCTTTGTCTTGAATAAATTTAATTGACGAATCAGTAAGATATTTCTCCAACCATTCCGGTTTATGCCAACTAACTAAAATAAATTTTACCCCTGGGGTTTGCCTTTTAATTTCAGGATATATTTCTTTTAGAAAATATTTCATCGCGTCATTATTGGCTTGATAAATAAGGGTGCCCACAAAAATTATTGTCTTCCCCTCACCAGATGGCTTGACAGTTTTAAACGAATTAACATCCACTCCATTGGGAATTACCGGACATTTTCTTTTGCTAACTTTTTCTATCATCAGGGCATCATTTTTTGAGAGAGTGATGTTTATATCTGCCTGTTTCCAAAGCTTTTCTTCATAACAACGCATTCGGAGTACTTCCAGCTTTAGAAACCATTTTAAAAAGAAAAATTTTCTTTCGGCAAATCTGTTATAAATCTGCCATTCAACATTTTCATTGCCCATTAAAGTCTTTGCTCCAAGTTTTTTTGCCAAAGGAAGATATAAAGCCGGATAAAAAGATTCAAAATGAACCAGGTCATAACCCCCAGCTTTAAGCTCCTTTACCAAGGCTTTTTCCAATTCTTGAGAGTAATAAGTGGCTGAAGGGAATGGAAGGATTCTCGTCATCCATCGCAAAATATTCTGCCAAGACCAAGGTGGACGCCGTTTAAACAAAAAAATCTCCTGGCAATATTTTTTCAGTTCAGGAATATATTGTTTTTGCTCTTCATCTCGATAGTAGGAAAAAAGGGTAATCTGATGATTTTTAGCAAGATTTTTAATTAAATAATAAGCCCGGATTTTCCCACCGGAGATTAAAGGATAAGGGATATCATAGGTAAGAAACAAAACTTTCATTTATACTCACATTTTCTTGTCAGGTCGGCAATTATCCATTTGGAGGTTTTTTGGATAACACAATAATTTCTCTCTATCCAGTCAGTTTCCGGTCCAAAATTAATATTAACGTAATATTGGGCTCCCAAGCTAGCCATTTTTTCAATTTCCACCCCTATTGGCCAACCCCGACGATTGGTTTGATATAAAAAGGCAGTATCTCCACCGTAAGGAGCAATTATTTTTGTGTCTTTAGGGACTAATTTATCAACCACTTTTCCCACCTCAACGATGACTGGATTGTTAATATTGAAAAAATCCCTGACATAATACCAAGAAAAAGCAAGCATAAAAAGACAACAAACAACAAACAACAAACAACAAAGAAAGCGATTAAAAAATAATTTTGGGGCAGAAAGCAAAAAACCTCCACCTTTGGCTAAAAAGATACAAATTATCGGAATTGCTAAAACCTGATAATAATCATGTTGGACATTACCGCCGGCGATGATTATAAAATAAACCAAAATTGCCCCTAGCCAGCTTAAAAAAAACAGACCCTCCTTTTTTGTTGGTTTGACAATCAATCCCAGTCCAAACAAAATTAATCCCCAATAACCCAAAATTAACTTCCCTACTCTTTCGGCAAAAAGCCAATAAAACCAAGCACCTTTAAAGCGAATCCCCCCTTCATTAAAAAGCCAGGCAGATTGAGGAATTCCTTCAGGAAAATGACCCATCCACCAACGCCAGAACAAAAAGGGTAAAAGAGCGAGAGAGCAAGAGAGGAAAAAGGTCAACCAGTTTAATTTGTTAAAGCGCCACTTTACCCAGCCTAGATAGGCAATCGGTAAAAGCAAAACTAAAGTGAATGGTTTAAGAAGAAAAGATAAAGCGGCAAAAAGAGTAGACAGTAGACAGTAGGCAGGAGACAGGTTATCAAGGTAGACGGAGAAAAAGTAAATCATTCCCAAACTGGCAAAAAGCATCATCGCTTCAGGAAGAATTGTTCGGCTGTAATAGATATTGAAGGGTAAAACGGCAAAGAAAAAAGATGCCAACAAGGCAATGTTTATTCCCAAATATTTTTCCACAATAAGATAAAGAAATATCAACGAACCTAAAGAAAACAAAATTGAAGTTAATCGCCCCCAAACTTCAAGATTAAATACAGAAAATGTTTTGGCTAAAGCCGCCTGGATGGCATTGTAAATAGGAAATTCAACAAATCGGTAGCCCTGGGGATTTTCCATTTTTGAGGGAGCATTAGAGATGTCATCAAACCGAGGACGTAAAAGATCAAATCCCATTTTGACAAAATTTCGGGAAACTGCGCTAGTGTCTGCTTGGCGCCAAGAATGCCAATCAGCCAAAGGGGCATCAATCCGGTAAAGTCGCAGAACAAATGCCAACAAAACAATTAATGCCAAGAAAATTTTTTTCATTTTCTACTGACTTCCTTTAATTCTCCATCCTCATAAAGAAAAACATGGGTATGGGTGACGGGCTTGTCTTCAACCAGGTCAAGCGTTTCCTCAAGATCACTCATCTGATAAATCCTTAAACTATCATCGCGATAAATAAACCAAAGACCGTCTTTTAATCCGACGGGAAAAATCCAGGCTCGATTTTGTCTTAGAGGCAAATTAACAAAATAAAGACCACTATCAGAAGGAAATTCAATGTAATTTGAGGGTAAGGCCAATAAAATTTTGTTAGTTATCTCTCCGGCTTGATACCAATCCTGCTTGACTTTTTCCGTTTCCCACAAATAGAAACCAACGATACTTCCCACGATTACGAAGGCAACCACTAAACCAAGCCAAAGATTACGCTTTTTCAATCTTTCGAAAATCCAGTTGATTAAAAGAGCAATAACCAGAAAGAAACCTAACTGGGCGGTGTGGAGATATCTTTCGGCAATATTTCCTAAACCCAAAAATGGTAGAAGGAGAATTACAAACCAGCCTAAGGAAAAAACTATCAATCTAAACTCTTTATGAACCCACCATTCTCTAAATTTAACTCTTTTAAGAAGTTTACCAATAACCAGGGCCACTAATATTAAAACTGCTAAAGCGATAATTTTGTGGGCACGCAAGAAAACTCTAGACCAGTCATAAACAGGAATAAAATGATAGCTGGCAATTAGTTCGCCTAAGTATCCAACCAAATTACCGGCAAAATTGAAAACTAAGTTTTTAAAATTATAGCTATAATCACCGCTTAAAACATGAGCTTGGGCAACCAGATTTCTTAACCAAAGATAAACGATTGCTAAAATCCAGAACGGCAGATATGGAATAACCTTAGTCGTCCATTTTTCTACTTTCTTAAATTGGTAAAAAATAAACAGAGTTTGTTGCTTCGCAATCAAATCATACAAAATAATCACCAAAGGAAAAGTAAGCATTTTCTCTTGAGAGGCTAAGCCTAAAATAAAAGCTAAAATTGTTAAGGTAAGAAATAAATATTTCCATTTGCCGTCAGTGGTTCTCCATTTTATATAACTGACAAAACCCCAAAGATAAAAAAAGCTGGCAAAAAGATGGGAGGTTGAAGATATCCATAAAACCGATTCGGCGTTAATGGGATGAATCAAAAATAGTAAAGAAGCAAGCGAAGAAACAAATTTCTTTTTGGTAATTAAAAGAATTATCAGATAAACTCCAATGGCGCAACCAAGATGAAACAAAACATCAACAACATGATATCCGTAGGGTCGTAAATCAAAAAATGAATGAGCTAAAAGAAAGTAAATCTTGGCTAAGGGACGATAGAAAAATCCCTGTGAAGCAATAAAGAATTTAGGAATGTCAGAAAATCTTGAGGTAACAGCCCATCTAAGCCAAGTAAAATCATCACCAACAAAGTAGTTTTTAAAAGTTGACCAAAAAACAAGGGGGGCCACAAAACTTAAACCTACAATTGTAGTTAAAGGTGATTTAATCACCTCAATTGCTTCTTTAATCAAAGACCTTCTTTTAGGAAATATAAGTTGGACCAAACCAACGGTAATTCCCAAAAGTATCCAAAAACCATAAGCCACCTTTGAAGCCTCAAAAACATCAATTAAAATAGCATTCAGCATTAATCCTAAAAGACCGGCAGTAGTCCCAATTAAAATGCTTCTAGTAAATGGTGAAGCAATTCTTTTTAGACCCTGTCTGACCAACAAACCGAAAACACCAAGAATACCAAAGAAAGAGACAAAACCCAAAAGACCAGTTTCCCCCAAGGCTCTTAAATAATCATTGTCGGTTGCCAAAGAAATTGAAGAATAACCAGTTCCAATCAATGGATTTCTTTTGAAAGCCTGGAGGGCTCTTGGCCATTCTGCCTGAAAGCGGGTAGTAAAAGAAATATCATAAACAAGTGTCCTTTTGATTAAAAACTCTCCTGAGATAGTGGCGATTTCGGAAGACGTGGTGGCGGTCCTAAGCGATTTTCTAATCATAGCTACATTCGTTGCCTCTGGAGGGGTTGTCTCAATTATGGGAAGAGCAAGGAAGCCTGTTCCAAGAGGTAATTCTTCTTCCTTGAGAGAAGGAAACTCTTCAACGGCAGCGATAGGCTTTCCTGTTCGAACATCATAAACAACCTGTTCAACCCGAAGGGTCTTACCAAAACGCTCTGAAGCTCCGGTAAGATAATTCATTAAAAATAGGCTTGCCAAAACTACGGGAATAATTAACCACTTTTTTTTCTGCAAAAAAAGCATAAAAGAAATAGCCATTAAATAAACCGCAAAAGAAATTCGCGAGGCAGTAAAAAGCAAAAGAATAAAACCCAAAAAGGCAAGAAAAAAAATCAAGATTTTCACCAGCCAATTTTTAAACCCAAAGATTAAACTTCCAAAGAAAGCAATCATCAAAACAAGATAGGCGGCTAAATCATAATGACCGGCAAAGGTGGAAGTCATTCTCGCGGTTGGGGGAAGATAAAGAGGAATCCCCTTGGCAAATTCTTCATTCATTGTCAAAAAAGCGGGAAAACCTAAAAACTTTTGCCCAAATCCATAAAGACAAACACCAAAAAAAGTCAGAGCAATAAAGAAAATATATTTTTTGACTATCCTTAAATCCTTGATAGTTGAAGCGGCAATAAAAAAGAGAATCATATATTCTATCCGGCGAAGATAATGTAAAACAGCCACATTGGGAAAAAAGTTAGCCAAATGAGGACGAAGAACAAAAATAGCATAAAGCAAGGAAATTCCCCCCACCAGCCAATAAGCAAAAATAGGAAAGGTTAAGGGTGTGGCTAAAGAAACTTTACGCCTAGCTAGTTGAATTAACCAGATGCCGACAACTAAAGCCACCAGGAAATCTTCAGCTCTAACATAAACCCAAGTATGAGGAATATCAATTAAAGGAAGCTTCGGATATAAAGGAATAAAGATTGAAAGAATAATAATCCCAATTTCTAAAAGACGTTTATCTAGCCACGTAAATAATTTTTTCAAATTAAACGTGGCAGGCCACGTAAATAGCCTTCTCAGGCTAAACGTGGTGAACCAATTTAAAAGCTTTACCATAGGTTTCTTTCAAATAAACATTTCGACTTAAAATTCCAATTAGCCAAGCCACAACTGCTTTCGCTAGTAAGATAGATTTTAACACAGCTAACTGCTGTCTTCCAAAATGTTTTTGGTAAAAATAAATTAAACCCTGATAAATATTTAAAATTGCTTTTTGTTTTCCTTCGGGTGAACCACCCCGAACCAGATGAAAAATTTCCGCTTGAGGATAAAACCAAATTTCAAAGCCGGCTTTTTTAATTCGGTAACACCAATCTACCTCCTCCATGTACATAAAAAATTTCTCATCCAGTAAACCCACTTTCTTAATTACATCCTTTTTGACCATTAAGGCTGCTCCCATCACCCAATCAACCTGGCGTGTCCTGGATGGAGAAGAATATAAAAATCGGTCGCCAGTCATGAGCCAGATAAAAGCTTTTGAGAGAGTAAAAAATGGGGCTACTGAAGGCTGGGGAGTTCCGTCAGGATTCAAAAGTTTAGGCCCAACCACCCCTAATTCTTCTTTTCCCTTGGCAAAATCAACCAATTTTTTTAGAGCATTGCCGACAATTTTGGTATCTGAATTCAAAAGCAGAACATATTCACCCTGAGCCTGTTCACAGTGAGGACGTTCGGCTGAGCTCAGTCGAAGCCCTTGCCGAATCTGTCGAAGGGCCTGATTATTAGCCTTCGCGAATCCTAAATTTTCCTTGTTTTCGATCAATTTGACAATTGTTTGATTACGAGTTACGGATTGCGGATTGTTTTTTTTGTCTTTAACTCGTAATTCGTAATTCGCCAATTGTTTAATTGATTTTACCGACTCATCCGTCGACCCATTGTCAACTACAATAACTTCGTAATTCAAATCTTTAGTCTGAGTAAAAACTGAAGTCAAACAATCCATCAAAAGCTTCTTGGTGTTATAACTAACAATAACAATTGAAAGGTCCATTATTGAAAGAGTCTTGTCCGGCCCAATCTGTAGCGGAAGTCTTTAAGTTTTCTTTCGCCTATTTCTTGGGCAGGAACTCCCCCGACAATTTTCCTTGAGGCAACATCTTTGGTAACTGTCGCTCCAGCGGCGACGACTGCCCCTTTACCAATTTTCACTCCAGGAAGAATAATTGTCCGAGGACCAATAAAAACATAATCGCCAATTTCTACCGAGGCTTCAATCGCCTTAAATTCTGGATGGTCAATATCGTGTTGGGAATTGTAAATCAAAACTTGAGAGGCAATGTCGGTGTGACTACCAATTTTCAATTTTGCCCGACCATCTAAAAAGGCATATTCACCAACAATAGTATCTTCACCAATCTCAATATTTTTAGGCTCGAAAAATCGACAAAAAACGTGGATTTTAGAACCTCTACCAATCTTTACCCCGGCCAATTTATAAACAAATCTTCGCCAACACCAAGAAGGACACCAACCAGAACGGTTAACAATCAGAAGTTTAAAATCCCCCCACCAGTTACAAACCCTTACCGAAGCTCGCCTAAAAGCCTCACTTATAGAAAGTCTATTCCCGTGTTTATCGGTAAAAATTATTCTCTTTTTGGTTATTTTAATGTTTTCTGAATACAACATTTTTTAGAACCTCCAAGGTTTCTTTGGCGCATTTTTCCCAACTAAATTGCCGATATTGGTGGAGTCCCTTTTTGACCAATTCATTCCGACGAGTCAGAGCTTCTTTAATTCCCCTAGCAATATCCTCAATATTATGAGGGTCAACCAAAATTCCTGCCTTGCCAACCACTTCTGGTAGGCTGGAAACATTTGAAGCCACTACTGGACAACTGTTAGCCATCGCCTCCAACACGGGAATTCCAAAACCTTCATATAAACTGACTAAAACAAAACAAATAGCACCTTTATAAAGCCCAGGTAAATCTTCATCGGGGACATAGTTTAAAAATTTGACTTTTTTCTCCACCCCAAACTTTTTTGGCGCCTGATAAATTTCTTCAAAAAGCCACCCGGGTTTGCCAACAATAACTAGGGTATAAGGATTAGGGGTTAAGGTTGAGAAAGCCTCAATTAAACGGATATAATTCTTCCTCGGCTGAAGCGTCCCTACCGATAAAATATAATCCCCCTCAATTCCATATTTTTTTCTAATATTCTCCATACTTGATACTTTATTCGAAGAAAAGCTTTGCTTATACTTAATACTTGATACTCTATCGATTCCTGGGTAAGTGACCACCACCTTCTCTTCCGGTACCTGGTAATACTTAATTATATCATCCCTGCTGGCCTTGGAGATAGTCAAAATTTTTTTGGCTTTTTTAACCGAATAAGCGGTCCAATTTTTAAGCTGGTACAAATCCTGCTTGCGAAACATTTCCGGAAAATGAAGATAGGATAAATCCATAATCGAAATCACCCTCGGACAAGGCGAAAATCGGGGCGCATAATGAGAGGGAGTAAAAAAAACATCTGGTGATTTGCCTAAAAGCCGTTCCTTAATCAAAGCCACCGGCAATCCAATTTGGGTCCAAAACTTTTTTGGCCCAACGACTTTATACTGCCACCAATCAGTTTCTTTAGGTAAGTCAGGCAAAGGTTTATCCTTGAGATAGACGTGATAGGTGATAGGTGATAGGTGATAGGTATAGAATTGCTGGAGTAGTTCAAAAGCATATCTCCCTACCCCGACTCTTTTGGTTATATTTGCTTCATTGCCATCAATTCCAATAAGCATAAGTATTAAGTATCAGGTATAAAGTATTAAGTATAAGTTTGAGAACTTTTAATTAATCCATTTACCAATTTATGAACTTTTATTGTTTGGTCAGCGGCGCCGTAAAACTCCTCTTTAGTTAAATATCCTATATCTTTTGCAATTAATAACTGGTTTTGTAATTCGGTTATCGAACCCAACGCCATATAATAAAATTGGCTTTTTTCTTTTTTGGTTTTTCTCGAAAATCCTTCGGCAATATTACTGGTAATGGAAATTGCGCATCGTCTCATTTGATCCGCCAACACATATGATTCTGATTTAGGAAAATCTTTAGTAAGACTATAAATTTCAAGCGCCAGTTTATGCCCCTCTTTCCAAGCAATCAAGTCAGTAAAGCTTCTGATTTTCTTGTTCTCCATATACTTTATACTTGCTTCTTGATACTTTATACTTTTTAAGTTCCTCCTGGATAAACTACTCTTAATTTACCCTCTTCTATTCCCAAAATCTCCATCGCATCTTTTTTCGTTGCTTCCGAGTCGCAAATAATCAAATCGCATTCCTTTTTAACCCACTTTAATCTTCTTTTCTGAATTTCTACAATATTTGGAGAAATAATTAAATTTTTTAACCTAAATTCTGTTCGCGGATGGGTTTCTTCAGGATATTTTAAGGCAATTAAATCATGAATTACGGTGACTTTTTTCGCTTTTACAGTTGGAGGCTGAACCCAATCTGATGACAAAAACACATCTACCCCTCCAATAAACCATTCAATCGGAAAAATATGTAGCCTATTCCATAAAAAATCAAGTAGAGTCGGGGGAAATTTAAATTCTCTAATTTTAACTCGTGAATTCGTTAACTCGTTAATAAAAAAACTGGGTAATTTTCTTCTTAAAGAAGAAAAGAATAACACATATTCATTTTCTTTATCAATTTTCACCAAATTCTCCAGCAAATTCCTAACGTAGTTCGCTACTCCTGTTCTTTCAAAAACTATTTGAGAAATATCAATACCGATTTTCATTGCGTTAGCAACAAACTTGTTTATTTTTTAATTTTCGCCACTTTAATTAATTGGAGTAATATTCCAAAGGTAAAAAATGCCGCCGCGTACCAAGTTAAACGCTCGGCGGTGAAAAAAATCCAGAATTTAAACAAAGGAATCGCTAAAGCAAGACAACAAAGGCCGATGCTCACCGCCAGTTTACTGCTTCGACGCCAAAAAACGAGCAAAAACACCAAAATAAAGGCTAAATCTTGAATCTTTATCACCATCAATCATATTATATTATAAAATGCTTAAGTTTATAAATAGAAATGCTTTTAAGCTCCTTTTGGTTTGGGTTATTGTCCTTTCCATCCTCTACTCCACTCTCTCTATCCTTCGTCATAATCATTTTCAGTCAGGAGGATTCGATCTTGGTCTTTATGACCAGGCTGTTTGGCAATATTCGAGATTTTTTGAACCTTACAACACCATCAAAGAACGCCACGTTTTAGGCGACCATCTAAATTTAACTCTCCCCTTACTTGCTTCGCTTTTTTGGCTCTGGGATGACGTTAGAATGCTTTTAATTTTCCAGGCTTTCTGGATTGGTTTTTCTAGTTTAGCAATTTATAAATTATGTCGTTTAAGAAAGTTTTCTCCCTTAATTTCCCTTA
>Ga0210028_1003753_pt1 | contig 11344 bp, 13 predicted proteins | sample CryGeymeta201513_FD_185468 | JGI IMG/M metagenome (GOLD analysis project Ga0210028, IMG submission 185468) | Groundwater microbial communities from Crystal Geyser aquifers in Utah, USA - Crystal Geyser metaG 2015-13 (SPAdes) (version 2) | ecosystem: Environmental > Aquatic > Deep subsurface >...
GCCCATGCGGATAATTTTAATGAAAAATCTTTTGAAATTTTTTTTGGAGGTCGAAAAATTAAAACAGATGCCCAGAACCGGCTGGGTTTTAAGAGAAGTTAAAAATCCCGAAACCGTTGCCGAACATACTTTTAGGTTGGCAATCATTTCTTGGTTGTCGGCTGAAAAAAGAAATTTCAATGTCAAAAGGGCGATTTTAATCGCCCTTTTTCACGATCTTTGCGAGGTTTTTGCTGGCGATATTACCCCTTTTCTTTATTATCCTAAATTGCCAAAAAGTAAGAGCGAGAGAAGAAGAATATTAATGAAATGGGCAAGGCTTAGCCAAAAAGATAAGGAAAAAATTGGTAAAATAAAATTTAAAAAAGAAAAAGACGGCTGTTTAAAATTAATAAAATTTCTCAACCCCCGTTTGGCTAAAGAACTTTTCTCTTCTTGGATAAATTATGAGAAAGGATCTTCAAGAGAGGGGAAATTTGTAAATCAATTAAATAGAATAGAAACTCTTATTCAGTCAATTGAATATTTTGGAATTAAAGATGAGGTAGCGGGAACGAATTGGTGGGAATGGACCGAAGAAATAGTAGAAGATTCTTTACTTTTGAAATTTTTGGAAGTTATCCAAGAGAAATTTTATGGAGGAGTAATTGGAAGTGCTAAAGAAAAAAAAGAATTGAAGAATATTTTGGGTTTCCTTTTGGAAATCGGAAGATTAAAAAAGATGCCACGGACTCTGTGGGTTTCTCTTGGGGTAAAAAATCCTGAAACAGTGGCTGGTCATCTTTTTACTACCGCTTTAATGACCTGGGTTTTTGGGATTGGAAGAAAAGAGATTGATTTGAAAAGAAGTTTAAAAATGGCTCTTTGTCATGAGATGCCATCAGTTTATACCGGAGATTTTATTACTCCCTTTAGTAAAATTTTACCAAAAGACGAGAAAGAGCGAAGAAAAATTTTTGAAAAATGGCCCCGGCTTCCCAAAAAAGGAAAAGAAAAAATATTTTTTGAAGATTATCAAAAAGAGAGAAAAGCGTTGGAAAAACTGACTCAAAAATTGGAACCTACTTTGAAAAAAGAAATTGTTGAACTTTGGGATGAATATAAAACTAATCTCACGCCCGAGGCCCGTTTTGTTAATCAAATTAATGTTTTGGCGGTTTTGCTCCAAGCACTTTTATATCAAAGGAAAGACAAAAATCTGCCGATTGGCTGGATTTGGGAATGGGCTTTTGAAAAGTGTGAGTGCCCGATAATTTTAAAATTTTTAGAAGAATTAAAAGAGAAATTTTACAAAAAAAGTTTAATCCAAAAAGCCTTCTTTAAAGTTTTTGGTTTAAAATATGCCCCGTAATACAACTTCCAGTGTGTTCTTCTATACCTATATATTAGAGAGTATTAAAGACTCCGATTATTATATTGGGTATACCAACAATCTTAAAAGAAGATTAGAAGAACACAAAAAAGGTTTATCTTTTTCAACAAAATTTAGATTACCATTTACACTTATTTATTTTGAAGGGTGCCTTAATCAAGAAGATGCCAAACGCCGCGAGTATTATCTTAAAACAACTCAAGGTCGAAGATTCTTAGGACTACGACTTCTGGAATACAAACGCCAAAACAAAAAGGCGTTTGGCTCTGGAAGTTGATATACGGGGTATGGCTGATTTGTTTATTGGTACTTCCGGCTGGGTCTATTCTCATTGGGAAAGAATCTTTTATCCTGAAAATCTCCCTTCAAAAGATAAATTAAAATATTATTCCCAGCACTTTAAAACCGCTGAAATAAACTACTCTTTTTATCATTTGCCAAGACCCTCTACTTATCAAAATTGGTATTCTCAGACGCCCGATGATTTTTTATTCGCAGTGAAAGCCAGTAGATTTATTACCCATGTTAAGAGATTGAAGGAAGTAAAAGATGCCTGGAAGCAATTTTTAGAAAACGCTTTAAATCTAAAAGAAAAATTAGGTCCCATTTTGTTTCAATTTCCTCCGAGCTTTAAAGCAACTGAAGAAGATATTAAAAGACTAACCGAATTTTTAAAACTTCTAAACGCAACCAGAGGACGGGCCTCTGGCAATTTGAGGTTTGCCTTTGAATTCCGCCACAAAAGTTGGTGTGAGGAAAAAATTTACAAATTGTTAAAAAAATACAACGTTGCCTGGGTGATTGCCGACTCCCCTCGCTATCCGAAAGCCGAAGTAGTAACCGCCGATTTCGCTTATATTCGCCTTCATGGCTCAAAAATAATGTTTGCTTCAAAATATACCAAAAAAGAAATTGAAGATTTATCGAAAAAAATCAAAAATTGGCTAAAAAATGGCGATGTTTTTTGCTATTTTAACAACGATTTTCAGGGCTACGCCATCGAAAACGCTAAAGAGCTTATAAATCAACTAAAATGAAAAATTTGATATTAGTAAAACTTGGCGGAAGCCTGATTACAGATAAAACAAAACCCTTTACTCTAAGGTTAGATATTATAAAAAGATTGGCACGAGAAATACGCGAGGCCGGAAAAAAGAAAAATATAAAATTAATTATAGGACATGGCGGGGGTTCTTTTCCGCATAAACCGGCAAAAGATTATAAAGTCAATGAGGGTATAATAAACAAAGAAAGTTTCAAGGGTATTTGTTTGGTTCAGGAGGCCGCGGCAAGATTAAATAGAATTGTTGTGAAATCTTTAATAGAAGCCGGTCTAAATGCTATTTCAGTTCAGCCCTCGGCAGGTCTTATTGCAAAAAAAGGGAGAATTAAAAAATGGTATTTAGAACCGCTAAAAGAAATGTTAAGACACAATTTATTGCCAGTTCCTTATGGAGATGTTGCTTTGGATACTAAAAAGGGTTGTTGCATTATATCTACAGAAGAAATATTAAATTATTTAGCGAGGAAATTAGGTTCAAAAAAAATTATTTTAGCTGGAATAACAGACGGCGTATTTGATAAAGATCCAAATAAATATTCAGATGCCAAGTTAATTCCAGAAATAAATTCAAAAAATTATAAAATTGTTAAAAAATATCTTACAGAAAGTGCAGGAATTGATATTACCGGCGGAATGTTTCATAAGGTTGAGAGGATGCTTGAACTGATAAAGATTGGAGTTAAGACTGAAATAATAAATGGGAGAAAAGAAGGTTATCTCAGAAAAGCTTTATTAGGGCAAAAGGTTAGAGGAACGATAATCAAATAAAATCTATCAGCACCCTCTTTAGGGATTAAAAAAATCACCAAGAGATTGGTGATTTTTAAATTTTAGAATAGATGTTCTTTTGTCACATAGGAATCGTCAGCAGGTTTTACCGGAATGATTTTGGTAACGCCCTCCATTTTTTCAAGCAATTTTTGGAGTTCATTCATATCTTCCGGCCTACAAAGACAATGAACATTTGGACCGGCATCGATTGTAAAATAGCATTCCAGACCCTCTTTTCTCATTCTTTGAATTGTCTTAATTACCCTCAATGTTTCGGGAAACCAATAAAAGAGCGGAGGCTCAGAAGTCATCATAATACTATGCATATAGAGGCAATTTTTTTCCACCATTTGGCCAACTCTAGTGAAGTTGTCATCTAAGATTGCTTTTCTGATCTCATCCGCTTGCTTTTGGGATATTTCAACTCTGGCTTTATTGAGAGGGCTTGTCCAAGCTGATTCATGGCCAACATCTGAAGTGACATCCTTTTTTCCTTCATGGATAATTGCAATGACAGCTCTTATTTCAAATTCATCCGGACCGCAGATTTGCTCAGCAAAAGAACTCTCATGAGAATTTCCTTTATGCCACCAAACAAATCCACCATGAATTGATCGTGCTGCTGAACCAGAACCCAATCTGGCGTAGGTTGAAATTTCTTCTTTTGAGAGACGAAGATTCAATGCATTTACTGTCGCAATAGCTAAGGCTGCAAATCCCGAAGCCGAGGAAGCTAATCCTGCTTGAGTAGGAAAATCGTTCTTACTTTCCATCTTGAATTTATAATCGATTCCTGCATATTTTCTTAGCGGATTGACAACCCCGAGAACTCTTTGCAACTTTCTGCCAGTTAGAACTTCTCCTTCTAAAATCGCTATGTCTTCCTTATAAGCATCGGAAAACTCAATAGTGGTATGAGTTTGCAAACGCTGGTCTCCCATTCCTAATTTTGTCATACTGACGTTGTCATTTGAAGGAATGTTTAAACTTGGATCGCGGCCTAAAGAACGTCCCCAATATTTAATAAAAGCGATATTAGAATGGGCAATGGCTGATGCTTTCATTACACCGCCTCCTTTTTCTTTCCTATTTAAATTTCTCATTGGATTATCGGAGCTTTTTTTATTTTCAATTGTCAAAGTTCAATTTCACCTCTTCTTAAATATAGTAAATAGGAAAAACTCTGTCAATTCTTTTTACTTGATAAAATTTTTAATTTTAGTATTATAGAATTAGCAATATTAAAAATATAAAAGTGGTGGTTGGATGATCAAAACATCAGCTCCAGGAAAGGTGATTTTACTTGGTGAACACGCTGTCGTCTACAACAAACTTGGCATTGCCACGAGTATTGATAAAAGGGCTTATGTAACAGTTTCTCCTGCAAAAGAAAGCGTGACAATTGAATCAAAGAATCTGAATCTAAGAAAGTCTCTATCAGAGGAAGAACTCTTTAAATTATTAAGAGAAATCGAAAATCTAAAAATTGAACTGAAAGATAAGACGAAAGCTAAAGAAGCCTCAAAAAAAATAAAGAAAATAGGCAGAGATAAGCTTCTGGCAAGTTTCTTTGTTATAGCTAAACTAGCAGAAAGATTCGGATTTCACGGCTTGGAAATTTCGATAGATTCAAAAGTTCCAAAAAATCTTGGGTCAAGTTCGTCAGTTTTCGCTGCCATTGTACTAGGGGTTTCTGCATTGTCCGGAAAAGAACTTTCCAAAAAGGAGATTTCAAACATAGCTAATGAAGGTGACATTGTTACTCACGGAGGTCTACCAAGCGGAATAGATGCTAACACTGTGACATACGGTGGTTATTTAACATACCGAAAGAATAAAGGAAGCGAACCATTGGATATAAATTTCAAAATTCCATTGCTAATAATCGATAGCGGGGAGCCAGCAAAGACAGGAGAAACCGTTCCTTATATAAATAAGTTAAGTCAAGAAAAACCAGAGCTAGTAGAGGATATTTTAGACAAACTCGATAAAATCTCCCAGCTTGGGCTTGAGACAATAAAGTCGCGGAACTTGGAAGAAATGGGAAGACTAATGACAAACTTTTATTGGGAATTGAAAAAACTAGATATATCTACGCCAAAACTAGACGAAATCATTCGGATATCATTGAAAAATCAGGCATTTGGAGCTAAACCAACTGGCGGCTGGGGTGGGGGTTGTTGCATAGTCCTAGCGAAAAATAAAAATCAAGAAAAGAAACTGCTAACGGCATTTAAAAAAAGCGGGTTCAAAGCATTCCAAACAAAATTAGGAGTAGAGGGTGTCAGAATCGAAAAAGAATATAAAAAAAGGAGCCTTTAGATAATAGTCCTTTCGTACATTAAATTAAAAATATGGAGGTGGTAAGGTGGGAATAAGAGTAGCAACCTTAGTCAAAGAACATGGAAAAGAAAAGGCAATAAAAATTCTCAATGCCTACAAATTTCTAATGATGACGACAACTCATTTTGAATATGCTGAACTGCTAAAAAAAGCAAAACATTTGATTGAAGAGGGTAAACTCGATGAACTTGAAGAGTTGGATAAAAAACTGGAAGAACTTGAGCACTACGATCTGTGGGATTAATTTCTACTAAAATTAACCAATGGAGAGGAATAAACCTCCCCATTTTTTTAAAAAAAGTATTATTTTAATTTCGATAGAATCACAGAGATAATTTGACAAAGGTGTTACATTGAATCAAAATAAAATTAGAATTTCAAAGGTCGAATCTCAAAGCAAAATAGTTCGCTTAGGGGTAAAAATTTAAATTCTTAAAATTAAAATGAGAAAAATAGGTTTAGGAATTTTAGTTGGAATAGTTGTTTTAGCGCTTTCTGGAGTAGTGGTAGCGATTTCAAATCAAGGAGCAGAAAAAGCAAAAGCGCCTGATTTGGAAAAGATAGAATTTATTCACTGGAAGAAAGATTTTGCTAAACCAGAAGGAGCCAAAGTCCCAAAACCACCTTCTTGCTATAAGTTTTTAACACCAACCAAAGTAAAATGGACTGTTTTGCCGGCAAACTATGTGATAAACCCGACAAATCCCCAGTATCTTGGCGAAGATTTTATTAAAAGTGCTGTCTTTAACTCAGCTGAAACCTGGGATGCGGCAACCAGTAAAGAATTAATGAATGATACATATACTATTGATTACACCGCAACCTACGGAGTTCAGGATTATGAGAACGCCATTACTTTTGGAAATTATCCAACGGCTGGAGTAATTGCCGTCACCACTGTCTGGTATAATCCAGCCACAAAGGCAATCGTTGAGTTCGATGTAATGTTTGATACTGATTGGACTTGGGGAGATGCAACTGCCAGTTCAACAGTGATGGATCTACAAAATATTGCTACCCATGAACTGGGTCACGGCGTTGGTTTAGCCGATGTTTATGATACTGTTTGTTCAACAGTAACAATGTATGGCTATTCTGATTACGGCGAGATTCAAAAGAAAACTCTTGAGACACCAGATATTACCGGTCTCCAGACACTCTACGGAATTTAATTATTAGGTGACCGAAGAATTTAGTTTGGGATAAAAGATAACAAAATCCCTCGATTTTGAGGGGTTTTGTTTTTTGGAGAAAATAAAGTAAAATAAAATTAGGAAAAGGTCGATTAAATAACTAAAAGCAAATTATGAGAAAAGTATTTTTATTAATAGTTGCTTTATTGTTTTCCGGTATTTTGGTTGGAACGGCTTTGGCTCAGGAAGCAGAGCTTCCAGTTCCAGGCTTAACTCCGGATAGCCCATTTTATTTTTTGGAGATAATTTCGGAAGGAATTGGTGATTTTTTTACTTTTGGTGATCTTAAAAAAGCCGAAAGATATGCAAAGCTCGCAACTGAAAGAGTGGCTGAAGCTCAAGCAGTGGTAGAAAAAGGAAAGCCAGAAGCAGCAGAAAAAGCACTTAAAAGATATGAGGATCAATTAACTAAAAGCTTAGTTAGAGCAGAAAAGGCAAGGGCTAAAGGAATAAGCATTGAGAAAGTTACTGAAACTGTAGCTGAAGCAAGTTCAAAACACCTTTCAGTCTTAGAGAAAGTCTTAGAAAAAGTTCCAGAGAGAGCAAAAGAGGCGATTACTAAAGCCAAAGAGGTATCTACGGCCGGTCAGATGACTGCCCTGATGTACTTAGCCAGAGAAAACCCAGAAAGAGCCACTGAAATAAATTTAAAAGCAGCTGAAGCCAGATTAAATAGGGCTAAAGCAAAAGCAGAGGAAGGTGAAATTGAAGAAACGGAGGAAGCTATCGAGGAATTTGAAAGTCAATATAAATTTGGAGAAGAAATTTCAGAAATTGCCAAAGGGCTGGGCAAAGATACAACTACTGTAGAGCAATTAGTTGGAAAGGCAACTTCTATTCATTTGGAGATTTTAGCTGATGTTTATGAAAAAGTACCAGAACAGGCAAAACCAGCCATTGAAAGAGCAATGGAAGTTTCGGTTAAGGGTCATGAAAGAGCAGTTCAAGTACTTGAGGAAAAAGGTGTCTTAGATGAGATTCCGGAAGAGCCTCCTCTGCCAGAAAAAATCCCAGAGGAAATTCAAGAAAGAGTTCAGGAAAAAGTTAAAAAAGAGTTAGAGGAAGAAGAAATAGAAGTTGAAATACCAGAGATAGAAAGACCGGAAATCCCCAGGCCGTAGTAACTAAAACTGTTTAATCTTCCAGTTTAAACATCTCTTAACAAAATCCCTTAATTTTTGGATTTAGCCCCGCTCTTTTAAAAAGGCCGAGGTTTGTTATTATAAAATATATGAAAAAATCCCTGGCAATCACCAAGGAAATGAAAATTTCTGAAATTGTTGAAGAATATCCCCAGACTCTTTCTTTACTTTTGGAAAAAGGTTTTCATTGCTTTGGTTGCCCCTTGGCTCCGGAGGAAACTTTAGAGGAGGCAGCCAAAGTTCACGGTCTTGATTTAGAAAAACTTCTCAAAGAGTTAAATGAAATCATAAATAAATGAGAAAGTTTTTTTTGTTTTTAATTTCTCTTTTGATTGGGATTTTTCTCTTTTCCTGGGTCTTGAAATCTGTTGGTTGGCAGGAAATAAAAAGGGCCTTTTTGATTTTTACTCTCTGGCAGGGAATTGCGATTTTGATTTTCACTTTTGGGAAAATACTAACGGCAACCTGGAAATGGAAGGTGATTTTAATATCGGAAGGAATTGACCTTCCTTTTTTAAATCTTTTGAATATTTATCTGTCAGGTTTTTCAATTATGTATTTTTTCCCGACCGCTTTTTTGGGAGGGGAAATTTCTCAAAGTTATGTTTTGAAAAGAAAACATTCTATTCCCTGGTCAAAAGGAATGGCCTCTTCATTTTCGGATCAAATTTTGGATTGGACTACTAATTTAGTAGTCATCTTTTTTGGAATGATTTTCTTTATTTTGAAGATTGTTTTTTTGCCAAAGAAAATCGCCCTAATTTCTTTTGTTCTCTTCCCCCTGGCTTTATTTGGAATTTCCTATTTTTATTTCAAAGCCTTTAGAAAAGAAAGTATCATCAAATTTCTTTTTAAACGTTTCAGCCATAATGCCCAAAATGCCGAAGCTTTAGAAATTGAAAAGGAAATTTTTAATTTTTTCAATTTCAAAAAAAGTTCATTTTGGAAAGGAATTTTTTTGGCTTTTTTTGAGGAAGTTTTCTTCCTTTTGAGAATTTGGTTTTTGGTTAATTTCTTTGGGAAAAATATCAATTTTTTATCAACTTTATCTATCCTCGCCTTTTCTTACTTAGCAATGATGATTCCAATTCCAGCCGTTTTGGGAATTCACGAAGGAGTTCAAGCCTTTGCCTTCGATGCTTTAAAATTGGGTGTGGGTTTGGGGACGGCTTTTGCCTTAGTTTTAAGAGGAGCCGATTTAATTTTGGCTTTAATTGGAATTTTCATTTCTTTTAAATTGGGTTCGGAATTATTGAGAGAGGAATTACTCAAAAAATGATTGAAAATTTTAAAAAAATAAAAGTGGCAGCCATTGTCCCGGCCTATAATGAAGAAAAGACAATCGGCAATGTTTTAAAAACTCTTAAATTGGCAAAAGAACTCGATGAAATTATTGTTGTCAGCGATGGTTCGACTGATCAAACAGCCCAAATTAGCAAATCTTTTGGGGTAAGAGTTTTGGAAGGTCCGGAAAGAGAAGGAAAAGGAGAGGCAATGCAAAAAGGAGTGAAAAATACCGATGCCGATATTATTGTTTTCTTTGATGCCGATTTGATTGGTTTAACCCCGGAACATGTTTCGCAATTAGTCCAGCCAATTTTAAAGGGTGAGGCGGAGATGGTGGTTGGAATTAGAGATCGAATCGGAGAAACGCCTCTATTTTTACTCAAAATTGATCCTCTTTTGGCTTTTGGTGGAGAAAGGGCTTTAAAAAGAGAAATTTTTGAGAACTTACCAGAAAGATTTAGCCGAGGTTTTGAAATAGAAACTGCTCTAAATTTCTATTGTCAGGTTAATAAACTTTTGGTAAAATATGTTAAATTAAAGGGCCTGAAAATGATTATCAAGGAAAAGAAATATGGCTTTTTAAAGGGATTTTGGGAAAGATTAAAAATGGAGTTTAAAATTTTCAAAGTGAGAATACTTTTATTGTTTCATAAAAAAGAGTTTCAAAAATAATGGCAAAACTTTTTTTATTAGATAAAGCCAAATTTGGTCTGAGAAGAATATCCAATTTGATTGACCACCGACTTTTAGTTGTCTCTTTTGAAGTAACTTTATCTTGTAATTGCAATTGCCGACATTGTGATTTGGGAGGATTCAAAAAAGAGGAAAAGCGAATTGGACCCGAAGATTATGCCAGGATAGTCAGAGAATTAAAGCCATTAGTCGTTCAACTTTCTGGAGGCGAAGCCCTTTTGAGGCCAGATATTTTAGAGATTGTTAAAGCAACAAAACAATTTGGCAGATTGCCTTACACAATTTTAGTTACCAATGGCGTTTTATTAAATAAAGATATTTATTTAAAACTGGAAAAAGCCGGTTTAAACCAGCTTTCTATTTCACTTGATTTTCCTGATGAAAGACACGATGATTTCAGAAGACACCCCGGGCTTTTTAAACATTTAGAAGAAACCGTTCCTCAATTGGCAAAATATGGCTTCAATGACATTTTTTTAAATACTGCCATTACCCGAGCTAATTTTAGAGAGGTTATTCCTTTAGCAAAAAAGGCAAATGAGTGGGGAGCGAAGATTTCTTATAGTGCCTACACTCCTCTAAGAACAGGAAACAAAGAATTTACTTTTGAAAAAGAAGAAGATTTGAAGAACTTGCGAGAAACTTTTCAAAAACTTATCGAATTTAAAAAGAAAACAGATTGCATAGTTAATTCAAAAACCGTTTTGTTAAAAACCTTAAAATTCCTTGAGAAAGGATATATGTCAAATTGCCAGGCCGGTCTAAAATTTGTCGTGGTAATGCCAGATGGAAGCTTTGTTCCCTGCTCAATGAAAAGAGAAAAGTTTTCTAATTTGAAAGAATTGAGGGAAAAATTTTCAAAACAAAATGTTTGTGATGGTTGCTGTGGTTGTTATGTCAGTATTAGATGTTATAGCGAACGGTCATTTTGGGAAGAACTAAGAGAGGTTCCCGAATATCTTAAAATGGTCTCCAGTAGTTTGGTTGAAAAGAGATATTCGAGTGCTAAATTTTAAAAGTTGGTTATCGAAAAGATATTTATAAAGATTGTTAAAAAGGTAAAAAAACAGCCCGGCGATGGGCTTTTTGTTTTTGAAAATAATAATCGAAAAATAGGGCTGACCCTATTTTCTGCTATTTTCTTCTAGTTAAATTATGAGAGGCTGAACAAATCTCGACTGAACGATCTTAACTATTTGATAACCGATTAATACGACGATTAGGGCTATAATAACTGCTTTTAAAATAGTCCAAATTCTTTTTGTTTTCATATATTTATACCCTTGATTAATCTTTTATTTTTTTATTATAACCTTATTTTTTATAAGTACAAAAAGGAAATTCTCCGTAAAAATCATTTTTAAAACTTATAGCAACGGCTCGACAGCCGCCCTGACAAATCTCCCTCATATTACACTTTTGGCATCTTCCTTTCAAATTCTTTATATCAAATTCTCTAAAATTCTTAAAGGTCTTTTTG
>Ga0210028_1003763_pt1 | contig 11333 bp, 11 predicted proteins | sample CryGeymeta201513_FD_185468 | JGI IMG/M metagenome (GOLD analysis project Ga0210028, IMG submission 185468) | Groundwater microbial communities from Crystal Geyser aquifers in Utah, USA - Crystal Geyser metaG 2015-13 (SPAdes) (version 2) | ecosystem: Environmental > Aquatic > Deep subsurface >...
GATCACCACAAACAGCACCAGCCCCTCTAAAAACATCTCATAGAGCTGGCTCGGATGGCGGGGCAAGCGTCCGGCAAGGGGAAAAACCATACCCCAGGGAACATCAGTGGTACGCCCCCAGAGTTCCCCGTTGATAAAATTGCCGATGCGCCCCAGTCCAAGCCCAATGGGAGCGGCCGCCGCCAGCAGGTCGGCCATGGGCAAAACCGCAAATTTTTTGCGCCAGCAAAAGAGCAGAGTGGCCACCACAACTCCAAGCAGACCGCCATGAAAACTCATGCCGCCTTCCCAGACGGCGAATATTTTCAGCGGATGTCCAATAAAAAAAGCCAGGTTGTAAAAGAACACATAACCCAGCCGCCCCCCCAGAATGACACCAAGCACCACATAAAAAACCAAATCAGACAGCCGGTCTTTGCTTAAATTGAGCCCACGCCCCGGGGCCAGCTTGCCGATCCAGAAAGAACCGAACAAAAAACCACCGAGGTACATGAGCCCATACCAGCGCAGGGCCAAAGGGCCTATCTGGACGATGACCGGGTCAATCTGTGGAAACGTCAGCATATTTTCCTTTCACAGTTTTTTTAGGGTGGCATCGTTCGCAAACATACGTAACCTTAATTGCTCCATGTCATCGGTTAAGGGCAGGGTAAAATTCAGGGGTTCCTGCGTAACCGGATGGGTGAACTCCAGGGAAAAAGCGTGCAGCATCGGGCGCGTCAATTCAAGCCCAAGATGCTGCACTGCGCCACCATAAAAGCTGTCGCCCAATAAGGGGGATCCCGCTTCCGACAGGTGAGCACGAATCTGATGCGAACGTCCGGTCAGAAGTTCAATCTCCAACAGTGCGCCGCTGGCGGCGGAATTTTGTGTCTGGTAGCGCGTTATCGCTAATTTCCCCCCACGTTCGACCGAAACCATTTTATTGGTTTTATGCTTGCGCGCCAGCAAAGACCGAATTTCACCCGCCGGTGGCGAGGGGGGGCTGGCAACCAGGGCAAGGTAGCGTTTTTTCACCTTATGCTCCAGAAAAATCCGGCTTAACCCGCCATGGGCCTTTGGATGCAGGGAGAAAACCATCAACCCGGAGGTGCCACGATCGAGGCGCTGCACCATACCTACTTCTGGCTTACGCGTGCCGCCACCCCTTCCGAGGAGAAAGAGCAACGCCTCATAAATTGTCCCCTTGTAGCGCGCCGGTGTCGGCTGGGTTTCAATTCCCGCGGGTTTATTCAAAACCAACAGAAAGGAATCACGATAAAGAATATGGCTTTCTGTCAGGCGAAAAGGCTCCAGGGGAAAACCATCGGTATAGATCTCGATGCTGGCCCCAACAGGCAGGGATTGAGAACAGGTACGGACACGACGACCATTCAGGTGCACGCCGCCAAGGTCGACAATTTTTCGCGCACGGGTGCGCGACAATCCGGGAATCGCTTGGCTGAGGTACTGATCCAGGCGCTGGCCGACAGCCGCGGGCGGAACCTGCACGCGAAAAAGTTGCCGCGCATCGGGCTGCGCAGTGAATAAAGGGGGCAAATTTCGGCTCATGTCCACGTGGGTTGAAAGCAGTTATTTTTTTTCTTGACAAAAAATAAGCCGATGCTAACATCTTGACAAGTTCAACGTCTTTGAAATCTCTGGGATGTACGTCGCGGCAACGACTCTTGACCAACATTTCGTTTTCCAACATCGACGCGTGAGCCTTTGGTGAGCAAGCCTGCCTTTGAGCAGGAAGCCTGAAGAAGTCTCCGCCGATCAGGTTTACTAACAGGTCGACCTGTGGTTGTCAAACGGCATCCTGGAGCAGAGTGATAACTGCACCAATTAGTAACCCGGGTTTTTCTGCGGGTTCCGGGTCGGTTGAAAGCCATCGGAAACGTCGTTAATAACGCGCTTCGCAGTGATGAGTAGACCGCCAGATTTCAGAACCACTGTCTTCGGCAGTTGTCATAAACCACAAAAAGCCCCGACCGGAAGGTCTGGGCTTTTTGTCGTTTATGCCGGTTACAACACTTAGTTCTCACGATCAACACGTTCACGTAATTCCTTGCCGGTTTTAAAAAAGGGTGTTTTGCGATCGGGAATCTGCACAATTTCGCCGCTCTTGGGATTACGTGCTTCACGGGCCTCGCGTTCACGCACCGAAAAAGAGCCAAAACCGCGGATTTCAACCCGGTCACCCTGAGACAACGCATCCGTGATGTTATTAAAAATCAGGTTGACGACCGATTCAGCATCGCGTTTGTTGAGGTAGCTATTCTCCTCCGACAGTTTTTCAATCAGTTCGCTCTTGGTCAATGTCTTCTCCAGCAGCAAGCTGTGCCGCGCACAGTCATTATAAAACGTTTAAAATCGTCTTTGGGGGAATTTTAACCCGTCAGCTTACAGACCAACGACACCGGGCCACAGATACTGCGGGCCGGTTTGTCCAGCGCGGCTCATGGTCGGCAAAAGATCGCCGAGAGTCATATTGATAATTCTTTCAAGCAACCCCTGCCGCTTTGCCTCCGGGTAGACCAGGTGAGGGTCGTCGCCTAAACCGGTCAGGTCGGCGGCATAACGCAAGGCATCCTGAAAACCACCGAGCTCATCAATCAAGCCCAGGGCGAGTGCTTGACGGCCACTGAAAATTCGACCGTCGGCAATTTTTACAACCTCAGCGGCAGGGAGTTCACGTCCCAGACTGACCGCTTCAACAAATTGGGCATGCACATCATCAATCATTGATTGCAGTAATTTGCGCTCATCTTCGGTAAAAGATCGGGTCGCCGAACCCATATCTTTGAAGCGCCCCGATTTTACCACAACCGTTGCGACCCCTACCTTTTGCATGAGCTCTTCATAGTTGGGAAAGGTCATAATCACGCCGATACTGCCAGTAATAGTTCCAGGATTTGCAAACAAACGTCCGGCGGCGGCAGCAATATAGTAACCCCCCGAAGCGGCAACCGAGCCCATGGACACGATGACAGGCTTCTTTTTCTGCAGCCTGAGAACTTCCTGATAAATTTCCTGCGAGGGCCCTACCGCACCGCCGGGCGAATCTATGCGCAGAATGACGGCTTTGATCGATTGGTTGTCACCAAAGGAGATCAAATCGTCGGTCAGTTCCTGAGCAGACGTGATTGGACCAGTCATATCGATAACACCAATTTTATCCGAAACCGACATCAAATCAGAAGTTGAACCCGCCGGTCCCAGTACAAATACCAGCAGCAAAAACACGGAAAAAAGCAGCGTAATCGTCAGAGTCGCCAATAAAATTGGGCGTTTTTTCATCAAATTTTGTCCAAAAAAGGGGACCCTGCGAAGAACACGCAGGGCCCCAGCATTTAAAACGACAGAATAAATCAGTTTTCGTTGCGACCCTTGACACCCTGGAGCAGATCACCGAGGTTCGAGGTTGCGCTCTTTTGCGCCCCAAGGAACTCACTGACTTGTGCTTTTTCTTTCTGGGCATCAATATTTTTAATCGACAGCGCAATTTTGCGCTCAACCGTATCAACCTGCAATACCGCAGCTTCAAGAATATCGCCTGGCTTGGCAAAATCTTTGGCTTCGTCGATTTTTTCCTTGCTCAGCTCAGACACATGGATCAAGCCTTCAATGCCTTCTTCGAGTTCGACAAACACCCCGAAGTCGGTCACCGAGGTCACAGCGCCCTTAATAATGGTACCCGGCGCATAGCGTTTGGGTACGGATTCCCAAGGATCGTCGCTCAACTGTTTGAGCCCGAGAGAGAAGCGCTCATTTTCACGATCGATATTCAGCACCACGGCCTTGACGACGTCACCCTTTTTGAAGGCTTCTGACGGATGCTTGATGCGCTTGGTCCAGGACAGATCGGAAATATGCACCAGGCCGTCAATGCCTTCATCAACGCCGACAAAAACGCCAAAGTCCGTGATGTTCTTGACCTGGCCTTCGATAATGGTGCCAATCGGGAATTTCTCGCCAATCACTTCCCAGGGGTTAGGTTCGACCTGTTTGAGGCCAAGGGAAATCCGGCGGTTGTCCGTATCTAAGGCCAGAACCACCGATTCGACATCATCGCCGATATTCAAAATTTTGTTCGGATGCTTAATGCGCTTGGTCCAGCTCATTTCCGAAACATGGATCAAGCCTTCAACGCCTTCTTCCAGCTCGATAAATGCACCGTAATCGGTGAGACTGACAACCTTGCCGGTGACCTTGGTTTCAACCGGATATTTGGACTGCACATCCAGCCAGGGATCGGGTGCAATCTGCTTGAGACCCAAGGACACGCGTTCTTTTTCGCGGTCAAACTTGAGAATTTTGACATTGATTTTGTCACCAACGGCAAGGATATCGGATGGATGCTTAACCCGTCCCCAGGACATATCGGTAATATGCAGCAGGCCGTCAATCCCGCCCAAATCAATGAACGCACCATAATCGGTGAGGTTCTTGACTACACCCTCGACCACCTGATCTTCAAGCAGGTTTTCCAGGGTGCCGCTACGCAGGCTTTCGCGCTCTTTTTCCAGCAGAACCCGCCGCGACAGCACAATATTGCCACGCCGCTTGTTGAGCTTGATAATTTTGAAACGGAAGGTTTCGCCAATCACCTTGTCAAGGTTACGTACCGGGCGCAGATCAACCTGCGAACCTGGCAGAAAAGCATTGACCCCGATGTCGACCGACAGTCCACCCTTGATGCGGGTGACAATGCGTCCTTCGACCTCGGCTCCTTCTTCGAGCCCGTTCCAGATTTTCTGCCGGTCGGCTTTTTCTTTGGACAGATTGATCATACCACTGTCGCTTTCGCCGCCACCAAACAGAACATCGTAGACATCACCGACCTTGACGTTGATTTCACCTTTTTCGTTGGCAAATTCACGCAGCGGGATAACGCCTTCCGACTTGTAACCAACATCGATCACCACCGAGTCCGGATTCACCTGAACCACGGTACCAGATACGACATCGTTACGCTTGAGCTCAAGGCCACCCTGCTCATACTCGTTAAGCAGATCCTCGAAACTCTCTTCTCCGGACTCAAGGTCCATTTCTTCGTCCAACATTTCTTTTCCTTCAACCATTGGGATAAAACCCCCTTACGTATTTCCCGACGCCTTGCGACGGCAGGCTCTTGCGAGACGCGCACAATATCACAGCTATTTTGAAAAACAAAGCAATATTTTTCAGCAGGTTAGTTATTGCTGCAGAATGAAAGCAGACTGAAAAAGCGTTAAAGTGCTCGCAGACGGGTGATGATTTCATCGATCAGAAACTGCGGGGTTGAGGCGCCCGCCGTCAGTCCGACACGATCGATTCCGGCAAACCATGCGGGGTCAATCTCAGCCGCCGTTTCAAGATGATGGGTTGTGGTGCCCTGTTCGCGGCAAAGCTCGGCCAGCCGCCTGGTGTTCGCACTGTTATAGCCACCCACCACCAGCATCAGCTCAACCTGACGGGCAATCGCGACGGCTTCTTCCTGGCGCACGCTGGTGGCATCGCAGATGGTATTGTAGATTTTCAGATCGCGGGTCTTTTCCAGACACACCCCGACAATCTCACGAAAGTTGTCCAGCGACTGGGTGGTCTGGGCAATAATCCCCATTTTGCGACACTGGGGCAGTTTCCGCGCCTGCTCGACGTTAGCCACCACCTGGACATCACCGGTCGCGTAAGAAAGTATGCCCTTTACTTCCGGATGATGCGCTTCGCCGACGATCACCAGCAACCCGGCATCGCGGCTCAGTTCAGCCGCGTGCTTCTGCGCCCGGGTCACAAAGGGGCAGGTGGCATCAATCACCGCCTTGCCGGAAGCATGCAACGCGGTCATCTCGGTTGCGGTCACGCCATGAGAGCGGACGATCAGGGCATCGCCGTCGGCATCTTCCACCTGATGGCAGACCCGAATTCCACGGTCTTCAAGCTTTTTAACCATCTGAGGCGAATGAATCAGCGGGCCGAGAGATTGTAAAGACGAGTAGTGGTTGACAGCGTCAAAGGCCATCTGAGTGGCACGTTTGACCCCGAAACAGAAGCCGGCACTTTTGGCGAGTAGAATTTCCATCAGCTTAACTGACCTTTGCCCCCGAGCGCGCATTGAACGCCCCGCTGCATCAGGGCCAGAACCTCTTCAATACTCTGCCCGTCGGAATCGATATTTATAGCGTCGGCAGCGCGTTTCAAAGGCGCATGCAAGCGATTGCTGTCAGCAACATCGCGGGCCTCGACTTCGGCAATCGTCTGCGGCAGATCGACATCAACCCCGCGGGCCTGCAGTTCGGCCCAGCGCCGCCGACCCCGTTCAGCCGCACTGGCGGTCAGAAAAAACTTCACTTCCGCCTGGGGAAAAACCACGGTGCCAATATCGCGACCTTCAAGAACCACTCCCCCCCCCTGCCCCAATCGTTGTTGCAGGCACACCAACTCTTTACGCACCGCCGGACAAGCCGCCACCTTTGATGTTTGCAGGCTCACCTCCGGCGCACGAATTGCCAGACTGACATCCTCGCCATTAACCAGGACAGCCTCGGTCTCAGCTTGGGCATCACGCCGGAACTCAAGTTTCATCGTGTGACACAAGCGGGCAAGCGCCTCAGCATCATCGAGAGGAATTTGCTGACGACCCGCCATCAGTGCCACCGCACGATACATGGCCCCAGTATCGATATTGACATATCCCAGGGAGGCAGCAAGTCGTTTGCTCAGGGTGCTTTTGCCCGCGCCTGAAGGACCATCAATAGCTATAATTAATTTTTTCACCGACTCCTAGCGCCTCCCGACCTGCTGTAACAATTCCCAGAAATTGGGAAACGAGGTTGCCGTGCAGGCGGTATCTTCGATGCGGATTTGCGACTCACTCGCCAGGGCCGCAACCGCCATGCTCATGGCAATACGATGATCACCAAAGGAGTGAACCTGCCCACCCGCCAGCCGACCGCTACCGACAACGCGCAAACCATCATCACGCGGTTCGATCCGGGCACCAACGGCCGCCAGACTGGTACAGATGGCGGCAATACGGTCGGTTTCCTTCACGCGCAATTCCTGGGCGTCGCGAATCCGGGTTTCACCCGCGGCAAAAACCGCCGCCACACTGACCACCGGCAGCTCGTCAATCGCACGCGGCACCAGCTCACCGCCAATTTCAATGCCCTGCAGTGCGCTGTAGCGCACCAGCAGGTCGGCCACGGGTTCGCCCCCGAGCTCACGTTGATTGAGGCGTTGGATCTGTCCGCCCATTTGTTCCAGAATGTCAAGAATGCCGCTGCGCGTGGGATTGACACCGACATTTTTCAGCAACAGCTCCGAGCCCGGCGTAATCAGGGCCGCCACCAGGAAAAAAGCCGCCGAAGAAATATCCCCCGGCACATCCACCTCACGCGCCTGCAAGTGGGCCGGGCCGCACAGAGACACCCCCCCATCAAAGGGCGTGACCGCGACGCCAAAATATTTAAGCATTCGCTCGCTGTGATCACGCGACACCCAGGGTTCAAAGACACGGGTTTCTCCCTCGGTCTGCAAACCGGCTAGCAGTACCGCCGATTTAATCTGGGCGCTGGACACCGGCGATTGGTAGTCAATGGCGCGCAGCCCGCCGCCCTGAATTGCCAGGGGAGCCTTGGAATGATTTTCACGCCCGCTGATGCGCGCGCCCATCTCGGTCAGGGGCTTGACAATCCGCGCCATGGGCCGTCGACGCAGATATTGATCGCCCGTCAACACACTAAAAAAAGGTTGGGCCGCCAGGATCCCACTCATCAGGCGCATAGTGGTACCGGAGTTGCCGCAATCAATCACATCATCGGGTTCCCGCAGGCCGTGCAGTCCACGCCCTTCAATGAGCAGGTCGTCGCGCTCCTCACGCACGTTGATCCCCATCTGCTGAAATGCCGACAGCGTCGACAGACAATCCTCGCCGCGCAGCAAACCGCGCACCCGGCTGGTGCCTTCGGCCAGGGCCGCAAACATAATGGCGCGATGAGAAATGGACTTGTCGCCGGGAATGAGAATTTCGCCGCGGACTCCGGCAGAGGGTAAAATGGTGCGGTTTTCACTAGTGGACATAGGTTCGTTCCCTGTATTTGTTAGAATCTAGAAAAAGCCGTTAGCCACAAGAGCCAAAAAGACAAGCAATAGTTAAAAGCTCCTCGCGCAGAGCAAGCATTTTGATTGTAAAGGACTCCCAAAGGGCTGAATAGTTACCCGAACGGTGTAATTTTCCGTGCTTTCTGTGACTTCAAAAGTCTTTTAAGTCTTAAAGAATCGCATCGCGCATCTGTTTGGAAGTCATGAAAAATTCGAACAATTTGTCCGCCTGTCCGCTGCGCACATCGGCTTTCAGCTCGGCAAAAAAGGTTTCAAATTGCTCCATCATTTCGATCAATGCGTCCTGATTAGTCAAGGCGATGTCGCGCCACATCATGGGGTCGGACGACGCAATCCGAGTAAAATCGCGAAAGCCCCCCGCCGAATATTCGAGAATATTTTCCTCGTAATGATCATAAGAACCCACCGCATTCACCAGCGAATAGGCGACCATATGGGGCAGATGACTGATGGCCGCCAGCACCCGGTCATGCTTGTCGACCGACATACAAACGACCTCGCTGCCGACCGCCTGCCACATTTCGGTCACCCGCTGTAATGCGGTTGCCGAAGTGGTGGCAGTGGGGGTCAGAATACAGCGTTTGCCGCGATAGAGGTCGGCAAAGGCCGCCTCCGCACCACTTTTTTCTGTCCCCGCGATGGGGTGACCGGGGACAAAGTCAACGCCGGCAGGCACCAGGGGTTGAATCTGACGCACGACCTCGGCCTTGACGCTACCGCCATCGGTTAAAATCGTGCCCGGCTTGAGCACCGGAGCAATCTCCGCCACCACCTGAGCCAGGGTTTGCACCGGAGTCGCCAGAAAGATCAGATCGGCACCGACAGCCGCTAAACGCGGATCACGCTCGTAACGATCAATGATGCCTCGTTCGAGGGCCTTTTCCAGATTCGGCTTGCCCCGGCCGCACCCCACCACTTCGCCGACACAGCCGGCCTCTTTCAGGGCCAGGGCCAGGGAACCCCCGATCAGACCGACCCCCATAATCGCCAAGCGTGGAATAGGGGCACTCACTCCTTTTCCCCCTGAACCGCGAAGGGGTAGGAACCGAGCACCTTGAGAAAGTGGCAGTGTTCGCGTAATTCTTCAATCGCGGCGCTGATTTTGCTGTCCTCGACATGCCCGACAAGGTCGAGAAAGAAGATATATTCCCAGGCCTTCTGCTTCATGGGCCGACTCTCAATTTTCACCAGGTTGATATCGCGCTGGCTAAAGGGTTCCAGCATCCGATAGAGAATCCCCGGCTCATCGCGCACACTGAAGAGAATTGAGGTTTTATCCCGGCCACTGGCTTCGGGAGTATTCCGGCCAATCACCAGAAAACGGGTAAAATTATTGGAATTATCCTCAATTTTCGCCTTGGCTACCTGCAAACCATACTGGCGCGCCGCCGCATGACTGGCAATAGCGGCCACACTCTCGTCTTCCGCCGCCAACTGGGCGGCGGCGGCGGTACTGGAAACATCCATTTGCGGCGTATCGGGCAAATTTTCATCCAGCCAGTGACGACATTGGGCCAGCGCCTGGGGATGCGAAACAACCTTCTGCACCTGGTCGAGTTTGCCCGTCTGCGAAAGGAGATCGTGGGAAATTTCCAGCAAAATTTCGGCAATAACTTTTAAATCCGAACCAATAAACATGTCCAGCGTATGGTTGACCACGCCTTCCGTCGAGTTTTCCACCGGCACCACTCCGTAATGCGCGCGCCCCCGCTCAACCTCTTCAAAGACCGACGGAATACTTTTTTGCGCCACCAGCTGCGCGGAAAGGCCAAACTGCTCCATCGCCGCCACATGGGTAAAGGTCGATTGCGGGCCGAGAAAGGCAACCTTCATGGGTAATTCCAGCGACAGGGAAGCGCTGATAATTTCCCGAAACACCCGGCAGAGGGATTCATTGGGAAAGGGGCCGCCATTGCGCGCCTGCAAGCGCTCAAAAATAGCGCGCTCGCGACTAGGCACATAAAACTCCCGGCTTTCACCCGCCTTGGCCTTGCCAACGTCGAGCACCACGGTAGCGCGCGCGTTGAGCAGATCAAGAATCTGATCGTCTATACCGTCAATCCGTTCGCGCAGCTCTTGTAAATTAAGCCCCTGGGTCATTTATACCTCCAGCAATCCCGGTTGAAATGGCCAATCCGTGGGTCGGAAATGTAGCTCATTGTCAGGCGGATTGCAAATTGAAGTCGGCGCTGGTTGGGATCTAAAACAATCCATCGAGCTAAGGGTGCGGTCGGGATAATAACAGCGCCGGAGCAAGCAGGGCAGGTTCTCGTCACTAAACAGGCCGATGTGGTTCTTCTGGCGCGTGAACTCCTGCGCGATCCGCACTGGCCACTGCGGGCGGCAGCAATTCTAAAGGCTGAATTTCCTTGGCCGGTTCAATATGAGCGTGCGCAAAGCTAGGCTGGCAGCAGTCACATGATCTTTATCTATACAAGTTCTTTCATCTTTTGCAGTATTTTTACCATGGCTAAAAACAAAAGTTCCCTCGTAACTCTTCAGCTCTTTCTTGTTCGAGAAACCTTACAGTCAAAAAAGCTTGCTCGCGCAAAAGCCGCAAAGAAGGGCAAAACCCTTTTAGAGTAAAGAGGCACAAAGAACCGATTAAGCGGGAGAAAAATAAAAGTTATGGTCTGAATTCACGCCATACGACCTTGGGGTTTTCTCTGCGGCTTTGCGGCTCTGCGCGAGGCGCCCTTGACTTTTAACGGTCATTTTTACTCCAAGGTTCCTGAACAGTTACGTTCCCTATTGAGTAGCTGAAATCATTTTTGCAACGGTAGAGATAACCGGCTGTGACGGATCGGAACAATTCGTAGAAACCTTTTCGAGAATCGCCCCTGTCTCACCAGTCCGGTTGATCAGATTGATTTGATAAAATTGCCCAGGCGTAACAACGAACACCGGTTTCGGGGACAGATTCGTGACGCGATCCAAAAAATTCTGTCGATCGATATCGTCTTTGAAAATATCTCGGCGCTTAATTCCGCGAATGATGACGTGTTGGAGAAGGCCTGGAATGTCAATTCTGGCTAAGCGTGGCATGGATGGAAAGACAGTTCGAGAAAATGGATCAATCGAAAAATAACAAGCAGCGTTTGATCCAAAACGCCTGCAAATTCAACGATTAAACAACGTTACTGTGGCCCCGGTTGAAGTCCTCGACGAAGCCGACCTGCAAGCCGCCATTGCCCTTTTAAGCGCCGTTGTGCCGCGCATAAAAGCCGACCTGAGTTTTGTGCCGG
>Ga0210028_1003773_pt1 | contig 11310 bp, 9 predicted proteins | sample CryGeymeta201513_FD_185468 | JGI IMG/M metagenome (GOLD analysis project Ga0210028, IMG submission 185468) | Groundwater microbial communities from Crystal Geyser aquifers in Utah, USA - Crystal Geyser metaG 2015-13 (SPAdes) (version 2) | ecosystem: Environmental > Aquatic > Deep subsurface >...
GTCCCCAGCCACGCTCATAGAGGTCTCCCAAATGCTCTCCAAACTACATGATACATCCTACATCAATATACGTGCCACGCCGGAGCCTGCCCTGAGCGTGAGATTCTTCCCCTTCATTCAGGGTCAGAATGACAGTAAGTGAAGGGGCTCGCAATGACAATAAGAAAGGCTCGCAATGACGTGTGGGAGGGTTTGAGCAGAGTAAAGAATTGTGCGAGCCCCAAATTTAAGCTCAAAAGTGGAGGGTGTTTTTTGGTAAATATTCAACACCTTTCTGAAACCATTTCTTCTATAATCGCCTTTACAGGTTTAATCTCTTTAATCAGGGCGCTCACTTGTCCTGCACCTGCCGGGAAGAGGTCAAAGTCCCCCGTATTCCAGGCTTGAGAGGCGTTCATCAAATTATAGTCTTGGGAGAGGTCTACGTTGGGATTATCCAGCTTCTCCTTGAGCTTGGGATTGATGATAACGCGCACATTTATATTTCCCATAGGAAGAAGCCTGGTGTCACCGTCGCTGCAATTGAGTATCGCATTCTTCCATTCCGCAGGAGCCGGGCTTTCCTCGGAAGCTATAAATCGTGTGCCTATTTGCACTCCTTGAGCACCCAGGGCTAGAGCAGCACGGTAGCCCCGTGAGTCAGCAATGCCTCCAGCAGCAACCACAGGGACATTTACATGGTCTACCACTAATGGCACGAGGACCATGGTTGAGGATTCAGGATTAGCAGAGCGAAGACCACCTGACTCTAATCCTGAAGCAACCAGTCCATCCACACCGGCATCTGTAGCCTTTACGGCATGAGGGAGGGAAAGAGCAACATGAAATCCTTTCATTCCCAGGGCGTGGATTTGGGGATAGATATGCCGGGGAGAACCTGCTGAGGTGGTGACGACTTTTATCCCGGCGTCGGCCAGTATCTCGAGTATCTTTTCATTTGCAGGGTTCATAAGCGAGAGATTTGACCCGAAGGGCTTATCAGTCAGCTCCTGAACCTCTTTTACCAACCGCTTTGCCTCCTCAAGGCCGCTGATAAAGCCCATAGCAAGCATCCCGAATGCTCCAGCATCACAAATGGCAGCCACCAATTTTGGGCTATTCAGGACACTAATTGGTCCCTGAATGATTGGGTAACGGCATCCCAGCATATCCAGTAGTGTAGTCATAAAAACCTCCTGTTGTGACCGGGGTGCATTGCTTCATAAGTCAGGCAATTGTTCCCGGGTTAAGCATCTTTTTTCGTAATTCCCGGTCTAAAGTTCTCACCGGAAATAAGGAGACTCTGCATGATGCCCGCTAGTTCAAGTCCCTCAGGTGTGCTCAACGAGAAGTTCAAGTCAATGGTTCTCTTTGCCAGTCCCACGGCTAATTGCCGTTTATTCACGATGTCCTCTGCCCAGGCTTTAGCAGTATCTCGGAGTTGTTCCAGGGGGACAACCTTGTTTATCAGTCCGATTCGTTCTGCTTCTGAGGCAGAGATCATCTTGCCGGTCAGGATGAGTTCCTTTGCTCGGCCCAGGCCTACCATTCTGGAAAGCCTATGCGAGCCACCTAAATCCGGGATTATGCCCAAATTCACCTCGGGTATGGAAAATCTTGCTTCTTCGGAGGCGATTCTGAGGTCACAGGCGAGTATCAATTCAAATGCTCCTCCAAGGGCATATCCATGGATTGCGGCGATAACCACTTTCTCGAGATTCTCTATCTCTGAGAATGCGCGCTGAAGTTTTCTTACTGACGCTCGAAAGTCCTGAATATCAGCACCTTGTTGTGCCAGTTTCGCTAATTCAGTTAAGTCTGTGCCGCTGCTGAACGCTTTTCCTTCCCCTCGAATGATCACTGCTCCCACGTCACTCCTGGAGGCCACTTTGGTCATGCATTCCTCAAGGTCCTGGTACATTTGCAAATTCATGGCGTTTCTTTTTTGGGGTCTATTCAAGCTGACATACAGAATTTTACCTTCCTGTGATACAGAAAGCGTCTCAAAGTTCATAAAAGGTGTCCTCCTTTAGAATTTTATTTTACAGTGCCCGATAAATTGAAAAATTTGCATTATATACTACTCAATCGGGGTTTCATAAGTCAAACACTGCTTAAGTGCGATATACTCCATAAAATGAGGTATAATAGGGCAAATTTCTGACAAGGGAGGTAAGAAATGTTTAAGACGAGGATAACTGAAATGCTGGGAATTGAATATCCCATCATTTGTGGAGGGATGCAGTATGTATCAAATGCTGAGCTTGTTGCCGCGGTATCCAACGCTGGTGGCATGGGTATACTTGCTGTGGGCAATTTTGGTTCTAAAGAAGAACTAAGAGACGAGATTCGAAAGATCAAAACGCTCACTGACAAGCCTTTCGGTGTGAATGTTACCTTTATGCCGACGCTTCGTATCATAGATAGGGAAGGATTGATAGACACCGCTATAGAAGAAGGGGCCAGTGCTATTGAGACATCGGGAAGGATTACTGAAGCACATGTGCAACGTATTAAAAAAGGGAAGGTAAAGCATATTCATAAGGTAGCTCGACTGAGGGATGCTCGAACCGCAGAGCGTTTAGGGGTGGATGCTGTGGCTATAGTAGGGTTTGAATGTGGCGGTGCACCGCCGATGGATGAGATAACTACCTTTATTCAAGTTCCTCTTGTTGCTGATGCTGTGAACCTTCCTGTTATTGCCGGAGGCGGGATTGGTGATGCCCGCGGTTTCGTAGCTGCTCTAGCATTAGGGGCAGATGGTGTCGTTATGGGGACTCGTTTTATGATTACTAAGGAAAGTCTGGTTCACCAAAATGTCAAGGATGCGGTAATTAGAGCTAAGGAAACTGATACTGTACCGGTGCTCCGCTCTTTACGCTCTATGGAAAGAGTTTTCAAAAATGAAGTAGCACGGAAGGTTATTGAAATGGAAAACAGGGGGGCCACATTGGATGAACTGGTTCCGCTTATCTCCGGTGACAAGGTTCGAGCAAGCTGGGAGAAGGGTGATATAAACTCTGCCATTTTACCTTGTGGGCAGGTTATCGGGCTTATCAATGAAGTCCCTACTGTGAAGGAAGTCATCGATGATATGGTGAGTGGAGCAGAAGATATCCTGAATCGCCTAACCAGGATGATTAGGGCTGGCTAAGCGAGTTGCATGACAAATTGTTATCCTGATGGCTGAGATGTTTGATTTAGGTAGGATACGGGCTCAGGCGAAGGGAGACTTTACCGAGGCCTGGATGTCGACAGCTAAGCTTTTGCCGGTAGATACCAAAGTCAGTCTTCAGGGTCGTGGTAAGCCTCACCTTCTACGGGAGCTGATTCAAAAGTCCCGGGAGATATTATTAAGACTTGGCTTCGATGAGGTGGAAAATCTTACCATCCTGCCCGACAGCGATGTCTCCAAGCAATATGGTCCTGAAGCTCGGGTTATCCTTGACAGGGTTTATTATCTTGCTGAATTGCCTCGTCCCGAGATAGGTTTGAGCAACAAGAAGATAATTGAGGCAAAAAAGATAGTGGGAGAGCTTGATGTCAAGGCGTTACGAACCATCCTGAGGGCATATAAAAAAGGGGAAATTGAAGCTGATAACCTTGTAGAAGAGCTTATCAACGCGTTAGACATCACTGACCGTCAAGCTACAGAGCTTCTGAGCCGGGTTTTTCCGGAACTGGAAAAAATGAGACCACTACCTTCCAATAAAACTCTCAGAAGTCACATGACAGGTACCTGGTTTCACACGTTAGCGGCAATACAGGATAAAGCTAAGTTTCCCGTTGCCTTGTTCTCAGTAGGTCCTCGGTATCGAAATGAGCAGAGGGAAGATGCCCACCATTTACGGATTCATCATTCAGCGTCAATAGTGATAATGGATGCCAACATTTCCTTAAGTGCTGGTAGAGAGATAACCGAGGAAATTCTCAGGCAATATGGTTTTTCTGATATTAAGATTGAAACGAAAATGGCAACGTCTAAATATTATGCTCCTGGTCAAGAGCAGGAAGTTTTTATTAATCACAAGGGTAAGTGGTTAGAAGTCGCTGATATTGGTATGTATTCCCCGGTATCGCTGGCGAACTTTGGCATTAAATATCCGGTATTCAACGCTGGCTTAGGCATCGAGAGGTTGGCGATGATACTCTATGGAATAGATGATGTTAGGGAAGTAGCATATCCTCAATTCTCCGTAGCGGAATTTTCCGATGAGGAGATAGCCAGGTCTATCACCTATTTAGCAAGCCCCAGAACTTCTCGAGGAAGGAAAATAGCCAGTGCGCTTGAGCAAACTGCGCGAAAGCACAAGGATGAAATTGCTCCCTGTGAATATGTGGCCTGGGAAGATGATTTAGTTGTAGTGAAAGTGGTGGAAGTAGAACAGGGCAAGAGGCTCATCGGTCCCGCTGGATTTAATGAGATTTGTGTGGCTGATGGTACCATTTATAGTGATATAGTCCCTTCAGGAGAATATAGCGGTATAAACTATATGCATGCTATCGCTATGGCTGCAGCAGCTCTAATAGAGGATAGCCACGAGGATTTACCCTACCAGGTGAAAACGGTAAGGCATCTCTCGGACCTCAATTTGCAAATTCCTGAAGCTATTCTGGAATACATAGAAAGACAGCAGAAAAAGATTGGGGTTAGAGGGGCGGTGTTTGTGACCATAAAATCACACTTTAAAGGCAGGAAGGACAAAGTTGAAGGATAAAAGGTTGCAGAAGCTTGGTGAGTTACACCGAAAGCATAAGGACATTATAACTCTTATGCCATTGCAGACAGGCGGACTTCTCACTGAAGCGGCAAGGCAGGCTTTAATAGAATTCGGAGACGGTTATTCCGTGTGCGATTTTTGTTCTGGTTCCTTGTGTGATATCACAAATCCTCCTGTTCAGGAGTTTGTGCATGAGCTTTTGCCGGAATTTTTAGGCTGTGAAGTTGCTACCATAACTCACGGGGCAAGGGAGGCTAAATTCGCGATAATGCATTCTCTGGCTAAGCCTGGTGATTCGATTATCGTCGATAGTAATCGGCATTACACTACGATTGTTGCTGCTGAGCGAGTGGGATTAAATGTAATTGAGGTGCCCAGCTCTGGCTACCCCGAATTTACCATTGATGTTAATGAGTATGAGCCGCTCATAGAGAAATATCATCCCAGGATGATTTTATTAACTTACCCTGATGGCAACTACGGGAATATCCCTGATGCCAGGAGGCTGGGAGATATTGCTCAAGAACATGATGTTCCATTTATTCTCAACGGTGCATATGCTGTAGGCAGGATGCCGGTGAATATGAATGAGCTAGGGGTGGATTTCGTTGTCGGCAGCGGTCATAAGAGCATGGCGTCTGCCGGGCCTTGCGGAGTATTGGGGATGAAAAAGAGGTGGGAGGAGGTGGTATTGCGGAAAGCGGAAGCATATAGCAATAAAGAAGTTGAGCTTCTTGGCTGCACATTAAGGGGAGTCCCTCTGATAACGCTTATGGCATCCTTTCCTTATGTGGTAGAGAGGGTTAACCATTGGGATGAGCAGGTATTAAAGGCGCAGTGGTTTTCCAATGAGCTTGAGAAATTAGGTTTCAAGCAGTTGGGGGAGAAGCCACACAAACATGATTTATTGCACTTTGAGGCACCGATGCTTTATGAGATATCCCAGCGTGTTCGGGAGCGAGGTTATTTTCTTTATAAAGAGCTTGATGATAGGGGAATCTGGGGTCCGCAGCCAGGCTTAGCCAGATCCTTTAAGCTCTCTACCTTTGCAGCTAGTAAGGAACAATTGAGTTTTGTTGTCGATTCCTTTAAGTCTATCTTAAGCAAATATAGCTGATTCTAGCTCGGATAGATGAGTGATACCTCAGAGTATGCGGTTATGTTCTACTTTAGGGCTGGAATGGCTTCGACGGTTCTTTATGTCATTGCGAGCAGAGCGAAGCAATCTCGTTTCTGGGTATGCTTCTCAGGGATTGCGGAGCTTGTTCCGAGTGAAACGAGGAATCTCATGCTCCAGTTTGCTTCGGCTACGCCTCGCAACCGCTAACGCTCCTCGCAATGACAAGGTGGGGAGTCGAGAGTTAAATGGTAACGGAACACTCTTTCCACCTTCGCTGGTGAGCTTCCTTTAATTGTTGAAAACGTGCCTGAAAGGGAGCAGAGGTTATAATATTTGTGCTCATAAGCAGAGCATCTTCGCCGTTTTGCGAGTAATAATGGGGGTGTCTTCCTATTGTTTGAAATTCATATTTTCGGTAAAGGGACTGAGCTGCCTCGTTGGAAACACGTACTTCTAAGCTGATTGTTTTGATGTTTAGTTCGGTGGCAAGGTCAATAAGTGAGATAAGTAATCTCTCTCCTATTCCCCTGCGACGATAATTGTTCCTTACTCCAATGGCAGAGATGTGCCCTTCGTCGGGCATAATCCATAAGCCGGCAAAACCAAGGATATACTGTTCATTGTGGGCAAATTCATTGTGGCGCTCATAGCTGAAAAGTCGTTTGTACCAGGGAATATCGGGCATGATTTGCTTGTTTACATTCGGTTCATACTTCTCTTCTGTACATGCTACAATGTAGCGAGCTAATGGGTTATGAATCTCTCGGTGATATGAGCTATGGGAGCGAAATAATTGCTCTTCAGAGAAAGCTTCCTGGTCTATCTCAGCTACCTGGCGAATATCTCTATCCTCTGCCAAACGGATGATATATTGCTTTTTCTCCATCGTTTTTAATTCAACATAATTGATTGATACGGACTTATTATAAACTACCTTGATATAATGGTGAAGGGTGTAAAAATGGGAAGCGATTTATTAAACACTACCATTCAGCTAGCGCCGCATCATCTTGAAGGATTAACTTTGGCTAACCCGGTGATGACTGCTTCGGGCACTTTCGGTTACGGTGTGGAGTATAGTGAACTTGTCGATATACAGAAGCTTGGGGCTATTGTATGCAAGGGAATCACTCTCAGGCCCAGGAATGGCAATCCTCAACCACGATTGATAGAAACAAAGTATGGATTGCTTAATTCCGTGGGGTTGGAGAATATTGGTGTCGATGCCTTGATTAGAGATAAAGCGCCGGCATGGAAAGGCTGGCAGGTGCCTGTCATTGTTAATATCGCCGGGGAGACAATTGGCGAGTATGTTAGGGTGGCTGCTAAGTTAGAAGGTGTACCGGGGGTAAGTGGCATTGAGTTGAATATCAGCTGTCCTAACGTCTCAGCAGGTGGGATGGAATTTGGCCTGACTCCTGAAGCAGCAGCTCAGGTAACCTCAGCAGTTAAGGCTGTGACTACCTTGCCCCTCATCGTCAAATTAACTCCAAATGTGACTGATATTAAGGAAATTGCTCTGGCGGTAGAGGAAGCCCGGGCTGACGCAGTATGCTTAATCAACACAGTGAAGGCAATGGCAATAGATATAAACGAGAGGAAGCCTTCCCTGGGAAATATTACTGGCGGACTTTCTGGTCCTGCCATCAAGCCAATAGCCCTCTATATGGTGTACGAGGTAGCTAAGGTTGTCAGCATTCCGGTGATAGGTTGTGGTGGCATTACCTCCGCTGAGGATGCCCTGGAGTTCATCATGGCTGGTGCCAGCGCAATCCAGGTTGGCACGGCTAATCTCACCAATCCTCGTGCTGGCCTTGAGGTATTGCAGGGAATAGAACGCTTTCTGAAAGACGAGGGAATCGCAAGTTTAGTTGACATAATTGGTGTAGCGACAAAATGAGCCATAAGGTCTGTAAATGGTATCCAGTTTGTCCTTTGAAATTTTACTACGAACAGGGGAAATTGGATAAGATATGAAAAATTATTGTATTGCAGGTTGGGAGAGGGGAAAAGATGGCTAACCAGGAAGGAGGTTCGAGATGAAAATTGTTTTGCTTGGTGCAGGGGGGATGGGAGAGCTTGCCCTGAAGGACTTAGTCAGCAGTCGTGTTAAACAAATCGTTATCGCCGACTACGATAAGGGCAAAGCTGAATCCCTGGCGAAAGCCTATAAGACTCGAGAGGTGCAAATTTCAGCGGAGTTCGTAGATGCCAATGACCGTGCTTCTTTAACAAAGGTGATGCAGGGTGCTAATGTTGTAGCCAGCGCTATCGGTCCATTCAGCGAATATGGGGTTAAGGTTCTTAAGGCAGCAATAGAAGCTAGAGTGGACTTCGTGGATATCTGCGATGACCCTCAGCCAACAATTGATGAGCTTAATTTACACAATGAGGCTAAGCAAGCTGACATAACTGCAGTAATCGGCATGGGCAATAATCCCGGGGTAGGAAATTTGTGTGCCAAATACGGGGCGCAGAAGCTGGATGAAGTTGAGGAAATCAAGCTTATCTGGGTTCATCCCGCTATTTCTCGAACGGGAGGCGCTGCTACCATACATGCCATTGGCGCCTTTTCTGGGGATGTGCCTTCCTATCGGCAAGGACACTGGGTTGATGTACCTGCTGGTTCAGACAAAGAAGTAATTGAATTTCCTGAACCTGTGGGCAAAGTTGAGGTGTTTCACTCAGGCCATCCTGAGCCACTAACCATACCCAGATATATTTCGGTCAAGAATGTGTCCTGTAAGGGAGGTATCGTTCCAGTATGGGCCGGGCAGGAATTTATAAGGTTTCTCTCCTATGGGCTGGGGGATACTGAGCCTATTAAAGTGAGAGGAGTTCCGGTGGTGCCCAGGGAGTTCACCGTTTCCCTCCTGGAATCGCTGATTCACAGGGTGGGCAAGGACATGATTGGCGGGGAACAGCTTACCAAGGTATCAAGGGTAATCGTGAAGGGTAAGAAGGATGGGAAGGCAACAAGCTATACTTATGACAGGATAGGTAATGATTGGGAAGCGGGGATAGCGTTAGCCATCGGGGCTCAGATGGTCGCCAGCGGCGCTATCACAGAGAAAGGTGTGTTTCCCCCGGAGGGCTGCATTGAACCACAAGAATTCTTCGAGGAGCTAAAGAAAAGGGGATTGAGAATCTCGGAGAGGATGACAACAGAACATGCTCTCTAGGCTGGTAGACCAGCCTAGAACTCATGTCTCAATGACTATCAATCTTTAGCTGCCTTGATAAAGGTCTTTGAATTGATTCCTTATATCCTTCTTCAAGACCTTCCCTGAGGGGTTCTTAGGAATTTCATCCAGCACAACGACCTTCTTGGGCACTTTATACCCCGCAAGGTTTTGCTTGCAGAACTGGATAATTTCTTCCTCAGTGATGCTCTCGCCTTGTTTAGGAACTACAAACGCAGTAACTGCCTCTATCCACCTCGGGTGGGGTAAGCCCACAATAGTGGCATCAGCAACTTTGGGGTGGTCGAATATCAGTGATTCCACCTCAACGGTAGAGACATTTTCTCCTCCGCTCTTCACGACGTCCTTCTTTCTATCGACGAAATAGAAGTAGTGTTCCTCATCCATTATGGCGAGGTCACCGGTATGGAGCCAGCCTCCTTTGAAAATCTCCCTGGTCTTTTTTGGCTCCTTGTAATATCCCAGCATCACTGAAGGGCTTCTCGCAACCATTTCTCCGACGGTTCCTGGTGGAACCTCGTTGACATTTTCATCCACCACTTTCATCTCCACCATGGTGTGTGGTGGTCCTATCGGCTCTGCCCCTCCAAATCTCTCCTCGGATTCCTTGAACTTCCTGAGCACATCAGGATGTTGCAAGACTGCCCCCAAGGGTGTCAATTCCGATTGCCCATAGTAATTCATCCAGTAGACATTGGGCAGTATTTCAACCAGCCTCCTCATGGATGCTCCGGCGATAGGAGCACCAAAGAGGACAGCTATTCTCACTGAGGAGAAGGACTTTCTCATGAACTCTTCTATATTCGGTATGGGGAGCTTCAGGATGTTGGTAAAGACGGTGGGGGGATAGACCAGGAAGGTAACTTTCTCGTTCTGAACCAATTGCAGAATTTCTGTCGGACTGGGCTCATGGTGCATGATAACCCTTGTGCCCCCTGCTAGGCTGCCTACAAGCAAGTTCACCCCGGCAACATGATAAAGGGGTATTGAGTTTATTATGGTGTCTTCCGCTAGTAAGTGCAGGTCAATAACACCACTCATAATGGAGGAATGCCAGTTAGCGTGGGTGTTCATGACACCTTTAGGCATCGCTTCAGTCCCCGAGGTGTACATCAAGGTCAGGACATCATCACCAACAACCTCAAAATACGGCTCGTCATCGGAATATTTTTCTGAGCATAGCTGGTCGAAATCAAGCCATCGCTCAGGTAGTTGCTTCTTACCGGCAAGATTTATCATGATGTAATGTTTCACGCTGGGCATATCATGTTGTAATTTTGTTACATCGTCTGCTAGCTCATCTTCCACGATGAAAGCAACAGGTTCAGCATGATTGATTAATTCGGTAATTTCCTTTCCCCTGAGGGCGAAATTTAGGGGAGTTATCCAGGCGCCGGTCTTTGCCAGGGCATATAGATAGATGGCGAATTGAGGGCAGTTGTGTGAGATGATAGCAACCCTGTCTCCTTTCTTGATTTCGAGCTCTGTTAAAGCGCTGGCAAACCTGTTTACTTTCTGATTCATCTCCTCGAAAGTGAGACGAGTTGTGATGGTGCCTTTATAGCTATAAACTAATGCTTCTTTCTTAGCAAATTTTTGAACGCTTCGCCTGAGCAGGTCCCCAACACACATCCTCCGCATGACATTCGACTGTAATGTTTTGTCCATTCGAACACCTCCTTTTTTCTTTGGTAAAAAATTTTCCTGCTAATTATATTACTTTTGATTTCACCTTGACAAGGTGGTCGCGGCTTTGGGCATTGCTTTTTTAAGTATTTATAACATAAAATATTTGAATAAAATAAACTAAAAGGAGGAAAAGTAAAAAATGAATGTGGGGCGATTGATAAAAGACAACATTAGTGACTATGGCGAGTATCCGTTTTTGACCTTCGAAGACAAGGAATATTCCAATATTGAAATTGACCGTTGGTCAAACAGGGTTGGCAATGTACTTAAGAGCTTCGGTGTGAAAAGAGGTGATAGGGTTGTCGTTCAGCTACCCAACTGCCCTGAAGTTGTGGTCAGCTTTATCGGAATATTCAAAGTTGGCGCTGTGGTTATTCCCCTCAGCTTCCTCTACACCGCTGAGGAAACGGCATATATCTACCAGGATTCCACCCCCGTTGTGGTAATAAGTGCTGCAGAGTTCATGGAAAAGGTCTCCCGCGGCAAGGCAGCAGCACCGAGCATAAAGCATGTAATCTCGGTTGACAAAGCCCCAGACACACTGTTATTTCGAGACATAGTGGATAAAAGCTCGGACAAATTGAAGATGGAAGATACC
>Ga0210028_1003776_pt1 | contig 11306 bp, 10 predicted proteins | sample CryGeymeta201513_FD_185468 | JGI IMG/M metagenome (GOLD analysis project Ga0210028, IMG submission 185468) | Groundwater microbial communities from Crystal Geyser aquifers in Utah, USA - Crystal Geyser metaG 2015-13 (SPAdes) (version 2) | ecosystem: Environmental > Aquatic > Deep subsurface >...
CGCCGCTCAATGCTCGGGCAGCAGGATCTCGCGCTTGCCGACGTGATTGGCCGGGGTGACGACGCTGTTGTCTTCCATCTGCTCGACCAGCCGCGCAGCCTTGTTGTAGCCGATCCCCAGCTTGCGCTGGATATAGCTGGTGGAACACTTGCGATCCTTGGCCACCACCGCCACCGCCTGATCATAAAGTGCGTCGTCACTGCCGTCGCCGCCCAGCCCCAGCACCATGTCGATATCGTCAGCGGCACCCTCGTCAACCCCTTCGACCACGCCCGACATGTAGTCCGGCGGCCCGTAGGATTTCAGGTGGTTGACGATTTCCTCGACCTCTTCGTCACTGACGAACGGCCCGTGAATCCGGGTGATCTTGGCCCCCCCCGCCATGTAAAGCATGTCGCCCATCCCCAGCAGTTGTTCCGCCCCCTGTTCGCCCAGAATGGTGCGGCTGTCGATCTTGCTGGTCACCTGAAAGCTGATCCGGGTCGGGAAGTTGGCCTTGATGGTGCCGGTGATCACATCGACACTCGGGCGCTGCGTCGCCATGATCAGATGAATGCCGCTGGCCCGCGCCATCTGCGCCAGACGCTGGATGCAAGCCTCGATTTCCTTCCCGGCCACCATCATCAGGTCGGCCATCTCGTCCACCACCACCACGATATAGGGCAGGGTGACGGGCTGGTATTCATCGGTCTCGAACACCGGCTCGCCGGTGTCCACATCGAACCCGGTCTGGATCGTGCGCTTGAAAGCCTCGCCCCTGGCCAGCGCCTCGCGCACCCGCCCGTTGTAGCCCTCGATGTTGCGCACCCCAAGCCGCGACAGCTTGCGATAGCGCTCCTCCATCTCGCCCACCACCCATTTGAGCGCAACCACCGCCTTTTTCGGGTCGGTGACAACCGGCGACAGCAGGTGCGGGATGCCGTCATAGACCGACAGCTCCAGCATCTTGGGGTCGATCATGATCAACCGGCATTCCTCGGGCGACAGCTTGTAAAGCAAGCTCAGGATCATGGTGTTGATCGCCACCGACTTGCCCGAGCCGGTGGTGCCCGCGATCAGCAGGTGCGGCATCTTGGCCAGGTTGGCAATCACCGGCTCGCCGCCGATGTCCTTGCCCAGCGCCAGCGGCAGCCGCATCGCACTGTCGCCGAAATCGCGGGCCGACAGAATCTCGCGCAGCACCACCTTTTCGCGGTGCACGTTGGGCAGTTCGATCCCGATCACGGTGCGCCCCGGCACGGTCGAGACCCGCGCCGACAGCGCCGACATGGAACGCGCAATGTCGTCAGCCAGACCGATCACCCGGCTGGCCTTCAGCCCCGGCGCGGGTTCCAGTTCATACATCGTCACCACCGGGCCGGGGCGCACCGACACGATCTCGCCCTTGACGCCGTAATCGTCGAGCACCGATTCCAGCATCCGGGCATTTTCTTCCAGCGCATCGACCGACAACTGGTGGCGCTGCGTCACGTCGGGGTTCGACAAGAGCGACAGCGGCGGCAGTTCATAGGCGGGTTGGTGGTCGTCGAACTTGAGATGCGGCTGCGCCTCGGCTTCGGCCCGGCGCGAGGGGATGGTCGGCTTTTTCACCGCCGCCAGCACCAGCCCCTTCGGCTCGATCATCAGGCGCGAGGCCCGCAGCACCGGCAGCGGCGCAAAATCGTCGTCGGGGTCCGGCACGGAAGCAATGCAGGCCAGATCAGCGGCGTCATCCTGCCCGTCACCGGCCCAGTCCTCGGGGTCTGTCCCCACTGGCTGAACCGGGATCGGCATCCCGCGCCGGGGTGCTGCAAACGAGGGCAGCGGGCTATGGGCGCGGGTCACCGCAGGCTCGCGCCGGGCAATGGCAGCGCTGATTGGTGACAACTCGACCGCCGACGTGGGCTGACCGTTCTGCGCCCGCACCCGGATCGCATCCGAGATCCGCGCCCTGATCCGGTCTGCACTGGGCAGATCGGCATAGCTTGCGGCGTCTGTCAGGCGCGGCGGCAAAGGGGCCGGGGCCGGGTCGATCACCCGCCGCATGAGCTGCGGCATCCGCGCCAGCAGGCCGTGGCGCTCGCGCGGCTGAGCCATCTCAACCGGCATCGCCACCGGCTGCGGCGCAACCGGCCGAGGATCGGCGCGCAGGCTGGCCGGGCGGCCCCAGGCCGGGGCGGCATCAATCACCGGCTCGGCCGGAACCGCAGCCGCTGCACGGCGCTGGTGCCGACGCGCTTGCAGCGCCGACGCGGCGCGGGCGGTGCCGATTGCCGTGCGCCCGGCCAGCCACATCGCCGCCGCATAGCAGACCACCAGCCCGACCAGCAGGAACCGCCCGATCGCCCGCAGCTCGCGTCGATCAAAGCCGGTGACAAACAGCCCCAGCCCCAGCAGCCCCAGCCCCGACACCAGCGACGCCAGCTTCAGCCCGAACCCGGCCTGCACCGGGGCCACCCCCAGCACCGCCCCCAGCACGGTATCCCCGAACAACCCGCCCAGCCCGAACGAATGTGCCCAGTCCGCGCCCGGCACGTGGGTCGCGGCAAACACCGAGGCCAGCGCCACCGCGATCACCGCAAACACCGCCCGGCCAAGGGCGCGGTCTTCACCGCGATGCAGCATGTAGCGCAGCCCCCAGGCCGCCAGCACCACCGCAATCCCCCAGGCCCCAAGCCCCGAGATGATCATCAGGGTCGAGGCCATCGCCGCCCCTGCCCGCCCCAGCAGGTTCTGCACCGGCGCATCGGTGGCCACCATCCAGCCCGGATCCTGCGGCGAGTAACTGCCCAGCAGCGCCGCCACCGCCAGCGCCAGCGCGACCAAAACCACGCCCAGCAGCTCGCGCCCGCGGCGCTCGAGCATCGCCTGGGTGGTCTGATCGAGAAGCGGTTCACGCCGCCGCGCCTGATAGGATGCCATGCAATCCGTCCTTACCCGTAAAGGCAGTCGCGCAGCCTGATCAGCCCGCGCTGCATCTCGTCCCTGGGGGCGACCAGCGCCACCCGCACATAACCCTTGCCGGGGTTGCCCCCGGCCACATCCCGCGAAAGATAAGCCCCCGGCAGCACCCGCACGCCGGTCTCGCGCCATAACTTCAGCGCCGCCGCCTCGCCGTCCGCGACCGGCAGCCACAAAAAGAACCCGCCCTCGGGTGACGCATAGCCCTGCATCCCGGCGAAAATCCGGTCGGCCAGGGCGAACTTTTCCTGATACATCGCGCGGCTGGTCGCCACATGCGCCTCGTCACTCCACGCCGCCTCGGCGACACGCTGAAGCGGCAGCGGCAAAGGTGCCCCGGCAAAGGCACGCAACTTGCGCAGCGCGGCAATCGCGGCCACCCCGCCCGCGACAAAGCCCGAGCGCAACCCCGGCAGGTTCGAGCGTTTGGACAGCGAATGAAACGCCAGCACCCGCTCGGGGTCGGCCCCGACCGCCGCAGCCGCTTCCAGCACCCCGCAGGGCGGCGCGCTGCGCCAGATGTCGCTGTAGCATTCATCCGCGAACACCCGAAAATCGTGTTTTTCCGCCAGCGCCAGCAGCCCCGCCCAGTACGCGGCGTCGGCCACCGCGCCCTGTGGATTGGCGGGCGAGCACAGATAGGCAATCGCCACCCGGTCCAGCACATCACGCGGCAGGGCCGCGTAATCCGGCAGAAATCCGGTTGCAGCCGTGGCCGGCACATAAATCGGCTCGGCCCCCATCGCCAGCGCCGCCACCGCATAGACCTGATAGAACGGGTTGGGCATCAGCACCACCGGGCGCGCGCCACCCTTCAGCTCGGGGCACAGCGCCACGGCGGCGTTGAACAACCCCTCGCGGGTGCCGTTCAGCACCATCAACCGATCCGGCCCGACCGTCACCCGATAACGGCGCGCAATCCAGCCACTGATTGCCGCCAGCAGCTCGGGCGTGCCATCGTTCGGCGGATAGACGCCAAAGCCATCAAGATTGGCGGCCAGCACCCGCCCGACGAAATCGGGCATCGGGTGGCGCGGCTCGCCGATCGTCATGGCAATCGGCTCGCCGCCCGGGGTGTGCGCATCCAGCAGCTTGCGCAGCCGCGGAAACGCGTAATCAGGCAGTTCGGAAAACCGCTCGGGAAAGTTCATTGCCGCCTCATGCGCCAGGGTCGTATCGCCCCGTTTGCCCCACGATAGCCACTCGGGCCCGCGCGGTCCAGAAAAACCCAAGACCCGCCATGGCTTGCTTGGCGATGTTGTGACTTTTTCGCCCGCGTTGCCGCCGCTCATCAGCCCTTCGCGGGCCTCGAAGCTGATCACCGCGAAGACCGACCGCCAGGAAGGGATAAGCGCGCGGCTACCCCAGCGCGCGCTCGACCGCCACCCCCAGCCGCAACAGCCGCTCTTCCTGCCCCGGCCCGGCCATCAGGCTGATGCCGCAGGACGGCTGCCCGACAGGCAGGGTCAGCACACACAGCCCGAACATGTTGCCGATCCTTGTGTTGCGCAGCGCCACCAGGTTTTCGCGCACGTAATAGTCACTGTCGTCCAGCAGGCGCTGCGCATTCGGCGGCAGGATCGCCGAGGTCGGCAGGATCACGGCATCGTAGGCAGCGGTCCTTTCCGCCCAAAGCCCGCGCAACGCGCGCAGCCGCCGCCAGCCCGCCACATAATCCGCCGCCGCCACCATGGCCCCCGAGCGGAAACGCTCAAGGATACGCGCGAACATCAGTTGCGGGGCCGCCTCGATCACCTCGCGCCAGATGCCCCAGGCTTCGGGCGTGAACAGGATCTTCGCCAACTCCATCGCCTCGATCACTTCCGGCACCGCCCCGGTCTCAAGCCGCGCCCCGGCCCGCGCCAGCCGCACCACCGCCGTCTCGAACCCCTTGGCCGGGGCCTCGCGCAGATCGTCGAGCGCCAGCGTCTCCAGCACCAGCAGCCGTTGCCCGCCAAGGCTGGCCCCGCCCAGGTCCGCCGCCCGCCCGCCTTCCAGCGCCGCCAGCAGCAGCGCACAATCCTCGACCGATCGCGCCAGCGGCCCCACCGTATCAAACTGCTCGCACAGCGGCACCACACCCCGCAGCGACAGCCGCCCGTGCGTGGTCTTAAGCCCCACCAGATCGTTCCACGCCGCCGGTATCCGCACCGACCCGCCGGTATCCGACCCGATCGCCGCCGCCGCCAGCCCGAACCCGACCGAGACCGCCGCCCCCGACGACGATCCCCCAGGCACCGCCAGCGGGTCATTGACGCAAGGCGGCGTCGCCGTCACCGGGTTCAGCCCCAGCCCGGAAAACGCAAGCTCGGACATGTGGGTCTTGCCCAGACAGACCAGCCCCTGCGCCGTCGCGTTGGCCAGCACCTCGGCATCGCGCGCGGGCACCCGGCCCGCCAGCAGCGCCGACCCGGCCTCGCATGCGGTTCCCGCCGCATCGAACAGATCCTTCCAACTCAGCGGCACCCCGTCCAGCAACCCGATCCGCGTCCCCGCCTTCGCCCGCCCCGCCGCCGCCATGGCCATCGCCCGCGCCCGGCGCGGCGTGGTGCGGGCATAGATGCGCGCCCCGTCGGGATGCGCGGCAATTGCCGCAAGGTAGGCCTCGGTCAGATCGACCGGATCGATCTTCCCCGCCCCGATCCCGCGACCAAGATCGCCCGCCGTCATTGCCCGCCATGCGTCCGCCATCGCCGTGCCCCCTGCGTTGACGCGAAGCTAACGGCTCCGCAGGCCATGGACAATCCCGCGCACACCGCCATATTGGCAGCATGACTGCAAAGACAGACATCCTGATCGTCGGCGGCGGGCTGAACGGCCCGGCCCTTGCGTTGGCGCTGGCCAGTGGCGGCGTGAGCGTAACCGTGATCGACAGCCGCCCTGCCCCGGCCCGCGCCACGCTTGGCTTTGATGGCCGCGCCTATGCGCTGGCGATTGCCTCGAAGCGCCTGCTGACGGTGCTGGGGGTGTGGCCACTTGTGGCCGACCGCTCGCAGCCGATCCTCCAGATCAAGACCAGCGACGGGCGCGCGGGCAGCGGCCCCTCCCCGTTTTTTCTGACCTTCGACGCCGCCGAAATCGAGGAAGGCCCGATGGGCTTCATGATCGAGGACCGCCACCTTTACGCGGCTTTTCTGGCGGCCATGGCGGAAAACCCCCACATCACCGTGATATCGGGCGAAACCGTGGTGGCGCAGACCACCACTGCGACCGAAGCCGAGGTCACCCTCGCCTCGGGCAAGACCCTGCGCGCCCGCCTGCTGATCGGCTGCGATGGCCGCAGCAGCGGCACCGCCGCCCGCGCCGGGATCACCCGCACCGGCTGGAGCTACGGCCAGACCGCTCTGGTCACCGCCATCGCCCATGAAAAACCCCACCACGGCATCGCGCATCAGTTCTTCATGCCCGCCGGACCGCTGGCCATTCTGCCGCTGCCGGGCGGCTACCGCTCGTCGATCGTGTGGTCACAAACCGACGCCAATGCGAGCGCCATCACCGCCCTGCCCGACGCGCAATACCTTGCGGCCCTGCGCCCGCGCTTTGGCGATTTTCTGGGCGCGATCAGCCTCGCGGGTGCGCGCTTCAGCTATCCGCTGAACCTGACGCTGGCCAACAGCTTCATCGCCGAGCGTCTGGCGCTGGTGGGCGACGCCGCCCACGGCGTCCACCCGATCGCGGGGCAAGGCCTGAACCTTGGCCTGCGCGACGTGGCGGCACTGGCGCAGGTACTGGTCATAGCCGCCCGGCGCGGCGAAGACCTTGGCGCGGCCGACGTGCTGGCCCGCTACCAGCGCTGGCGCCGGTTTGATTCAACTTCTCTTGCGCTTGGCATGGATGCGGTCAACCACCTCTTTTCCAACGACAATCCGATCCTGCGCGTCGGTCGCGACCTCGGCCTTGCCGCCGTCAACGCGCTGCCCGCCCTGCGCCGCGGCTTGATCCGGCAGGCGGCCGGCCTGACCGGCGATCTGCCGCGCCTGCTGGCCGGTCAGGCGCTCTGACCCCGGTTTCTTCTTTGCCCAAATACTCGCCAGCGCCTGCCACCCGACCGAGGCCTCAGTCAAGCTTGCGCGCCTCGGACACCAGCATGATCGGAATCCCGTCGCGGATCGGAAACGCCAGCCCCGCCGCGCGCGAGACCAACTCGCCGCGCTCGGCGTCATAGCTCAGCACCGTCTGGGTCAGCGGGCAGACCAGCGCCTCGAGCATCCGGCGGTCAAACAACGCCACCTCGCGCACCTCGTCGCTCATTGCTTCACCTCGCCTTCGCCGCCACCGCGCAGCGCGAATTCCATCAGCGTCACCAGCGTCTCGCGCCGCGTCGCCAGCGACGGCGCTTCCAGCAACGCCTGCCGGTCCGCGCACGACAGCGGGCACAGCATCGCCAGCGAGTTGATCAGCAACTCTTCATCCGCGTCCTTAAGGCTGCCCCAATCGGTGGCAAGCGCCATGGCCTGAAAATACCGCCCCAACAGCGCCAGAAACGGCCCGCGCTGAAAGCCGCTGTCGGCTTCGGGCGCGCCCCTGTCGCGCTCGAAACCGCTCCAGCCGACCCGACAGCGCCGATAGGGCGCAAAGCCATGCACTTCCTCGAGCACCCGAAATCGCGAAATGCCCGACAGCGTGATCATGTAGCGCCCGTCTTCGGTTTCGGAAAACCCGGTCAGCCGCCCGGCGCAACCGATCGCCTGCAACCGGCCCTCGCCGCCGCCCGGCACCTCGCGCGGCTGGATCATTCCGATCAGCCGGTGGCTGGTTTTCAACGTGTCATCGAGCATCTGCAGATAGCGCGGCTCGAAAATGTGCAGCGGCAGCCGCGCCCGCGGCAGCAGCAGCGCACCGGGCAGCGGAAAGACCGCAATCGTGTCGGGCAGATCAATCGCTTGCCTCATGGCCGACCACCTAGCGCGCCACCGCCGTCAGGCAAATATCATCGACGACAACCGCCGCCGCCCTTTCAGCACGATCGGATCCTGCGGCTTCAACGCCTCGAAAATGATGAAAAGCTGGGCCCGCGCCGCGCCGTCGTTCCACTCGCGATTCTGCCGGAACAGTTCCAGCAACTGGTCCACCGCCGCCTCCACCTTGCCCGCCGCATGCAGCGCCAGGGCAAAGTCGAAGCGCGCTTGCGGGTTGGCGGGATCGGCGGCCACGGCGGCGGCCAGCTCGGCCTCGGGCCCGGCGTTGGCAGCCTGGCGCGCCAGCTCGATCTGCGCCCGCGCCGCGTCGATTTCCTTGGCGTGGGCGATCTTGGCCGGGGCGGCGTCGGCCAGCGCCTGGGCCTGATCAATATCCTTCAGCGCCAGGTGACAGCGGATCAACCCGCCATAGGCGGCGGCGTTGTCCGGCTCTTCGCCCAGGATGGCGGCAAAGGTTTCGACCGCATCGACTGCCGCCCCTTCGGCCAGCATCCCTTCAGCCACTTCCAGCGCCTCGGCCAGACCACCGTCCCCCGCCAGCGCCGCCGCCTTGGCGACAAAGGCGCTGACTTCGGACCCCGGCAGCGCGCCCTGAAAGGCATCGACCGGCTTGCCCTGCCAGAACGCGAACACCGTCGGAATCGACTGCACCCGCAGGGTGGCGGCGATGCGCTGGTTGGCGTCAACGTTGACCTTGACCATCCGCACCTTGCCGCCCGCAGCCCTGACCGCCGCTTCCAGCATCGGCCCCAGCGTCTTGCACGGCCCGCACCACGGGGCCCAGAAATCGACGATCACCGGGGCCTCGGCGCTGGCCTCGATCACGTCCTTGATGAAACTCGCTTCCGTGGTTTCCCTGATCAGGTCGGCCTGCGGCAGCGCCCCGTTGGCCCCGCCGTTGGCGGCACCGCTCTTGTCTCCAAATCCGAACATTGTTCCCTCATCCGGCTATCGCTTGGCCCCTATATGCGCACGTCGGCCCGAAAGGCCAAGAGGCAAAGGTCAGAGATCGAAGGTGGCAAACACCGGCGCATGGTCACTGGGTTGCAGCCAGCCGCGGGCGTCGCGCAGAATGCGGCTGGAATGGGCGGCGCTGGCAATATCCGGGGTGGCCCAGATGTGATCCAGCCTGCGCCCCTTGTCGGCCACGTCCCATTCGGCGGCGCGGTAGCTCCACCAACTGTAAAGCAGCCCCGCGGGAATGTCGGCGCGGGTCACATCAACCCAGTCGCCCGCCGCCATCACCGCCTCCAGGTGCTCGACCTCGATCGGGGTGTGGCTGACGATTTTCAGCAGTGCCTTGTGACTCCAGACATCATCCGCGCGCGGCGCAATGTTGAGATCGCCCACCAGGATCGCGCGGTCGGGCTTTTCCCAGCGGCACCAGTCGCGCATGTCGGTCAGGAAATCGAGCTTTTGTGCGAATTTCGCATTCACCGCCCGGTCGGGAATATCGCCCCCGGCGGGGACATAGCAATTGTGGATGGTGACGCCGTTTTCCAGTGCTGCCGCCACATGGCGGGCATGGCCGGTGCCCGCGAAGTCGCGCTCGCCGACATCCACGATCGGCAGCTTCGAGATGATCGCGACGCCGTTGTAGCCCTTCTGCCCGCGCGCCACCATGTAGCGGTAGCCCAGCGCCTTGAAGGCTTCGGTCGGGATCAGATCAACCGGGCTCTTGCATTCCTGCAGGCACAGGATGTCGGGCCCCGCCTCGGCCATCAGCCGCGCCACCAGCCCCTCGCGCAAGCGAACCGAGTTGATGTTCCAGGTGGCAAGGGTGAAAGCCATGTGCAGACTCCTTTGCCCCCTTGCATCACAAATCCGGCTTGTGGTCCATCGCTGGCGGCAAAGCAAAACGCGCCGCGGTTTCGTAGCGGCGCGTCAAATTCGGCTCATGGCAATCAGTTGATGGTGTAGCTGCCAGTATCGCACAGGTTGCCCTGCGCTTCCAGCGCGTCGCCATCGGCAAACACCATGCGCAGATCGTAATCGCAGACATCGCCGCTGTTGGTGATCGTCACCTGACCGCTGGCACCCGAGGCCAGCACGGCACCGCCCAGGATATTGCTTTCCCAGTTGTCCACGCCCACCGCCGTTGCATAGAACTCGGTCAGATCGACGCCCGAGTTGTTGGCCAGCGTAAACGACAGATCGGCAGCCGCCACCGGACCGGCCAGAGCCGCCGCCAATGCCACCATCGCCAGACCAGACCTGACTGACATCATCACACCCCTTGTCCAAGCCCACGCCGCACTGTGCGCGTTTGCCTCTGGCGGATACATAAGCAATCTCGCGCCAATTGAAAGCCCCCTGCGGTGATCAGGCGCGTGACGTTACATGCCCGTTGCACCAGGCAAAAAAAGGCCGGGCACGCGGCCCGGCCAGGTCCAACAGGGAGGAAGCCGTGCCATAACCCCGACACGACAAGGGGAACTCGTGAGATCAGATATAGATCGACAATCTGACATGTTCCTTAACATAGGTGCGAATTCTGGCAACAATATGTCCCTTATGCCACCAGCCGATAGCCGCCCGCCTCGGTCACCAGCAGGCGCGCATTGGCGGGATCGGGCTCGATCTTCTGGCGCAGGCGGTAGATGTGGGTTTCCAGCGTATGGGTGGTGACCCCGGCATTGTAACCCCAGACCTCGTGAAGCAGCACGTCACGCGCCACAACCCCTTGGCTTGCGCGGTAAAGATACTTCAGGATGTTGGTTTCCTTTTCGGTCAGGCGGATCTTCTTTTCCTTGGCATCCAGCAGCATCTTCTGGGCCGGCTTGAAGGTATAGGGGCCAAGCTGAAAGATCGCGTCTTCCGATTGTTCATGGGTGCGCAACTGCGACCGGATGCGCGCCAGCAGCACCGGAAACTTGAACGGCTTGGTCACATAGTCGTTCGCCCCCGCATCCAGCCCCAGAATCGTGTCGGCATCCGAATCATGCCCGGTCAGCATCAGCACCGGGCATTTCACCCCGACCTTGCGCATCCGGCGGCACAGCTCGCGCCCGTCGGTATCGGGCAGGCCGACATCGAGGATCACCAGATCGAAAGGGCCGGCCTTGGCGCGATCCATGGCTTCGGCCCCGGTGGCGGCCTCGAACACGTCAAAGTCCTCGGTCATCACCAACTGCTCGCTCAGCGCCTCGCGCAGATCGTCATCGTCATCGACCAGAAGGATTTTTCGCAACGCCACCATGATCACGCTCCACTTCTTTTTCTGACAGTTGCGCGCCATTCCGTGATCGGGCAAGCCGTGCGACAGGTTTCTCACGCCAAGTTGTCGCGCACGGCGGATATGTTTCAATTTCCGCCGCAGATCGTTAGATAGAGGGCGAAAGGACGCCGCATGACCCTTGCCCCCAGCATCATCGAACGCCTGGCCCGCGCCCGCGGCGATTTGCGCATGGGGGTGCCCGTGGTGCTGACCGGCCTTGGGCAGGCGGC
>Ga0210028_1003792_pt1 | contig 11294 bp, 7 predicted proteins | sample CryGeymeta201513_FD_185468 | JGI IMG/M metagenome (GOLD analysis project Ga0210028, IMG submission 185468) | Groundwater microbial communities from Crystal Geyser aquifers in Utah, USA - Crystal Geyser metaG 2015-13 (SPAdes) (version 2) | ecosystem: Environmental > Aquatic > Deep subsurface >...
AAATTTTTATCAGCGCTCTTGATGGTCATTTCGGGATCTTTATCAAATCCTTCCTTTGCCATTTTATTTGAGAATAGATAAGTATCACCCTTATAAACGGAAAATATTTCAGGATCTGATTCTATCTTTTTTCCCATTGCTAATGCAGTTGCGCAGTAACCATCATATTTGGGTAAATATTTAACCGGATCAGCGTCAAACATTTTTTTTGCGTCTGCCATTGCAAAGTAGTATGTCTTTCCTTTATAAGTTGAAGAAAATTTTACATCTCCTTTTACCGCTTTATTCATGGCGGTATATGCCACCGGACAATACTGATGAAGAGCAACCTCTTTTTTATGTTTCTTTGTTGATTGTGCATTTACGGCTAAAGTGAAGCCGAAGACAAAAACAAGAGCAAGGCTGAGTATTCGGGCTGTGTGTTTCATTTGGATCTCCTTTGTAATAATTAAATAATTTTTCTATACCGGGGCGTAAACGCCTTTCCGTTATAAAATTTCTATCGTAAATTTATTGTGTAATCGAAGAACTAATTGTCAAGTACTTGACAATTTTAAAAATTATGCGTCTGTTTAAACTTCTCCTATTCCCCGGCTTTCTTTATTTAATATGACGTTTGTCAATAAGTTGACATTGTTTCAATAAGATTAAACATAATTTTACAATAAAAAAGGAAAGACAAAATGAAAATCGGATTTATCGGCTTAGGCAAAATGGGCTTTAATATGGTTCAGCGTTTAATCAACAACGGGCATGAAGTTGCAGTTTGGGACAGAACTTCCCCGGCTATTCAGGCAGCTGAATCAAAAGGAGCAATCGCTTCTTCATCAATCCAAGATTTAGTCAATAAACTTCCCGACCGTAAAGTAGTTTGGTTGATGGTTCCCTCAGGCAAACCGGTTGATGAAAGCATCGAAGAACTAACAAAGCATTTGAAGAAAAACGATATCATCATTGATGGCGGAAACTCTTATTGGAAAGACACACAGAAGCGCGCAGAAATGTTAGCTGCTTCCGGAATTCATTATCTTGATTGCGGAACGAGCGGCGGTGTTTGGGGATTGCAAAATGGTTTCTGCCTTATGTATGGCGGCGCTAAAGAAGCTGCAGATTATGTTGAACCTATTTTCAAATCACTCGCACCGGAAAACGGTTATGTTTACTGCGGAGCGTCCGGCACAGGGCATTTAGTTAAGATGGTTCATAACGGAATTGAATATGGAATGATGCAGTCTTATGCAGAGGGTTTTGAAATTCTTGAGAAGTCTCCATTTAATATTGATATAACTAAAGTGGCCGATGCCTGGCAATACGGAAGCGTAGTTAGAAGCTGGCTGCTTGAATTAGCAGTTAACGCTTTCAAAGATGATCCTAAGTTAGAGCAGCTAAAAGATTATGTACAGGACAGCGGCGAAGGAAGATGGACTGTTCAGACTGCAATGGATTTTGATGTGCCTGCTAATGTTATAACCGCTTCTTTATTTGCGAGATTTCAATCCAGACAGGAAGAATCTTTTGCAATGAAAGTTTTGGCGGCATTAAGAAATCAATTTGGCGGACATGCAGTGAAGACAAAGTAGTTATGTGTCATTGCGAGTTGCCCCAAAAGGCATTGCCTTTATTGATTAAAAGAATGACTTTATCGTCATTGCGAACGAGTCCTCGAGTGAAGCAATCTCTACAAACGTAATAGATTTTTTTTACTTGAAGATCCGTTAGCTAACGGACAATGACAAAAGTAAAAGGTTATTGTAGTTATGCGTCATTGCGAGGAACGAAGCAATCTCAACAAACGTAATAGATTGCTTCACTTGAGGACTCGTTCGCAATGACGGTTCTATGTCATCATCAGGACAAATAAAGACAATACTTTTATAAATAACTCGCAATGACACGGAAAGCAAGAGATTCGGAATGACAAAGAAAAAACAATTAGGAACAATATGAACAATACGGAAAATCAAGTCTACGTTATCTTCGGTGCTTCAGGAGATTTAACTAAGAGAAAATTAGTCCCGGCTATTTATTCTCTCTTTGTTCAAAATCTTCTGCCTGAAAAATTTGCACTGCTTGGGGTCTCGCGGACAGAGTTTAGCGATAATGAATTCAGAGCGAAAATGAAATCTGCAATAAAAGAATTTAAAGAGATTGACGATGATTCCATGGTTGATGAGTTCATAAAAAAAATGTTTTACACTTCAATAAACTTTAATGAAACAGCTTCTTATAAAAATCTGAACGAAAAGATAATCGGGCTAAGAAAAATCACGAACATATCCGGCAACACAATATTTTATTTATCTACTCCGCCAAGTTTGTATGGACTAATTCCGCAAAATCTTGCTGCGGTTGGATTGAACAAACAAGATGACGGCTGGAAGAGGTTAATAATCGAAAAACCATTTGGTTATGATTTGAAATCAGCATTAAAATTAAAAGACGAACTACTTAAAGATTGGGATGAAGAGCAGCTATTCAGAATAGATCATTATCTCGGTAAAGAAACGGTTCAGAATCTTTTAGTAACAAGATTTTCAAACGGAATTTTCGAACCACTGTGGAATAGAAATTTTATTCATCACATTGAGATAACATCGTCTGAGAATATTGGAGTTGAGAAGCGGGGCGGCTATTACGATACTTCAGGCGCGTTGCGGGATATGGTGCAGAATCATCTTCTGCAAGTTGTCGGTTTAACTGCTATGGAACCGCCTTCATCATTGCAGCCGATTGCGATACGAAATGAAATATTAAAAGTATTCCAATCATTCAGACCAATTAAAAAAGAAGATGTAAAAGACATCGCAATTAGAGGGCAATATCTTTCCTCATCGATAAAAGGAAAAACTGTTTCCGGTTATAGAGAGGAGGATGGCGTTAGTCCAGAATCGGTAACTGAAACTTATGCCGCATTAAAATTTTATATTGATAACTGGCGATGGGGCGGAGTTCCGTTTTACATTCGCACAGGTAAAAGATTACCTACGCGTGTAACGGAAGTTGTAATTCACTTTAAACAAACTCCGCATTTTCTCTTTGCACAAAATAGACTTTGCGATGATTGTAATCAGTTGGTTATTAGAATTCAGCCCGATGAAGGAATTTTGTTAAAGATTGGTATGAAAACTCCTGGCGCCGGCTTTGAAGTACAAAATGCGAATATGAATTTTCATTACTCCGATTTTACAAACCAAAGAATACCTTCAGCTTATGAACGGCTGCTTTACGATACGATGAAAGGCGACGCAACTTTGTTTGCAAGAACTGAAGAAGTTTTGGAAGCCTGGAAATTTTTAACGCCGATAATTGAGTGCTGGAAAAATGATGAGGATGTTCCTCTGTTTGGTTATCCTGCAGGCACCTGGGGACCCGAGCATGCTGATGATTTAATTGAAGAAAAAGAAATGCGCTGGCGTTATCCTTGTAAAAATCTTGCCGATGATGGAGTTTATTGTGAATTATGATTTAAATATTTTCAGCAGCCTTGATGAACTTTCAGAATATTTCACTGAAGTATTTGGGAGCTTGGTAAATGCAGCAAAAGAAAAATTCAATTTAGCTCTCTCAGGTGGAAGCACTCCCAAATATATCTTTAATTATTTAGCTGCTCATGATAAAACGAAAGTTCGGTGGGGCAAAATAAATGTTTTCTGGGGAGATGAAAGATGTGTTCCGCTTATTGATAATGAAAGTAACTATAAGATGGCTTATGAAACTTTGCTGTCTAAAGTTCCCATTATTAAAGAAAATATTTTTAGAATTAAAGGCGAAGCGAATCCCTTGGACGAAGCCATACGGTATAGCAATTTATTAAGAGCCAAAGTTATTGTTGAAAATAATTTTCCGCGTTTCGATTTTATAATGCTCGGTTTAGGCGAAGACGGACACATTGCCTCGATCTTCCCAAATCAGATGAACTTACTCGCTTCCGATAAAATATGTCAAGTCGCCATTCATCCCGAATCAAAACAAAAACGTGTTACTTTAACAGGCGAAGTTATTAACAATGCCCGCAATGTAGCTTTTATCGTTACAGGTAAAGCTAAAAGTAAAATTGTAAATGAAATACTTAACAAAAATATCAACGCGGCAAAATATCCCGCAGGTTTTATCAACCCTATTGATGGCAATTTAATATGGCTGCTTGATGAGGACGCTGCAAGTTTGTTGAAAGGGAATTAATATTGAGTAACAAAATAATTTTAGCCGGCGATGTCGGTGGTACGAAAATTTTACTTGCTCTATTCGAATTGAGCGGCGAGCAGTTAATTCAATTAAAATCTAAACGATATATAAGTAGGGATTATAAAAGTCTTGAAATTATTATTAAGGATTTTTTGGCAAGTCAACAGGCTGCGCCTGCAAGCGCTGCTTTCGGAATTCCCGGACCTGTAGAAAATGGGATAGTCAAATCAACAAATCTTCCATGGATTATAGATGAAAAGGTTTTAAGTAAGAATGCTAACATTTCCAAAGTTAAAATTGTAAACGACCTGACTGCAACTGCTTTTGAAATTCCATACTTAAAACCGGACGAAGTTATATTGATCAAAGGAGGAAAGAAGGAAAACAAATCCAATAATTATGTTGTGGTTGCTCCGGGGACCGGATTGGGACAAGCATTCTTAATTTGTGAGAACGACAAAAAGATTGTCATCCCTTCTGAAGGAGGACATTCGGATTTTGCACCGACAAATCAAATTGAAACCGAACTCTTTCTGTATCTTTACAAAAAATTTAATCATATAAGTTACGAAAGAATCATTTCCGGCAGCGGGCTTCCCAATGTTTTTAACTTTCTTGTTGAGAGCGGCTACGCAAAACCTAAAAATGAAACTCTCGAAAGAATGAAAACGGAAGACAAAGCCGCAGTAATTTCTGAACTGGCAATTAATGGGAGCGATAAAGTCTGTGAAAAAGCTCTTGATATTTTTATATCGGTGCTTGGCGCTCATTGTGGTAATTTGGTGATTACATTGCTTGCAACTGGCGGAGTCTATCTTGCCGGAGGAATCCCGATTAAAATTTTGCCTAAACTTAAAACAAAAACATTCACAGATAGTTTCAATAATAAAGGAAGATTAAAAGAGATCGTTGAATCAACTCCGATCTATGTATTGAACCATAATACCGCTGCGTTAAATGGCGCCGCTAAAATTGCATACGAATTAATAAAAGAGAAATGAGAAAATAATGAAACAAAATTTGGATCAACTTTGCATTAATACAATCCGTACACTTTCAATGGATGCTGTTCAAGCAGCTAATTCCGGTCATCCGGGAACGCCAATGGCGTTGGCTCCGGTGGCTTATTCTGTTTACGATAGATTTATGAAATTCAATCCGCTAAATCCTAACTGGATTAACAGAGATAAATTTATTTTATCCGCCGGACATGCTTCAATGCTTCTTTACAGCACACTCCACATTACCGGATACGATGTTTCGCTTGACGACATAAAAACATTTCGCCAGCTTCACAGCAAATGTGCGGGACATCCTGAATATGGACACACTCCGGGTGTTGAGACTACTACGGGTCCGCTTGGACAGGGAGTTGCAACAAGCGTGGGATTTGCAATCGCACAGAAATGGCTTGCTGCTTATTTCAATAAACCGAATTACAACTTAATTGATTATGAAATATTTGCCCTTGCCGGTGATGGTTGTATGATGGAGGGAATTTCTGGCGAAGCTGCCTCGCTTGCGGGTCATCTTGGTTTAGATAATTTGATTTGGTTATACGATAACAACCATATCACGATTGAAGGGAACACAAGTTTAGCATTCAGCGAAGATGTGGCTGCCCGCTTTAAAGCTTATGGCTGGGATGTTCAACATGTTAGTGATGCAAACGATTTGGAAATGTTAAGTCGTGCAATTCAAGATACAAAAAAAGAGAAAGGGAGACCATCCTTAATTATTGTTGACAGCCACATTGCTTACGGCGCGCCAAACAAACAGGATACGCACGGCGCTCATGGTGCTCCTCTTGGCGAAGATGAAATTAAAGCCGCAAAGAAATTTTATGGCTGGGATCCGGAAAAGAAATTTTTTGTTCCGGATGAAGTGAAAGAATATTCTAAACAAATTATTGAGCGGGGTAAAAAGCAAAACGAAGAATGGGATCAACTCTTCGCAAAATATGAAAAGGAATATCCGGAACTTGCTGCACAATTAAAATTGATTCGGAATCGCGAACTGCCGGATAATTGGGGCAGCAGTATTCCAAAATTTGAATCTGGAACAAAAGTATCCGGTAGAGCTGCAAGCGGTAGGGTCTTAAATGCAATTGCGGATAATCTTCCTTTTATGATTGGCGGTTCCGCAGATCTTTATCCATCAACTTTGACGAATATAAAAAGCGCACAGAGTTTTGAAAAAGAAAATTACAGCGGGAGAAATTTACACTTCGGAATTCGTGAACACGCTATGGGCTCAATAATAAATGGAATTTCACTAAGCGGATTAAAAACCTATGGGTCAACATTTTTGGTTTTCTCGGATTACTGCCGTTCATCAATTCGTCTTTCCGCTTTGATGAATTTGTCTGTAACATACATCTTCACTCACGATAGCATTGGCGTCGGCGAAGATGGTCCCACACATCAACCCATTGAACATATTGCATCACTTCGTGCAATTCCTAATTTAGAAGTTATTCGTCCTGCAGATGCAAATGAAGTTGCTGTTATGTGGAAGTACATAATGAAATCGAAAAACACTCCAACAGCATTAATATTAAGCAGACAGGATTTGCCGGTATTTGACCGAACAAAATATTCCTCTGCCGAAGGCGCATTAAAAGGAGGATATGTTTTAGCTGACAACGACGGAACTCCGGATGTAATATTAATTGCAACAGGTTCGGAAGTTCAGCTTGCAGTTGATGCATTTGAAGAATTAAAGAAAGAAGGAATCAAAGCAAGAGTGGTGAGCATGCCAAACTGGAATTTGTACGAACGACAAACTCCCGAATATTGGGAATCGGTTTTGCCAAACAAAGTCAAGGCACGTGTGGCAATTGAAGCCGGTTCGACTTTGGGATGGCGAAGATTTGTCGGCTTGCATGGAGATGGTGAAGTGCTTGGGATGAGAACATTTGGAGCATCCGGTAAACTCAATAATCTGTTAGAAGAATTTGGATTGACGGTCGAATATGTTGTTAAAGCCGCCAAAAAAGTTATTAATAAAAATAAAAATTTATAGGAGATTAAAATGTTAAAGCTAAATCAACTTGCCTCGCTTGGTCAATCAGTATGGTACGATTATATCCGCCGTCAATTTATTACGGGAGGCGAACTTCAAAGATTAATTGATCAAGGATTGAGAGGCATTACATCAAATCCATCTATATTTGAAAAAGCTATTGCGGGCAGCAGCGATTATGATGGTGATATAAAAGGGTTGATTGATAAAAATTTATCCCTCACGGAGATTTACGAAAAATTAGCTTTGAAGGATATTGAACTTGCCTGCAATTTGATGCTTCCGGTTTATCAAAAAACGGACGGGTTAGACGGCTTTGTAAGTATCGAAGTAAATCCTCAATTAGCCCACAAGAGCAAAGAAACAATACAAGAAGCAAAAAGGTTATATTCAATTCTTAATAAGCCAAATGTTATGATAAAAGTTCCCGCAACCGAAGAGGGCATTCCGGTTATCACCGAACTCATCGGTTCTCAGATTAATGTTAATGTAACCTTAATCTTTAATTCAGGCAATTACCAAAAAGTTGCGGAAGCGTACATTAATGGATTGGAACTATTATTTCAACGTAAAGGTGATTTGTCAAAAGTTGCATCGGTGGCTTCTTTTTTCATAAGTAGAATTGATTCTGCCGTTGATAAGGAACTTGAGAAAATTGGCAACAATAATTTACAGGGAAAAATTGCCATTGCCAATGCCAAGTATTCGTATAAAATTTTTAATGAATTATTCCATGGGGTGCGATGGAGAAGTCTTGAAAAGCGCGGCGCTAGAACTCAGCGATTACTTTGGGCAAGCACCGGTGCAAAAAATCCTCTTTACCCTGATACGATTTATGTTGACGGTCTTATAGGTAAACATACTGTAAACACGGTTCCGCCAACTACATTTAATGACTTTATGGATCACGGAATTGTTGCAGTTACTTTGGACTCCGGATTGAAAGAAGCGCTTAACCATCTTGATGAATTAAAAAAACTCGGCGTTGATTTGAACGGAATAACAAATCAATTACAAAAAGACGGCGTAGCTGCTTTTTCAAAATCATTCGAAGCAATAATGACTTCATTAAAAGAAAAAATTGAAGGTTTGAAAAAAGAAAAAGTTTTCTTCAAAGTTAATGCTGATGATTACAAGTCTTCGATTGATAACACAATGATGGAATTGAAATCAAAAAGAATTGTTGAAAGAATTTGGGAAAAAGATTTTACGGTTTGGAGCGATAACCCAAAGGAAATTTCCAACCGGCTTGGCTGGTTAACAAGTCCGGATGTTTCATTAGAAATGTCTGATGATATTATTGAGTTTGTTGAGTCTGTTAGGAAAGATGGATACACAAATGCCTTGCTACTTGGAATGGGCGGTTCAAGTCTGGCACCAGAAGTATTAAGTAAAACTTTTGGAACAAAGGACGGTTATTTAAATTTAGAAATTCTTGACAGCACTCATCCGGAGGCAGTTCTTGAATATGCCGAAAGATTTGCTCCTTCAAAAACTCTTTATATTGTTTCAACAAAATCAGGCGGGACGGTTGAAACATTTTCTTTTATGAAGTTCTTCTATAACCAAACTCTGCAAAAAGTCGGCAAAGAAAATGTTGGAAAGCATTTCATCGCTATCACCGATCCCGGAAGCGGGTTGGAAACTGCCGCAAAGCAATTGTACTTTAGGAAAATATTTTTGAACGATCCCAACATTGGCGGAAGATATGCTGCGTTGTCTTTGTTCGGAATTGTGCCGGCAGCTTTGCTTGGAATCGAGATTAAGAAATTGCTTGACAATGCAGAAGTAATGGTCTGCAACAGTGAGGGAAGCAATTGTCCTATCCACGGAGATAATACTCCGGCAAAGTTGGGTGTGGTAATGGGAGTGTTGGCAGAAAAAGGAAGAGATAAAATCACATTTATAACTTCCGAGCAGTTGCAATATTTTGGAAATTGGGTTGAACAATTAATTGCCGAAAGCACAGGAAAAATAGGCAAAGGAATTCTTCCTTTGGTTGGCGAGGAAGTTTTAAAGCCGACTGATTATTCAGACGACAGATTTTTTGTTTACTTGCGTTTGGAAAATGATCATTCAAAAGATTCATCCGTTCAAGAATTAATTAAAGCAGGGCACCCTTTTGTAGAAATTGTTTTAAAAAACATTAACGAACTCGGCGGCGAGTTTTTCCAATGGGAAATGGCTACAGCAATTGCAAGCTGGAAAACAGGGATAACCCCCTTTGATCAGCCGAATGTTGAAGCTGCTAAAATTCTTGCAAGAGAGTTGCTTGCTCAATATTCGAAAGACGGCAAACTTCCGCAACCGCAGGCAACTTTTGAATTAGACGGCATTAAAGTTTATTCGCCTAAAAATGAAAATAATGTTTCTGAATTGATTGCACAATATTTTGGAAAAAACGATCGATCTTTTAGAGCAGCAGATTCAAACTACATTTCCATTCATGCATATTCGAAACCTAACAGAGAGACAGATAATGATCTTCATTCGCTTCGAACTTCATTACAGAAAAAATACAAAGCCGCAGTAACTGTTGGTTACGGACCGAGATTCCTTCACTCGACAGGACAGCTTCACAAAGGCGATGCAGGCAAAGGCTTGTTTGTTCAACTAATTTCAAGAAGTGAAAAGGATGCCGCAATTCCGGATAATGCCGGGGAAGAAAAATCAAGTATGTCTTTCGGAACATTGATTACCGCGCAAGCATTCGGAGATAGAAATGCGCTTGTTAACCTTGGCAGAAAAGTTATTACTTTTTTGTTTGATGAAAAAAACACCGGGGCGGTATTGCAGAAACTAAATAATTTGTTTGTTGAATAAATATTTTGAAGAAAGAACATTAGAATGAAAAACAAAATATTGCTTTGCGCTGCACAAGTTAAAAGCAGATTAAACTTTTTACAACATCTGAAGATAGCTTTAGTGGTCGGAACAATTTTGAATTTTATTAATCAGTATAACTCAATTATCCATTTAAGTTTTTTTGAGTTCAATTACATGAGGGCGGCTCTAACTTTCCTGGTACCCTTTTGCGTATCGGTCTATTCGGCGGCGACAATAAAATGATTAAAGCAATTATATTCGATCTCGATGGAACGCTCGTCCAAACGGAAATTGTAAAAGCTCACTCCTATGCAAAAGCGATTGCTTCGTTAAGTAACAACGAGGTAACAGAAAACGAAGTGATTCAAAATTTCAAAAATTATGTCGGGCTATCAAGAATCGAAGTAGCAAAAAATCTTGTTAATGATTATTGGCGGCAATTAAGGAGCCTTTCTGATAGCGGTGATGTGGTTAGTAATCTATTGATTGAAAAACGTTTAGCGATTTATAATACGATGTTAGAGGATCCAACTGTTTTACCGAAATACTGCTGCACAATGACGATGGGTTTTTTGAGAACGGTTAAGCAAGACAACTTTCTTACCGGCTTAGCTACAATGTCTCATTGTGCTCAGGTTGAGAAAGTGCTTGCTATTACAAACATAAGAGATCAATTCAAATATGTAATTACAAGAGACGAAATTGATAAAGCAAAACCTAATCCGGAAATTTATATTCGGATGAAAAACAAATTAAACGTAGATGTTGATGATTGTATTGTGATTGAGGATTCACCTGCAGGAATTAAAGCTGCACTGAGCGCGAAGATGAATGTCTTTGCAATTACGAATAGCATCACGAGAGAATCTGTTCATAAATCAAAATTGCTTGATGAAAGGTTTATTATTGATAATCCTGCCGAGCTAAAAAGCAGAGTTTATGAATTTATAAATACGAGAAATCCTTAGTGCGCCTTTGTGATGGACTTTGAGCGCCTTTGTGGTGAAGAAAGTTTTTACCACAAAGTATCACGAAGGATTTCACAAAGTAACTCAAGGGGAATATTCTTGGTGCGCCTTTGTGATGGACTTTGAGCCCCTTTGTGGTGAAGAAAGTTTTTACCACAAAGTATCACGAAGGATTTCACAAAGTAACTCAAAGGGAATATTCTTGGTGAGCCTTTGTGATGGACTTTGAGCGCCTTTGTGGTGAAGAAAGTTTTTACCACAAAGTATCACGAAGGATTTCACAAAGTAACT
>Ga0210028_1003836_pt1 | contig 11205 bp, 5 predicted proteins | sample CryGeymeta201513_FD_185468 | JGI IMG/M metagenome (GOLD analysis project Ga0210028, IMG submission 185468) | Groundwater microbial communities from Crystal Geyser aquifers in Utah, USA - Crystal Geyser metaG 2015-13 (SPAdes) (version 2) | ecosystem: Environmental > Aquatic > Deep subsurface >...
ATTGCAGCCATACTTGAATATCTACATCAGCACCAATAGTACCCGTAATAATAATATTTTTGAATGTGTTATCCTGGGAAGTTAACCCGCCCAGACGAGTAGTTACTTGGGCTCCATTCACATTTGCATCCTGATAATGTACATAAGCTGGGATAAAGATATCTACATCTGCCGCGTATTCTGAACCGGCGTAAGCCTGCATCTTAAAGCTCAATGTTTTTGATTCGGTACTTGTAGTATCATATAGTTTGACATAGTACGTAGTGCCAACTGTCCCTCCATCTTGAACGATCCTTGTTGCTTTAGTTATTTTAGAAGTGGCTGAGGAAAGTAGGATATCTCCATTTACATCCAACTTTGCCCCCGGACTTGTCGTCCCTATTCCTAAATTCCAAGCGGTGCTGTTGGGGTAGAGGACGCTGCCTGTCTGCGTGAAGTAACCTTGCACCTGGTTCCAGGCAGTCTTACAGTCGCCGTTTATACAAAAGCCGGTAGAAGTATTTATATATCCGCCTTGGACATCCATCTTAAAACCGGGACCTGTGGTTCCTACACCCACGTTGCCTGATACGATGACGGAATTGGTACCATTTGACGGATCGACATAGTAGGCGAGGTTATCCTGATCATAGTAAGCGTTCGCAGCCATGGGTTTACTGTTGTATGTGCGGACATAGGTGGAATCAGTCATCCGGATGCCCCCGCCGTATGTCTGGCTGTACCAGCCTGAAGCGCCGTTACTCCTGAACCAGTTGCCGGTATAGACTGTAGAAAAAGTGGGACTGGAGGTGGTGAGAAGTGCTTGATTCAGCCAGCTTGACAGCCAAATACTATTTGTACCCCAATAAATATTACCATTTACCATGAAACTGCCGTTTGTGCGCAGACTGGTGTTTCCAACATCCGCGTATAGGTAGTATGAACCTTGGCCTGAAGGATAGATACTGCCTGAGTTTATCAAATTACTGCCGGAATCCCAATAGGCCGCTCTCTGCCAGGCTCCGCCTTGAGGTCTCCGGTAGAGGTTCATGGTGTCGGTTGAGAGATGCCACATCCACCTGCTAGCCCCATTATCCGTCTCCCAGAAGGAGATAGTGGGGTTGTTACCAACCATCCTGATGCCGCCACCCCAGTTGTCTACACTCGAATCAAACCAATCCTGCTGGATCTGGAGTTTGTCCACAGCAGCCGTGGTACCTATGCCGATAGTCCAGCTCATGTTGTTCGGGTACATGACGCTGCCTGTTTGTGTCCAAAAGCCCTGCACCTGGTTCCAGTTTGAGACGCAGGATCCGGCAATACAAAAGCCTCCGGAAGCATTCACCTGGCCACTCTGGACATCCAGTTTGTAGCCGGGAGCGGTAGTGCCGACACCGACGGAGCCGCTCATTTGTACCACCATTGCATCGTTGACAGAATGTCCGCCAAAATACAGATAGTTGCTCGTGCTTCCGGCTCCGGCATAGTAGAATCCCATCATTCCTGCATTCCTTGCTGAAAAATTTTGACCGACAACATATCCCGTGAAGTGGGAGCCAGACATATTTGGCGATATTGCATGATAACCTTGGGTATAATTAGCGCCGTTTGTGTTTGTCAATATTTGTATTGGAACATCGGTTCCTTTCGAGTCATAAACTTGGAGTTTCGCCCCCGGTCCCGTCGTCCCGATACCGACATTGCCGTTACTATTCAAAATTCTAATATATTCGCTGTTCCCGGCCCCACCCCGGATGGTAAAATCTCCTGAGATGGGTTCCAAACCAATAGAGGAGTTAGACGCGGTCTGATTTCCAGGCGCACCCGCATAAGCGGCATAAAAACCAATTCTTGGTACATACTGGCCGCTTCCTGCATCAGAGTATCCTAATATCCCATAGTTGCCCCCAGGTGTAGTCCATCGGCTGGGAGTAGCGTTGGCATTAAATAATCCATCAGCTGTATATGTGGTATATCCCACAGCAGTCTTGAAGGTACCTGCCACATCCAATTTATACGCAGGTCCCGCCGTCCCGATACCGACATTTCCACCGCTGACTACCATTTGGTTTGTCCCAACTGTCAGGCCGTTTGAGGCGAGATTCAGGGTGCCGGTCATGGTATCGCCGGCAGTATTCACATACCTGTTGTCGGTGTAGGTGGTATCCAGACTGACAGTACCTGTGGCGACAATTGGGTTGGGGGAGAGAGTGATGCCGGTTCCGGCAGAGATGGAGGTGACAGTGCCACCGGCGTCGGAATCCGTGCCGCAGTACCAATAGCCTCCTGACGAGTAAAGTTTACCGCAGTTGGCATAAGGCGAATCGGAGTAGACGTAGCCGTCATCCCGGACGCGGAAGCGGTAGTTTCCTCCGGAGTCTGACACCATCAAGCCCCAGGTAGCACCGGCAGCACCTGCTGATTTGATATCCAGCCTGCCTCCCGGTGCAGTAGTGCCAAGGCCGACGTTGCCTACGGAAGTCAGTCTCATTTTTTCCTGCCTTGTCGAGCCGTTATCGGTGGTCAGAAAGGCCAATCTTCCTTTTTCTGTGCCTGCCGTGTTGGCTTCAATCTGTCCGGAAATGCCTGCATATTCTTGACGTGCACTGCCAGAGTCTAAAGCTGAAAATAGATAACTAATACCATCTCCTACAGTACTTGAGCCGGAACGGTAAATGTCAATTGCCCCAAAGTTAGAAGAAGCAGCCGTATATCCCACATCAAAGGTGGTAGCAACATTACTGCCAGTACCATTTGCAAGATATAACTTATAAGTGCCGGGATTAGTCGTCCCGATGCCGACGTTGCCGCCCGGATTGAAAGTGATGTGTCCCGTGCCGGTGGTGGTGAGATTCAAACCGCCATTGGATTGAGCTGTAGCAGTGGTGTAATTAGCTGCATTATAGACCCAGAGGGTCGGCCGCCAGAGGGCGATGTTATTTACCGTGCCATACAGATTCAGATTTCCTACTGCGTTGGAGCGGTTTAGAGGAGATGTGTCTATATACCAGGTCTGGTCTGCCCAGCTTAGACCTTCATTTACTCCTCCATCACCGATTTGGATGTGATTAACTCCAGTGAGGTTGTAATTATTATAATTCCAGGTGCCCTTGACGGAATTGGTGCCGGTACCGCTTATGGTCTGGTTGCCGGCAAGGGTGAGGCTATTCAGGTTGGAAGTTACGCTGTTGATGTAATAAGTGGTGCCGCCTGTGTACAGATAACCGTTGCTGGCGAGTCCTGATCCGCTTTGATAGAGATAATAGGATGATTGAGTAGCTGATCCCGTACCCGGATACAGATAACCGTAATTCCAGAGACCTCCGGTTGTACTTAGAACAAACCTGGTATTGGCGTCAGTGAAAGATGTCCCGTAGGCTATCTTATAATCCGCTGTCTGGTTCAATCCCGTGATCCAGTAATTTGCAGCTGTCGCGGAGTTGTTAAAGGAAACAGCCGGCTCTCCGGCGGTAGCGTTGGAATTTTTTACCATTATTCCTTTGGTCCAGGTACCATCACCACCGGTGGCTGATTCTCTCACTTCCAGTTTGGCGTTAGGTGCCGTGGTACCGATGCCTATATTGCCCGAGCCATTTGAATAAAGTGCCAATTCGGGACCAATACCTATTCCATAATTGGGATACTCTTCCGTGTAGACGGTGGCCGTATAAAGTGTAGCATGACTGTATAGTCTGACCTTTGGAACACCGGCATCAAGATAAAATTCAACATGATTACTAGTTGTTCCCGCTTCGTAGAGTTTGTAAAGGGTAAAACCAGATGCTTCAGAACCCTTAAATAAAGCTACCGCCCCTGTTTGGGTACTTGTTGAAGCGATGATACCAGTAACTCTATAGCTTTTTGCTGCGGAGAAATTATTGCCGGCACTATCGACTAAAGTAGCCGGTGTGGCAGTATTAACAGAATAATTTCTTTGGTATGATTTGTAACTATCGCCGTAATTCAATCCATACCCCGTAGCAGTCCGAATCATACCGCTTACATCCAATTTCGCCGCAGGTCCCGTCGTTCCGATGCCGACGTTGCCTCCATTGTTGAAATAATAATTGCCGCTGGCGGGAATGGCGAAATTGTCTCCCGTAAGATTGTTACCCCTCAAGTAAGTCGTGGTTCCCGAAGTGGAACCCAGATAGATGTAAGGGGAGTAGATGTAGGAAATAGGCGTGGTACCCCTGATGTAGAAATGTTTGGTGCCTAAGGGGCTAAAGTAGGTGCCGTCATCATACCAGCCTGATGATCCCACCTGCAAGTATCCTGTGGAACCGTTACCGACTGTCAATCCCGGATTGGCTGTAGAGGAAAATTTGCCTGTTCCTACCACATCAAGGGTCTTAGCCGGTCCCGTCGTTCCTATCCCCACATTTCCGCCAAATACCCACGGCCCGAAGGTTTGGGCTCCACCATTGTACCCCTGAAGGATGTCTATGCTGTTGGCGCGAAGGTAGTTTGTGCCTGAAATTTCCAGCCTGCCGTTCATCGTGACCGTACTGGGAAAGCTGTAGGTACCTCCGCCTGTGGCAGAACCGAAAGCGCCTGAGGAGACATGGGAAGCGTTTATGTCGCCAGTGTAGGTACCACCAATCGTACCGTTTATGTTAGTGGCAGTGATGGTATCGGCGTTTATCGTGTTGAATTGGGATATATTTGACGGGTCTATAAAATAATTAATGTTGTTTGCATCGATAAATTTAGTGGCAATAAGATCCTCATTGGTGTCCCGAGATCCGGCGATATCCTGTTTGGAAAGGCTGAAAGCATCAAAATACAGCCTGCCTCTGGTGGCAACGACTTTAATAACTATGTTTGCTCCGATAGGCAAGTGTGAGGCTATAACACGCTGGGTATAATTAAAATGGCTGGAATTGTAGGTTGCCCTGTAGGAATAATTCCTTCCTGCAAACATGTAGTTTGTGCCACCGTCTTTACTGATAAAAACATCAAAATACCTGGCGGTTTCCCAGTCTCTGGATGAAAGAGTGATAGCCTGGTATTTGTTGTTGGTCAAAGTAAGCGTGAAGAAGTTGGATGCACAGTCATTATCTCCCATGCATGTCGTGTATTTGCCTGTCGTAGCCAGCCGGTTTAATCCTCCCGAATCTGATTCATTCACCCAGCTCCCGGAAAAGTACACTCTGGAGTCAGCTGATGCGGCGATTTCAGCCGGAGCCACGAACTGTCCTGGTGTACGGACGTCTCCATCAGAGTTGATGCGGAATTTTTCCGCGCCATCCTGTTTGATAACGAATTCACCGGGATTTGCGGGATCTTTGCCGAAGAAGAACTCTGCGGCGTGGACTATGCGGGAATTGGAAACGAGTCCAATAGAGAGGAGAGATAAACCTATCAAAAAGAGGTATGATTTCTTTAGCCTCATTTTGGTATTTATAAGAGGCTTAAGTATTGATTCAGGCAGGTCAGGCATAGTTTTTAGTCAGATAACATTAAACATTTAACATATAACACTGATATCTTTATTGCTTTGTTTAGACGGCTAAAAGGCACAAAATAATCACCCACAACAGGATTCTCTGACTCATTTGAATAAGTCTGATTCATTCTGATATCTTCATAGTATTAAGAAAAAAAGGGGATGTCAAGGGGATTAACATTTAATATTTAACAGATAACATTTAACAGTTAACAGTGAACAGATAACGTGAAACAGAAGCGATGCGGTCGTCCTGGATCATCCGAAAACGAGGTCCGACCTTGTAATGGTTCCCTTAATGATGCGGTTTGATGCTTTTAGATCATTACACAAGTTTGTTGCGTTGTTTGTCATCCCGACCGAAGAGGTGCGCTATATGGTGCATCCCAAAGTGGAGGGATCTTCAATATTCTAATATTGGAAGATTCCTGCGCCATCGCTAAAGCTAAGGATAACGATTTGCCGTACTCCTGTTACAATTTTTGATTTTTATCAAGGACAGTCCTTGTAACATGGAGCAAGGACTGTCCTTTTTTGATCGTAAATTAATTAATGACGATTTTCCCTTTGGGAGATTCCGGGTTGGCACAGCCTGTGCAGTAGAAGGGGACTTCTCCTTCGGTTTGGGCCTGGAATTCAAGGGACTTCTTTTCTCCCTGAAGGACTGTCCTTTTGAGGCTTAGACCGGGTATTTCCAGATCATATTGCTTGTCTTTGGCGTAAAGGATAATTTTTACAATCTGGTTTCTGTCAACGGTGATTTGATCGGGGATGAAAAGATCATTTTCCGCGGTGATCTCAAAACTGACAGAGGAATAATCGTTCATAGGGGGAGGAGAGGCAGACGGGACTGGAGTTGTGCTAACAGGAGTAGAAGGTGAAGCGTTATTATTTAGAATGCTCCCAAAGCTTGAACCTTGGCTTTTGGAAGTTGATGCGGGAGTGGTGTTGGGGGTTGATCGCGGAAACAGGGTTGCCTTAAGTTGCGAGACGGGCGGGGTGGGGGCAGAGGCGCGTGATGAGTTACTGGTTTTGAAAGCACCTGAATAATATAGCATGGATAGTACAAATGTCACGATAATTACCGGAGCAAGAAGAAGCAGGCTTGAGGGAATGTGTTTTTTTGCCGGAGTAGTTGAAGTTGGTGTAAGCGGTATTGATCTATAGGCGGGTGGTGAGGGTTGATATTGCGGAGGGATATTTGGGATAGGAGAATGGGGTGTGTCGGCGGGTGGAAGGGGTCTATTTGTTTGTGGGGATGAATAAGGGGAGACAGGCGGAGGGTTATTTAGAGTATTGGCAGAGGTAGTATCAGGCGGTTTAACTGGCTGGCTGGGAGTGGTTAAAGGATTTGCTTGAGGTGGGGTTGGGGAGATGGAGGGAATGTTCACAGGCGGTAGAGGGGTTGGACTTTTTTGGCTTTGCGTTTGTGAATTAGGTGTGTCGTTTTGCATAGATTATCATTAATTATAATCTTAATGATTCTGGATGCACTCTCCGCCAGCTGGGCGGATCGCTTACCAGAATGATGAAGAAAACCTAGTCATCCTGGCTCCCGCCTGCAACGCTTAATGCGTAGCATTTGCGGGCAGGTGTCCAGGATCATTGGGTAAAGATCCTTAAAATAAGGATTAGTTTTTTTTATCATAGCGATCTTTTCGACTCTATCCATATCTTTGATCTGCTTTTCACGGATAATTGCTTCATATATGCTTTCGAACGCTTCATAATATACCAATTTATTAAGATCATATTTATCTGTAAATCCTTTTACCAAATGATGTTTATGTTCGTACACTCTTTTTTCTAAATGACTTGTGACTCCTGTGTATAAAGTTGGTCTGTTGTTTGCCATGATATAAACATATCCCTTCTTATACATATATACTCATTTTAAGGATTCTGGATGTCCCCGATTAAATCGGGGTTACCAGAATGACGATTGACTATCCAATAAAATAATCTAGGGAATTCCACCCTCGATTACAGCATAAAAAATATGGGAAGAGAAGTCAAATACATTTAACATTAAACAGATAACATTCAACAGATAACACGGGACAGGGAAAATTCATTGAAGTCAACTTTTGACTTTTGAGTTTATTACTGTGTTGGTGGTGGAGGAGGATTACTAGGTTGTTTTGCCGGTGATGTTTTTGGGTTAGTCTTGGTAATTGTTGGTTCGGCTTGTGCCTGGCCTGTAGTGCCTTCTTTAACTTCACCTGTTGGTGTACTTTCAGGTGGAATCAGAGCCTTCAATTGCTCCAGTTCCTGCTGCAGTCTTTTAGAGTCTTCGGAGTTTTGAGGAGTATAATCAATAGCCTTTTGCAGTTCGGCGGCGGCCTCTTTATATTTCTGAGATTGTGCCAGGGCTACAGCCATATTGTAATGGGCGGCATTCCAATCCGGCTTGAGGTTGATAGCTTGGTTAATCAGAGCCATAGCTTGATCAAGTTGGCCGAAAGACAGGAAGAACATACCGGCTGTCAGTCTGGGTTGGGGAGAGGTAGGATCAAGCATGGATTGTCTGTTTAGAACGTCAAGAGCCTGTTGTTCGGCTCCCTGGACTTTACCGATGAGCGGTTGGTATGCCTGATACAGTTGTCCATAATTCTGGCTGTTGGCAGGATTTAAGGATACCGCAGCTTGCGCGCTGTTTATAGCTTGTTGGGTAAGACTGCTTATATCCTTTTGTTTGGCGCTGTCGGTGGCGTCTTTATCTTGAGAGAGGAGAGAGGCCATATTCATGCTGATTGCCCCGTTTAGGGAATAATACCTGTCGGAATAAGGATAGGTGCTTAGGGCTTTGAGCGAATATTCATACGCTTTATTGACGTTCTTTGAGTTTATTTCATTTAACGACATCCGGTAATATGTTTCGGCGGCATAAGATTTACCCTGAAAATATAATGCTCCTAAAGCAAGGATTACGAATATAACACCAACAAATGAAACAGAATCAGGTAGAGTAAATGTTTTTACCTCTTTTTTCTCTACTGCAAGTGCAAGAAGAATGACCATCAGGATAAAGAGGGTTATAGTAGTCGGAAGCAGCAGTTGCAGAATAAGCGTGCTGATAAGAGCAATAGAGTAGGCTTTAGCAATATTTTGGTGTTCCTCTCTCTTGGGAATAGAGAGTAAACGGCGTGCGACAACAAGATACAGTATCCCGCCGATGGCTCCAATTTCGGTAGCCAGAGTCAGGAAAAATGAGGTGGAAGTGGTGGCAATTGCGCTCCAGAAGGGTGTGGAATTAATCACGGCCGGTTTCCCTGCCGTAAAAGCATATGAGAAGTTGTTTGGCCCTACTCCAAGAAGAAAATTCGGGAAATTTTTGTACACTTCCATCAGAATAGCCCAACCGAAGATAAAGGGAAGAATAATTGGCTTACTGTCTGTCAATAGATGATAACCGGTCAAAGTTAGGGCACAAACGATCAGAAACAAGCTTACAGTTTCAACCAGGTTTGATTTGAACAATCCGGCTAAAGAAGCATTTTTTGAATTTGTCTGGTGCTTTTCTAGGGAAACGGCTGTTTTAACCGCCAGGAATAGACCTACAGGCAGAAGAAAGGTGAACGTGGGAAGCATACCTCCCAGGGGAGTTACAGCGGGAATAAGTTTGAATTGTTGGATGATGGTGATGATGGCTACCAATCCTGAAGAAATGACCAATGGTGAAAGTATATTCTTTTTTGGATTGGTTGCCAGATTAGTGAGGACAAAATAAAGGATGCTGGTAATTACAATCGTCCCGGCGGACATAGGAGCAAGCAAGGATTCAGTTTTGTTGGGAGCATAAAGGTAAGTGGAAATTAGTGCAAGAATTGGAAGCAGGATAAAGAATAAATCAACCGGGGTTTTGATAATCCGGATACTTTTTTCGGTTGCAGTTTTAACAATAAAAAGGACAAATAAAATTAAGGTAAAAAGTACCACAATTATCTGCTTATCATGATCAACCGGAGAATTGGCAAGAGGAAGAAAAAAAAGAGGCAGAAGGAAAAGTAAAAGTGATATTACTAGATTTATTAGTTTATCAATCATGGGCAGTTATTGATTAAATATTATTATGTCAAAAAGTCTACTATGAGATTGAGGACGTGTCAAGAGGTAGTAAATACTACCGGTATAAAATGTTATAAGGTTGTAACAGATAACAGTTAACAGTTAACAGGAAACAGAGAACATTTAACATAAAACATTTAACAGATAACATTTAAACAGATAAACAGATAATATTTAACAACAAACAGTGAACAGAAAACAATTAATAAAGATTAATAATCACTTCTTTTTATCAAACTTATAATCTTTAATACAGTGTGCAGTTAACAGGGAACAGGAAACAGAAAACAGTTAATAGTTCATGGTTATTGGTAGATAGAAACAGTAGACAGATTTAACAGTAAACATTTAACATTTAACAGATAACATTTAACATTTAACAGATAACATTTAACATTTAACAGATAACATTTTACAGACCTGCCCGCAATCGCTTCCGCCGGCAACTGCGTAGCTGTGGGCGGATGCAGGCGGGTAACATTTGACATATAAACAAAAACTATTTAAAAAATTGAAAAAAATGGAAGAGGGAAGATGTTACTCTCTAACGGTACTTGTCGTAGGACTGACGACCTTAACGGTAGGTAAGCTAGTTGGGATGATATTAGTTGTTGGTTTGACTTCCGGTACGTTTATTACTTCTACCGGAGGGATAACTTCTGCTGGACCAGTAACTGCCGGTGTCTGAACAGGTGCCTCAGGTATAAGCATCGGTTCGATACGAAGAGCGACAAGCTTGGTATTGGTGGTGACATCAACATCTGCGAAGACGGTAATTTGCATATCTACTTTAAGATCTTCCAGTTTGACTAACTCCGGAGTAGGAGGTTTTGGTACGGCCGTTTCACCTTCCTTGACTGCTTCAGGTTGGGAATATCTGGATATCTCCGTGTTTTGATTTACTTCAATAGTGAACTCCTTTTCTTTTGGCGCTTCTGTTGATTCACCAGGCATCATTGGCGGTACAGCCTTAATCACGATTGTAGTTCCAGCCACTTTGGTCACTTTTCCGTTTATTGAGTTGCTGATAGGAGGCAACTGGATTCCTGTAGCCAGTATCTCGTTGGAGGAAGCAGTTCTAAGGTCTGTACTGGTATTGATTGTAATATTTTGACCGACTTTGAGATCTTTGACAGATAGTTTTGGTGGATTAGAAGGTTCTACTTGTTTGATAAGATAAGGTACAAATACTGGTGCTCTGCTGATATTGGTTTTGTCGTCGATTTTTACTTTGAAGGTGATCGTCTTGGTAGCCGGAGTAGGAATGACCGCTTGCTTGTTGGGGTCTGTGACAGTTTCCGGTGCATAATTGACAGGTTGGCTGATGGATTGAGACACCCAGACCTCATTTCCCTGGATTTTATCTATCTTACCGTTGAAATTGTTTACAGGGTTGGTAATATAAAGGATGTCTTTGGAAACATTTGAGGGAACGCCTGATTTCTTTTGGGCTAAGAAAAAACCTACTGAAGTAAATAAAATTGCAAAAACAACTAAAAGGATAGGCAGGTATGACTTTTTCATTTTGTTTATTATATATAAAATTATATCATTTAATTATGCTTGTCAAGGGGTAGTTAATAGGAATTGTTGGGAGGCTCTGAAATGACATTAAACATTCAACATATAACATTTAACAGATAACATTTATCAGATAACGGTAAACAGATGATTGATATCTCAAATGTCAAAGTTCAAATGTTAAAACC
>Ga0210028_1003843_pt1 | contig 11196 bp, 7 predicted proteins | sample CryGeymeta201513_FD_185468 | JGI IMG/M metagenome (GOLD analysis project Ga0210028, IMG submission 185468) | Groundwater microbial communities from Crystal Geyser aquifers in Utah, USA - Crystal Geyser metaG 2015-13 (SPAdes) (version 2) | ecosystem: Environmental > Aquatic > Deep subsurface >...
TATTTCCGGCCCTGCAAGCATCATTTAGAATGCTTTTAAATCTTAATTCAACTTCGCCTTCTTTTTGACTGGCACCGGCCAGCAGAGCGCCCGTTTCCAGTTCCAAAATTCTTCTAAACCTAAGACTTGGCATAACTTTTCCGTAAAGTACCTGTTTCGCAAATTCCCTGACCAAAGATTTTTTTCCTACACCGGCTTCCCCAACCATAATTAAGTGGCTGTGGCTTTTGGTCAGAATTGTTTGCATGGCGTCAACCAATTCCATTCGGGATATAACGGAGTATCTGGCTATTCCTTTGGAAATCATTTGTGTCATGTCTTTGGCATAAACGTCAAGGTTTTGAGTGTAACCTGTTGACCAGCTTTTGCCGATACCGCCGGTAGAAATCCAATGATCGGGATCTAAAAAGTGACGTTTTTTTTGCTCCTCGTCCCAGATTGTTTTTTCCCAGAAAACAAGATTATAGACATCATCTTCTTTTAAATTGCGATCGGCAAAAAACCTTCGCAAGTTGTTAGAAGTTTCGTAAAATCCCCAGAACAAATCGCTTGACCCAATTAACTTTTGTTCGAAACTGCCCGCCATTTTTATAGCCGAAAGAAAAACTTGGTCAATTGTGGTTGCTGTACTTACGCCAACCAATTCCTGAAAACTAATGCCGGCCTTGTAAAAAATAAACCTGACTTGATCGGTTTTAGAGAGAGCAATAAAAAAAGAATCCGGATCGGAAAGGTAGGCGAGTTTAAAAATCCGGCAAGTGTCGTAGTCTAGAAGAGAGCCGATTTCTGTTTGATTGCCGCTTTGTATATTTGATAATGTGTTATTTATGCTAATACGCGGAATATAGTTCTTTATTTTAAAGACATGATAAAGTTTGACGTTTACAAAAAATAAGCTTACGGCTAAAAGATTAAAAAGCGCAAAATAAATAATAGGACTAAAATGCGAAAAATAACTCGTCAAAAAAATTAAAATAGTAACTATTGTTAAGGGGAATGCTAAAACATTTAGAATTTTTAAATTTAATATTTGGTCTAGCTTAGCTAAAAAGAAATTAATATTGGACGTATTGACTGTAACTCTGGTTCCAATTTGGCTACTCATAGAAACCTCAAAGAATAAAGACTTAACATAAAAGGTAAAAAGGGAAAGACAACCCATAGACAAATAGCAATAAGCCATAAGACTAAAAAGCCGGAAACAACTATTAAGGCTGTAATTAAAAGACCAATACGCATCATAAATCCGACGAGTCTGGAGATGATATTAAAGGTGAATGCATCCCAGCGGTCTTTTGGGGCACCCGACGCCGATTGTGCTTCGATGCGGCGCCACGGTAAAAATAGGGTGCGCATTATTTGACCCAAAGAAAAATTTGCCAGAATATTTTTTAAAATTAGCCCGGAAAGAGTAAAAAATTGTTTTGGAAATTCAATATACCACCAAACAAAAAATGACAGAAAAACTGTTTTTGTAAGTAATCCCTCCATAAATCTATTTTAACACAAAAATAAAATTAAGGGCGGAAAAATCCATAAAGAATTAGTTTTTTGCTTCTAAAAATAGATCTTTAAAAATAATATGCTTGATTAAATGTCAAAAAATATAGCCAAAAGAATAAGAAAGTCCGGCCGCGAGTTTGGGCAAAGAATCAAAAAGCCGACACTCGTCGGCCTTGATGAATTTGCTAAACTAACTAAAAGAAGTTGGCAGAAGCTTAAGGAAATAACTAAAACTTAAGAAATAACTATTTTTTCTTCGTTATTTTTAAATCGATTGGTAGTAAGAACAAAAGTCCGCCAAATGCAAGAATAACTATGGCAAGTGATGGCAAGCCAAGTCCAAAAACGATAGTCGAATCCATCATACTTGATGCGCCCAGTACACTGATGGGCCATAACATGAATATAAGTAGGGCGCTTAAACTGAGAATAAATTGCTCCGCGTTGATTTTAATTTTTAGCTGCTTCAGTAAATTAATATTAAGCACATAGAGAGTCAGGATAAATAGAGAAAATTTAATGAGCGAAAATGCAAACAATTCGGTCGTTGATCCTCTTGCATACATATCGGCCATGGTTAGTGTCTGACTGTAATAGATGCTGGACATAAAGATAACGCACATATTTGCCAGAACTTCGGCAAATATTATAAAAATCATGTTTAACAGGACAAATTGTAGGGTTGGTTCCATACGTTTCAATTCCTGTATCTGTTTTTCGTTTTTATTGGACATAAACACCTCCTCATTAATATGATCCTCTGTTGCCGTTAAAAAATCAAGTGTTAAAAAAGATCACGACTTACGCACTTGCACTTTACTGTTCGACTCCCGGCAACTGCCGGGGTGGAGAACTTTTTGGTAATAAATTATGGTAGCTTCTCCACCCCGATCAAATCGGGGTCGAAGAATAACATTGGGTATAAGGAATGCAAATTGCGTAAGTCGTGAAGATTTAAAGGGGTAAATTAAAAAGAGCTGCCAAAAGGCAGCTCTTTTTATAGTGATAATTTATGCTTCGGGAGTAGGGGCTTCTGTTGGGGTTGGGGTTACTTCGGGAGAGGTTTCCGGTGTTGTGGAAGGTGTTACGGTTGGGCTTGGGCTATTGGTGGCTTTTAGAGCAACTATAATTTTGTGTAATTCAGTTCCGACTGCCTTTAAAGATTCTCTTGCTTTTTGTAAATCCGCTTTGCCTTCTTCTCTTAAGACCTTAGCCTGCTCCGGATTACTAACGGAAATTGATTTGAATATCTCTTTGGCTTGCTCGGCATAACTTTTTGCTTCGGCAACTTTTGCGTTAAAAGTTACAAGATTTGCTTCAATTGCGGTTACGTCTTTGCCATCAGCTTTTGCTTTTGCGAGTAAACGTTCAAGTCTTTTGTCTAAATTTTCCAGTCTATTAATAACGCCTTGAACTCTAGCCACTGCCATTATGCCGATTTGCTTCGGTTTTATAATTGCAATTATTTTGTAATCGTATAATTGTTTGATTAAGGTTTTTATGGTTGCCAAATCGGTTGCGGCTTGTATTCGGGTGTTTAGATCGGTTAAGGCAGTAATTTGAGTATTGATGCCCTGTTTTATTGTTGTCTTGTCTGCGTCTGAAAGTTTATTGTTGGCATCAACATTTTCAATCAATTGGTTTAAAACACCTATTCTATGATCAGTTGCTTTCTCGGCAGCCTTTTTCAAAGCGGCTATTTTTTTTACCTGAGTAGCTGCCCTATATTCCTTAAAGGCATCCTCAGTTTCTTTCTTGAAAGTAGTTTCGTCTATTTTTCTGAGCGGAGGCATGGGAGTCATTGTGTTTCGGACTGTTGGGGTTGGGGTAGTTGTTGCTACCGCCCTTCTTAAGGAGGAGTCTCCGTTTGCATTTGCCAGTGTAATGGCAGGCAGTGCAATTAATGTTATTAAACTCGTTGAAATTAGATATTTTTTCATTTTAATCCTCCTTATAACGCAGGAACCACGTCTGAAGTGGTATCGGTGTTAGTTATGTCTGTTAATTCTTGATCCAAACCGCTGATATCCGCACTTAAATCGGTTTCCTCTTTCTCCGTTGCAATTAAATCGGCCGATGCCGAAGGCGTCGGAGTGACGGTTGTTTTAGCAACTACTGGCGTAGGACTTGGTTTTGTAGACTGGGAAAGGCTATAATATGTTATTCCGGCAATGCCCGAGGCAATCAAAACTGATGCAACGTAGGCTAGCCAAAATTTTTTAAAATGATTTTCCTTTCCTATCTCCTTTCCAATTTCATTTTGGTCATTCATTTTTTCCTCTTCTTGTTAATTATTAATTATATTTTAACTTTATGACTAGTTCTTGTCAAATTAGCAGCTACGAGTGAGCTTTTATGATTTTAGTGGCTATATTTTTTCCTTCCCTAACTGCATAATTAATGCCGCGATCAAATGGATAGGTATGCGCCATTGAAGTTACGTACAATTTATTATTAACGGTGATGGGTGGTTTTTTAAACCCCTTTTTAATAATTGGCTGAGCGTTAGAAACCCTATAAATTTTGAAACCTTTCAAATTCTTATTTATTTTTGGAAAAATTTTCTTTAGGTGACTTAAGTAATAAGACTCAAGGTCGTTGTCATTCATTTTAAAAAGCGGATCGGATTTTTGAAGGTAGTGGCTAAGATAGACAATTGAACTTTTATAGTTTACATTTTTAATTAAATTTGTGTGCTCGATGATTCCGCTAAAAGGGAGACCATCTAAAACATTAGTCCAATAATATTTTGTTAGCGGTTTTTTAAAAAAGAAAACGGGACAAATTGCGCCAAGATATTCGATATCTTTTATATTTGATTTTCCAAAAATCTCTTTAAAGTCGGTTTCAGCAACAGTTGAAATCAGTATGTCATATTTCTTATTATTAATAATGTAACCGTCGTCCTTCTCTTCTATTTTTTTTATTGGGAAACCTGTAAAAATATTCTTTTTGCCAATTTTTTTTCCTAAAGCGTCAATTAATATCTGGAAACTGGCGGTTGGATATAGTAAAATTTCTCTACCGTTTTTTCTTGTTCCCGATCTTTTTTTAAAGCGGTAAACAATCCATGCGGCGCTTATATCACTTTTAAAGCGGCCAAATTTGCCCTTAAGAAGTGGTTCCCAAATGACCCTATAATTTTTTTTCCCCATTGCATAAATTAAAATTTTTTTGGCCGTTAAATTTCTTATTAAAATTTCGGGCAAAAACTTTAAAGATATTCCGGCAAAGGCAAAGCGGATTTTAGATCCCAAATTTAAAAAGGGGAGACTCAAGAAATCGATTGATTTGTTAAAGTCGTAAAATTTGCCGTCTTTTAGAAAACCGACTTTGCTTTGGCGGGGTATCAAATTGCTTTCAATTTCTAGCTCTTTAAATAAATTAATTGCTTCTTTGTCGCTTAAGAAAATATGGTGGTAAAATTTTTCTAATTTTATTTTTTTGCATGGAGAAAAAGTTGACAAGAGGCCGCCTAAAGACTTGTTTTTTTCAAAAACCGAAACTTTAAAACCGGCTTTAGTTAAATAGTAGGCAGAGGATAGGCCGCAAATTCCACCGCCAATAATGGCAATACTTTTATTTCTTTTCGTCAAAGCCAATTTCCTCGTCAATTAAATAATGGCCGTCATTTCTAATATCTCTAAAAGTTCTGACAATGTATTCGCCAAGAATCGCAAAACCCAAAAACTGAATGGAAGACAAAAATGCCATAAAAGAAAAAAGGTAATAGTTATTTTGTTTTAAAATAATGGCCAGGTAAAGGAAATATGTTGCTGCCAAAATTACAGTGAAAGAAAAAAAATAAAATATTTTGATGGGGAAGGAGGAAAAATTTGCAACGGCGTCGGTTGCTAATTTTAACATTTTTTTAAAACTGTAACCGGATTTGCCATTTTTTCTAGCCTCTCTTTTGATGGGGACGGTAATTTTTTTAAAACCAATCTGGCTTAAATATCCCCGGATAAAAAAATCTTTCGTTTTCACATTGTTTAGTTCTTTCACAATTTTTTGATCGATTAGAAAAAAATCCCCGCAGTCCGGTTCTATTCGCGGTTTCACTATTAAATTTAGAGTTCGGTAAAAAATAAAAGCGGTCATTTTTTTAAAAAAAGTGTCTTTTCGTTTTCGTCTCTTGCCAAGAACGACTTTGTAACCTTCCTGCCATTTAACAACAAAGTCCTTTAAATATTGCGGCGGGTCTTGAAAGTCGGCGTCCATAACGATGGCCGCTTTGCCTCTTGCCTTGGAGAGCCCGGCTAAGATTGCTGCTTGCTGTCCAAAGTTTCTCGAAAGCTTGAGTAATTTTACGTTAGTGTCTTTTACTCTGATATTTTTTAGTACCTCAAATGAATTATCGCTTGACCCGTCGTCAACAAAAATTATTTCATGGGAAGTGGGGTAAAGATAGCGATGAATTTCTCTAGTTAGAATCTTTAAATTTGATTCTTCATTAAAAACCGGAACGATAACCGAAACTGTAATTTTCTGTTTCATTAACACCTTCTCTCTTTTTTATGTATAATATTAATTAGAGAAGATTACAAGAATTAATCTATGAGTGAGCAAGAAAAAAGATTTTATTTGTTGGACTTGCTGAGGGGCTTGGCAGTTTTTTTAATGGTGCTATCCCACACAGTCTACTTTTTTCATAATGGCACAAGTCCATTTTTTTTAGGTTTGGAAAATTTTGGCAATACTGTTTGCTTTATAACTTTTTTGGTAGTTTCGGGTGCCGTTTCGTACCTCGCTTATTTTAAAAATGGTGCTTTTAACTTAGAACGTAAAAAAAAGGTTACCAAAAGACTGAAAATGCTCCTTCTTTCTTACTGGTTTTTGGCCTTTTTTGTTACTGCCGATCAATTGGTTAAGGGGTTTGGCTTTGCCAGATGGAAAATTATATTAGACATTCTTACTTTCAGGAATTTACCTTCTTATACCGAGTATATCCCGCCTTTTATTATCTATGCCTTTTTATTGGTATTGATGCCTTCGTTTTTCGAGAAAATTACCAAGAGGATATCAAAGGTTTTATTGTATTCGGTGGGTTTTTATTTGGCCGGCTTTGTCTTGTATTTGCTACCGTCAGTCAGTTTCTTTGCTCCGTGGAAAGCCTTGCTTTCCGGTGCCGATGGCTTTTACAGGTTTCCAATTTTTCAATATATGCCGGTTTTTCTGTTCGGTTTGTTTTGGGGCAAAACAATTTCTGAAACTAAGGGTCTGGTAAAAAAAGAACATTTTGTTTCAGCGGCAATTTATTCGTTAATAATTTTCGAAGTGGTTTTAATTACTGCCGGAATTTTTTTAAGCGATAATTTGGATTTTATTTTATTCAGATGGCCGCCATCAATAACATTTTTAGGCGTAGGGCTTGGTTTCACTTGTCTTTCTGCTTTAGCTTTGTACAGGGCTAAGCAACTTGCTCGCCATCCAATTTTGCGGGATTTTCTACTGGTTCTCGGGCAAAATGCCTTTGCACTTTTTTGGACGCATATTTTTATTTTACAGTTATACCAAATGGCCGGCGGCGCCAAAGTTGATAATATTTTTGTCTTCTTCTTTTTGGTTTTGCTAACCTTCGTTTTGTCTTTGGCACTTGCGACGTTTATCCCATTCAATTTTAAATTCAACCTAACTTTTATTAAAGCCTCCCTTGAAGAACAAGAAGAACTTTTAGAAAAAGAGACCTTAATGAAACTTGGCGAAGAGGTAGAAGAGGTATATGAAGAAATTGTTTTTGAAGAAAGCCGAATAAAAAAATTTTTCTTTCCGCATCCATCTAAAGGTCCTGCAGGACGAAAGTTGGTGAAAAAAAGGCATATGATGGCAGGAAGTCTTGCTTTGCTACTTGTCATTTTTGCTGTTTTCCCAAGCGTTTTAGAGGAAAAAGATAAGGCGGTAAAAAGCGCTACTTCGGCAACTTGGTTTAGCGATGAGTTTGCTTACAGGCAAAAAATTATCGTAAAAAATGGCGAATCTTTTGCCAGCCTGCCTGAGGGTAAAAAAATTAAGGCTAGTTTTGACCAAGCTTCGCTTATAAAAGAAAAGAAATCTTTGAAAAATGGGGCGGATTTGCGGTTGGTTTATGGCAGAGGATCCAGCTTTAGTAGTGTAAATTTCTGGCTAAATGGCTCACCTAGTAGCGGACAAGCACACATCATATTTGAAGTGGCAGAGAGTATTGCTCCGGGTCAGGAAGATGGAAACTATTTTTTGTATTATGGAAATGCGGTTGCCGAAAGTAAGTCCAAAAACGATCCCAGTATTGCTATGTGGGAATCTAAATACGAAGTTAGTTTTGCGGGGGAATTAAGTTATCCGTTACTTATGGTGGCGGAAAAAATTTGGAATTTAAAGGAAAAAGATAAAAATCTTACTCTTCCGATTTCTTTAAAAACGGACCGGGAATTTTTGAATCCCAATGTAACTTACGAAATAATGGGTCAAGATATAAACGGTAAGTTTAATTTGGGGGAGAAGAATTTATTTCAAGAATCGGTAAATATATCAGAGCTTCTGCCGGGAAAATATCAGATAAGGGCAACTATTAAGGAAGCCGGCAAAACTTATCTAAGTCAAAAATGCGGCTTTTATGTTTCCAACCCCTTGTACGTTGCTTGGACCATAGATTGGGAAGGTTACGATGTGGCTGATACATATTTAAATGCCTTGGGTCAAATTACTGACAAGCATGATGCTAAGCTTACCAATCTTTTTAATCCCAGGATCTATACCACATCATCTATAGCGGAAAACCGGAAAAATTATCTAACTAATTGGGTAAGAAGCAGAAATCAAAAGAAGAACGATGAAATTGGGCTTCATTTGCATATGCAATACGATTTTGTTACGGCTGCCGGCGTAGAGCCAAAAAGGGCTGATAAGTGGTCTAACTGGGGAGATATTTATAATGATGGTTATGCGGTTTTAACGACTGACTATACAAAAGATGAGCTGGTAAAAATTTATAAAAAAGCGTTTGAATATTTTGATAAAATGGGACTGGGGAGGCCGGAAACTTACAGGGCCGGCGGATGGTTTGCAAACGGCGAAACGTTAAAAGCGCTTGAGGAAGTGGGAATAAAAGTAGATACTTCCGGCAGGACAAAATATGACTTTGGTTACGATGCTTCTCATAAACAGACAGGGTTTTGGGATTTGCCCGAAACTGCCCAGCCTTATTTTCCTTCTAAAACCAATCAAAATAAAACGGGAAGTGATAATTTAAGTATTTTGGAAGTTCCCAATAACGGCGCGGATTCTTATTGGTTTAAAGCTGAGGATATGATAAATAGATTTAACAAAAATTACAGTGGCGATATCTTGGACAACCCGAGACAAGTGACTTATCTCTCTCACCCGCATTGGTTTAACAAAAGCGAACAGGATCGAATGGATAAGGTTTTAACTTACGTTGATAATTTTAAAAATGATACCGATGACGGCCCGGTCATTTACGCGGCCAGTAAAGACATATATAATGCATGGGAGGGAAAATGAAAACTTTAGAAAACCTTATATCCAAATTGTCAAAACCATTAACGCTAGAGATTTGTTTTTTTGCAATTTTAGGCGTCTTTGTTGTCTATAATATTATTTTGGTTATAAAGCATTTTAGGAGTTGGCGAGTGCCCGAAAAGTTTGTGGGCCAAAAATGGTATCAAAATATTTTCTACTATATTAAAAGGACAGGTTGGGGATTTTTGCATCATAAAATCATTTTTAATTTACTGCTTGTTGGCTTTGTCGGTCTGGTGCTGGCCGGGTTTTATTTGCCTCTTCCTCATGTTATTTCTCCTTCGGATCCTTCCTTGGGAATTACCGAAATATCGGACAAAAATCCGTTAATTGTTAAATTTGACAGAAGAGTAGACAGGGAAAATTTAAAATATGACTTGTTTCCGGCCATAGAAGGAGATTGGGAATTTACGTCCGGTGTTATAGGATCCGATCTTAAGTTTGTTCCGAAAAAGACGCCGGAAGCAGAAACCAGATATACCATTTCCTTAAAAGGAATAAAAAATATTTTCGGGAATGCGAGCGAAAATTATCTTTTCAGTTTCCAAACTCCGCCGGCGCCAAAAATAGTGTCAGTAAGTCCGGGCGACGGTGACCAAGGGGTTTTGCCGAATCAGGAAATTTTGGTAACTACCGACTTTCCTCATCTATATACTGCCAAATTTAATTTTGATATTGAGCCGCCTGTAGAACTGGACGTGAAGAATTTAGACGATGTTAAATATTCACTAAAAGCTAAGGATACTTTTAAAAAAGGGACGGAGTATAGCTTAAAAATATCAAGGACTAAAACGACTTATAGCTACGAAACAAAAAAGACGGAAAATCTGGGAGAAAAAGAAGAGCTTTGGGCGGGGAAATTTAAAATTATTGAGGCTCCCGGTATAAAATCTTATGCACCTAGCGGTTATGGAGTGCTCATCGATACTTCAATAAAGATAGAATTTAGACAGGATATGAATCAGGAAGAAACAGTCAAGGCTTTCTCGGTAGGTCCAAAAATTGACGGCGATATTTCGTGGGAGAGCCCAAGGATGTTAGTTTTTAAACCGAAAAGTCCACTAGGTAAGAATACTAAGTATACGGTTGGTATTTCTGTAGCTGCAAAAGCAGCAGATGACAGTAATTTCGAGGAAGCATTTTCTTATAGTTTTACCACAATTGGCTACGTTGTGGTTTCCGGTTTTTATCCGGGCAATGGAGCCAGAAGCGTCGATTTAAATAGTCGGATTAACGTTACTTTTAATCAGGCCGTTGACCATGAAAGTGCGCAGAGTAAATTTGGTATTTCGCCAACAGTCGGCGGAAATTTTAGCTGGAATGGAAATACTATGGTTTTTACTCCTTCCGGTTTTGGATATAGCCAGGGTTATACAATAAATATTGCATCCGGTGTTAAGACTGTAAACGGCTTGGATTCTGTGCAAGCATTTTCTTCCGGTTTTACAACAAGGCAGCAGGTTGTCATGCTAAATATTCCTTCTTGGAGACAGACGCATATGTACACTTGTATGGCGGCGGCTTCAAGGGAGGCCTTGGCTTATAGGGGGATTACGGTGTCAGAATTGCACATTGTTGACTTAATGGGTTACGACTATACTCCTTGGTCCGGAACGTGGAGAGACCCAAATGCTGCTTGGGGGGATCCAAATGCAGGTTATGTAGGGGATATAGACGGACATTCAGCACCGGGTTGGGGATACGGTTCCCATTGGGATCCGGTGGTTAAGGCCATATCTTCTTATCGCCCGGTTGAGTTAAAACGGAACTGGTCGGTTCAGGGAATTGCACGGGAGCTTGCAAATGGTAATCCGGTAATTGTCTGGTGGGTGAATGGCGTTTGGCCGGCATATGAGTTGTATTGGAAAAATAATGGCAAATCGATAAGAGCAGTTAATTCACTTCATGTTCAGGTGGTAAAAGGTTTCACCGGCACAGTTGACAACCCCACTTCTTTTACTGTTAACGATTCGGGCTACGGCTATCCGGCCAGAACCTACGACGTAGGAACCTTCCAAGCAAAGTGGGGATGGTTTAGTAATACTGGGATAATAGTTAGGTAGAAAATGTCAAATGTCAAATTATCAGCCCGAGGCTGATGCAGGCTGTCTAAAAACTAACCCCAAACAACCCTCCTGACCACTGGTTTTTATGCTCAAATGAGAGTAAAATAAG
>Ga0210028_1003847_pt1 | contig 11189 bp, 11 predicted proteins | sample CryGeymeta201513_FD_185468 | JGI IMG/M metagenome (GOLD analysis project Ga0210028, IMG submission 185468) | Groundwater microbial communities from Crystal Geyser aquifers in Utah, USA - Crystal Geyser metaG 2015-13 (SPAdes) (version 2) | ecosystem: Environmental > Aquatic > Deep subsurface >...
AAATTTTTTCCTTTGAAAACACCTGTAATATCAAGGGTTTGCAGCATTTTTACTTTAAGTTAATCGGACAGTAGTGACGTCAAATATATTCCCGAACCTCGTGCCCGTTAGACACCCTTTTTCATTAAGTGGACTACCTGATCTCTCACAACCCGGGAATTGTCAAATTTTTTCTCTAATTTCTGGAGTAGGAACTAGAGGAACAATTACCAGGGTCGCTGAGTTAATTAAGAAAAAAAATAAGAAAACTAAGAAAATAATTCACTCCCCGATAATCTTTATCAGAACTCGCTTCTTTCTCCTGCCGTCAAACTCACCATAGAATATCTGTTCCCAGGGACCAAAATCAAGATGACCATCGGTAATCGCCACAACTACTTCCCTGCCCATAACCTGTCGTTTTAGATGAGCATCGGCATTATCCTCGCCATTATTATGTTGATACCGGGAAACCGGCTCGTGGGGAGCTAATTTCTCCAGCCATTTTTCATAATCATTATGCAGCCCTTGCTCATCGTCGTTGATAAAGACGCTGGCCGTGATATGCATCGCATTGACCAGACAAATACCTTCCCTGACTTTACTTTTTTCTACAGCATCCTCTACTTCCTTCGTTATATTAATAAAGGCTCTCCGGGCAGGCACATTGAAAAACAATTCTTTCCGATAACTCTTCATATTTAGGTTTTTCCTTTATGTTTTTCCTTTCTTAAGATATATCTTCAATATTTTTTGCTCTTTGAGAGGTTTGTCGTCTTTGCCGGTGGGGACAGACTCAATTTTCTTGACGATATCATAACCTTCGATAACCTTGCCGAAGATTGTGTGACGACCGTTGAGCCAGGGAGTGCTGACCGTGGTGATAAAGAACTGGCTGCCGTTTGTGCTGGGTCCCGCATTCGCCATCGCCAGAAGTCCCGGTCTGTCGAACTTCAATTCTGGCGTAGATTCATCCTTAAAGGGTTTTCCCCATATCGATTCTCCTCCCCGGCCAGTACCGGTTGGGTCACCTCCCTGAATCATAAAGCCCTTAATCACGCGGTGAAAAATCACCCCATTGTAATATCCACTCTCGGCAAGACGAATGAAATTCTCGCAGGCAAGCGGGGCAGTTTTGCAAAACAACTCAACTTCGACCGTACCGCAGTTGGTCTCAATGACCATCACCGCTTGCCCCGGCATCACAAAACTTTCACCTTTCGCGCCCGCCACTCCGAAAGACGACATTAACAATACCCTAAATAACATCCCAATGATAAAATGCTTCATTCTTGTCTCCTCCTATTTTTAAGTACTACGAAATCGTTTTATTTGCCGCATTAAGCACTGCCTTATTCTATCACGTATTCGGGGATTGTCGCAATTGAAGTAATGTCTTCTGAAATTCCGACATAAGGAGAATTCCCCTTTTCTCATAAAAGGGGTGGCAACGAAGTTGACGGGGTATTTAATGCTACCTTATAACCCAAATCTATAAGGAGAAAGCAAGCGATAGCAAGCATTTCCTTTAATTTTCCTCTTTATTCCTCTTTACTGGATTTTACCTATTTTTACTCCTGACTGGACACTATTTGGTCACCAGATATTTTGACTCATTTATTTGTTAATGTTATGCTTATTTTAGAAAAGGAGGAAGAAGTGGAAAAAAGAGAAAAGTTTAATGGAAGTTCCAGATGGTCTCCCGAAGAAATTAGAAAAGATAAAGAGAAAGTAGAAAAGATAAGAGAATATTTTGCGTCTAAAGGAATTACTGGCGAAGAAGCCTCCAAAATGATTTTACAAATGAGGCATGGTAAGGAAGAATGAAGTATTACTTAATTGACACCAGTGCTGTTGTTTACCGCTATATCCCTTCCACTATTCTTACCCCGAAAATTAACCGATTAATTCAACAAAGACAGGACGGAAAAGCCTTCTTATTTATGCCTAATTTCTGTATTGCTGAAGTTTTTAATACCTTTGCCAAATATCGTTTCAGATATAGAAAGCCTAAAAAGATAAGTCAGGAAAAATACGAAGAATCTCATGAAAACTTTGCGGAAGCCATTCAAAATGCCAAATTAATATACCACTATGAACTTAATCGCTATCACATCCTGAATGTAGATTATATTGTTCCTTTTGAACATCAGTTTTACCTGACGAGAAAAACGAAAGGGGAAGATAAGGAATGGTTTTTAAGCACATTTGATATATTGTTCATTTCAATGGGTATTGAATTGGTAAGAATGATGGGTTTTGATAATGTGTGCCTTGTTAGTGATGATAAAAGGATAATAACGATTTGCAGTCTTTTAATGAAGTTAGGAAATTATATGAGAAAAAAATTTGGGATTCCTTCTTATGTAATTTATCCTCAAGCAAAACTTCTCAGTTCTATGTAATATTTATTCTTTGAGAAGACAACACCTTAGCCTTTTTCTTATAAAGTAGGATAATTCCTGCTAAACCCGTCGGCAAGAAGAGACTGTAGTCTTCTTGCTGGCTTCCCCGACGGGTTACCAGTGGAGGATTGTTAGCCCCTTTTTCTTTAAGGGCGAGGAAGGGGGATGAAGAAAACTTTGGTAGTCGGAATAATCTCAATTTTTATAATTTCTTATCTTTTTGCTCAAGAAGAAAGTGCACCTAAATTTTATTTCAAAATAGATCCTGCTGAACCAGAATTCTGGCAAAATAGCTCAGAAGATTTCTCGCAACGATTCTGGAAGCAATCCTCAATAACTGACAAAGGATTTAATCTCTTAAGTTACGAATCAAAATTTCTCTTCACTCCTGATAAATCTATAGAAGATCTTTCGGTCCATGGGGTGGAGTTGCGGTTTAATTCTTCAGACTTTCTTGTTGCTGTTTATATTAACATCTTAAATGAAGGAGATTTTTTCCCGTATGAAGGAGAAAACCAAAAACTTGATTTTAATAGTAAAATTAAACAACAACTGCTATTTGCGCAGCTGGAGAAAGAGTTTAAGAGAGCTTACCTTGCAAGACAAAAAGCAATTGTCCGCTGGTTAGATAGAAATTATGGTAGCCATAGTGAGAGTTTTGGTAAATTTAGTTCGGACTTAGGCTCAGAATGTTATCAAACTTGGACGACTAAAGGAACTACTTTTAATTTGTATAGCGTCAAAGATACTTATATTCGCTTGGAACTTCTTCCACGAGAGAAAAAGTTTAAATCGAGTAAAGAGAGAACTAACCTATCAAAACAAAAACATAGCATAAAAGATAACGTTGAACATTTAGCAAATGGTGATATCATAATTCGCAATATTCCTTTAGTTGAGCAAGGTTCTAAAGGTTATTGTGCTGTTGCAACAGCAGAGATGGTTTTGCGTTATTTTGGGTGTGAAGTAAGCAATACTCAACTAGCCACTCTTGCCGGGTATAGCCAAGGTGAAGTTGGTGCTGGTTTGATTAATGCACTATCCAAAGTAGTGACTGGTAAAGCCAAACTTAATTTTAGAGTAGAACCAATTTTTATTCAGACAACTGCCGGAGAAAGACTCAGTCAAGGAGAGCCATTTATAGTTTTGCGATACTTTGATCGTCAACGGGATTTCCAAATATCATCTTACACCGAAGCAGTGGCAGGAGACGCTACAATTCCTCCTATGAAAATTACAAGAAAGGAACTCATGTATTTTCAGAGGATGAAGATGGGAATGGGTCATGCAAGTATCGTTGTAGGATTTAATAAAGAAAGAGACGAATTTCTCCTAAGCGAAAGTTGGAATGTATATTCTGCTCTTAAAAGATTCCAAGCAAAAGAGTTGGAAGAAACTTGCTATGGGGTGCTTATTTTTCATCCTACAAGTCCATATATCAACAGATAGCATTAAAAGAGCACCTTTCCCAACCCACCCGATGTGAAATAGGGGGAAAAATAAAAGAGTCGACAAAGGCTAAGATACCTTTCTGGCTTGAGAAAATTTTTTAATAGGCAGTGAGGAACGCATTGAATTGGTAGAAAGAGCATTGTAAAGACCCCTCCAGAATACCCTTAAAATCCCAAATCAATATACCGTTATAGGCTATCTTTTCCAGGTAAGGGTATTTTTTTATTTATGACTGGAAATGCCGAAACGCATATCTTAAAACAATTGACCGGAAACTCATTAGCGGATAAAATAAGGGTATTATGACCGAGGCGCCCGTAGCTCAGTTGGATAGAGCGGTGGACTTCGAATCCGAAAAGGACAAGAAGCGGAAACGCAAGCGGTGAGCGGGAAAGCAAGGGATAGCAAGCCTTCCGGCTGATTCTCCATTTCATCTGATTTCCCTGAATTTCACTCATTTTCACCACAACATGGTCACTATTTGGTCACCGGACAACTTCAGGCAAGATTTAAGTTGGCAAATTCGTGTTGGTTTGAGTAATGCAAGGCTGTAGGTATCAATAGTAGCTCCCTCTATCAGTTTTTTTAACCGTTCTTTTTTCTCTTTATTTTTCATAACAAAAGTTGCTTCATCTCTTCCAGTATTAAAACATCCTCTGCTTCATCAACAACATTTTTCTGCAAGATCCCTTTGCCCAGCCATTCCCTGTATTCTTCTTCTGTTAAAAACTGTTCAGCGGACCCAAATGCCATAATATTATCCAGAAAATCCTTGATTTCATAAGGCTGATAAATTTCACGGATTTTGGAAACAAATAAGTCTCTATCCCTCATCAGCCCTGCAATTAATTTCTTTTCGTACTCTAAGTTTTCCTCTAAATCTTGTTTTGTCCTCTCGGGAAAATTCTTATCTCTTTTTAGCTTTTCTTCTGTTTCTTTTGCAGAAGATAAAGACCATTTCAATTGTTTTAGACAAGAATGAAACTTCTCACCAATCAGATATTTCAGCGATTTTTCCAGGCCAAACTCTTCTTTTATATGTTCAGCTGCCTCACAATACTTTATAACATCTATCATTGTTTATTTAGGAAGGAAATGAAAATCCCATATTGCGAAGTGCCTTATTCAGTTCGTTAAATACTCCGAACATCAATTCCTTGCCAAATCATCCTTCCAATTGGGAATGAATTCTTCAGTAAACTTCTTGAAATTATCCCTTTTAATAATCTTAAGCTTTACTGCTTCATCAAGGATATAGCCAGCAATTTCTCCGGGTGCATCTACTGCCCAATCCTTGAATTCTGTGGTTGATTTATATTCAAATTTATAGAGACCTAATATCACTCCGCAACATATTGCAAACGCCTGTTTATGAAACCCTAATTTAGAATACCTTTTCATCTCTTCAACATAAGGCTCAATAACTTCCTCGACCATCCCAATTGCACACTCACCTGGTTCAACATAACTACCATCCGATCTCCCCCCTGAATTATCCCATACCTCATGAACATCAAGGTTATTTAATTCAAACAATACATCCTCTGCAATTCCTTCCATATCTACTTCTTTCAGTATATCGTTTGCAAGTTTTTCAGCCTCTTTCCTCAGAGATTTATCCCTTTCTACCAAGATATTCAAAATTCTCTTTGCTTCGTCTGGAGAGAGGCTATCGATAACGCCTTTTTTCATTCTACCCTATTCTTAACCTTTCTTTTGCAACCTTTATACGAATTCAGCTAACAATTTCTGACTGTTCCATCTACTACCCCACCCTGCTACTCACTATTTTTTAATTTAGATTTTTACTCCTTCTTGGTTATCAGATAATTTCAGATAAGATCAATCTGATAAATTCATATTGGGAAGGTCATGTTGCGTCCACAACGTCAGAATGTTATGGATGCAATATGACAGTTGAATTTGAACTTTTGGCTAAATTGAGGCAGTGAAGTATTTGTCTATAGGATTACTAAATTTAAAATTTACTGGTGTGATATGTGAAAGAATCAACCAAACTTTTCTCGTTGAATTTAATAATTACGGTTAGAGTTTTTTGAGTAGTACCGGCTGCTCCTGCCTCTTTACCATATATTCCTAATATTAACCATGCGCCACCACTATCTTTTGAATAGGAAGCTTCGGTTGCGATTTTATCATAAATCCAAGTTTCCTTACCAGTGCTGTCTTTAGTTACAATATTAGGTGAACCCAATGCTTCAGCAACATCAGCTTGAGACATTCCAACGCGAATTTTCTTCTGGACAGTACCAACAGTGAGCTCTCGCTCTTGAGTTGATCCTAATTGTTTCATATGTTGACCAGCTGTCATGCACCCACACAGTAAACCAGAAGATATCAATGCAACAATTCCTAAGATAATGATATGATTCTTCATATCTCCCCCCTTTGGATTAACCCAATTGCCTCTTATAAATCTTCCTTTTGAATAAAAATCCCCTTATCAACCTTTGAAAAGAAATTTTGATAAAATTTTTCGTCTTCAACCTGTTCTACTTTAAGTACCGCTCCTTTATTGTCCAAAATTTTCCTCTGAAAATTTATGCGGACACGAGTTTGAGTTCCAAACTCACTTATATTTGCAGAAGCTTCTATAATTGAATTCTTTTTCCAGGTAGCTTGAGAGCCTAACCAAAAACTTGCCCAGAAAGCTTCGCCCTTGTTTTCTACATCAACCTCTTTTGTTGCAGTTAAAAGACCAAGTTCGAGGTTTGCGTTTTTAACAATGAAACCTTCATCTTGAAGAACATTTAACATAGCCTTCATAACCATTTTAGTATCATTAGTATCGTATCTGCGGGTTTGAAATTCGCGTATTTGTAGCTGTGTCTTTTGCGGAACAATACCTCCGGTAGTAGCACAACTGGACAGAAGTAATCCTGATATTAATATCAACACCACTTGGAGAGAACTATTCTTTTGCTTTTTAGGCATGATACCTTTCTTCATTGTTGAAGTAATACTTTGCCAAACTCATCTTTTATTTTAAGATAAACTTTTCGAAATGTCAATTGCATAATGAGGTAAATAATTTTTGGCTCCAATATAACAATTGAATTTGAATTAGTAGAATTATTGCCAACACGGTAGTTTGCCTGCCAGATTTCAGATCTCTGGAAATTATATCAATATTCCGAATTTAGTCTAACGCTTTGTGGACAAAAGAACTCGCCAAAGGCAATTTGAGGAAATGAAATTTCCATTTTATCCGCTGTTAGGCGAAGGCGGCAGCAAAATATGTTCATAACCATGTGTCAAAGCACTCCTTTACTTTTTCTTTGAATGTCAAAATGAATGTGCCCTTATCATCTAGGCTTGTCGCGTCGCTTTTTGTCCATTTATAACGACAGCTCACGCCGGGACATACATTTATCCTTTGCATTCCGGTGCCAACGATCTTTTCCGTTAAACCATGCTCATCTTTATCAGAGAGCATTCCAAGGAGTTTTAGGTTTTGGAAGTAGTCGTTCCATTCGTCGCGTGGTATCTGCCTCAACGCGCCCTCTTTTGCACCTTTCTTTTCCTCTGTTTTCCAGTACTCCAAGTACTTACCCAGCGGACAAGAAACGGTAGTCCGTACAAGGTTCGATGACTGAAACGCGAAATGGAGATTAGGACGAATCTCCCATCCTTTTTGTGTAAGTTCTGCGAACTCTTTCAATCTAAGACTCGAATAGAACTGTCTCGATTGGTTAATTGTATCGCCGGGGTATAGTTCCAAACGAATCTCCCATTCGCCATCGGGCAGCCTCTCTGGAAAAATGGTTATCTCTTTGATACCAGGCGTGTCTGCAGTTTCAATGTAGTAATGCCAACCCCGATGGTAGTTCACTGGACCGAGTTTTGATTCTTCCATAATGGAGATACAACGGCGGGTTAAGAGGTAAGTATCTCCCTTGCACAAACTGAAACGCTCATAGGGATTGAGTTCAGGGAACTGATCCGATACAAAATCGAGAAAATCTTCAAGCAATGATGCGTCAGACCCTTGAACAAGTTCGTTCTCCTTAAGCACACTAATTCGAGTAATGATCTCTTGCCACCGAAGTACGACAGGTTTATCCTCGATATCAAAGCTTTCGTTGAATGTTGAGCTAAGTTGCTCCACCCAAACATTTCTGCAGTCAGGCTTGTTTTCGATGACAAATATCCATTCCGGCTTGTATCGAATGATACCGTCGTAAACACCTACGCGGTCAGTTCTTGCCACTCTGTGTTCTATCTTGAGCTTCTCGTCTGTAAGTAACACCGAAACTAAACGCCCATTTTGGCTTCCTAATTCCTCTTTTGTCCTTGACCACACTTGCGTCTTGATTAGGTCAATCCCTGTTTTTGACTTAGTGAGACGAGGTGGCACAGGATGGCACCCTATCTGCTCCATCTCCTCAATGATGAGATCCATCACCGTCATTTCTACAACCTTGATGTTCCGCATGAGGATAAGTAGGGCTCGCGTTAGCTGATCCTCGTGATTTAATGGCTTGGCCTCATAAGGATAAAAGATATTCAGATGATCCATACTACCTCTTTATCTGATCATATTGCCGCTTTCTTTTGACGTTTCCAGCATAAAAGAAGTTTCGCCGAAGGCGGAATTTGAGCGAGTGCCATAAGGCACGAACCTTTTATGCTGTGTTAGATGAAGTGCCACGGTTATGACTCCTTCAATAAATTTAAAATATCGTTAACCACTATATTTGTTTGGGCTAAAATTCTATGATTAGGAAATCTTAAAACTTTCCAACCCTCTTTTTTTAAAAAATCGTCTCTTTCAACATCTTCTAATATTGGTAGACCTTCAATAATTTCATGCTGGTATCCATCACACTCAATATCAATTTTTTTCTTGCCCAAAAGTGCAAAATCTAGTGTATATCTTTTAACCACCAACTTAGGAATCAATTTATAGCCAAGGTTCTCTAAATTTATCTCTTGTAATTTTTTAAAAAGAAATCTCTCAGTTGGAGAATCAAACTTTTCAAATAAGGTATATTCCTCACTTTTTTCTTGCTTTTTAATCTCATCATAAGTTCCAACCAGCCTCTTTAAGACACAACTATTTCCTTTATAACAGGAATGCTTGACGCAAAATTTTCTGTCTCCAATAATATATAAAAGGTACCTTGGACGAGACAGCGCTACATTTAAAATTTGAGGATAAATGTTATACCATCGGTCACTATTTCCATTTCCGCGGGACGCAAGAACTAAAGAAAATATCATTATATCTTTTTCGGACCCTTGGAATTTATGAGCAGTAAGGATTTTTACATTATGCTTTTCAAGAAGTTCTGCCGGTGTTGACTGGGAAATTTTTTCGTGTATTGCATTCTGTTGACGAGAGTATGGAGTTACAACGCCTATACTTAGATTCGTCCCTGATATTTTTTGTAATACATCTTGGAAAATCTTATTTACTAATATAACCTCAGCATGATTTATTCTGCTCCCTGCAGGATGTTTAAAAACTTCCCCTTCGCAATTAATCCAGTGAACGCCTAGTGGTAGATTGTTGGGGTATCTAGAGTAATCGAGAGTTGTCATTATTTTTAACTGTCTCTTATAAAAAGCTGTGTTACATAAAGCAATAATCTGATCTTCTGATCGATAATGGTTGGCTAACAGAATAGGTCTATGATTTAGAGAATTCTCTGCAGATTTATAAAGGGAAATATCACAGTATCTTATTTTTGAAGGATAAATATCCTTCTTGTCTGTTAGGCGATGTATTTTAGCTAACCCCTTATCTATGTCCCTAGTTAACCCGGCAACATGTGTAAGTTGCATAGGATCACCAACTACGATGGTTCTCTTTGCTCGATAAAGGGCTGGTGCTGCTGAGGGTAAATCAACCTGCGAAGCCTCATCAAAAATTACATAATCAAAAATGCCAGGGCTTAGAGGAAACGTTCTTCTAATTGATTTTAAAGTAGATGACCATATTTTTAAGACATCCAGGGCATTTATAAATGAATAGTTATCAATACCATCGTCATTTAGTCGACTAGAATCTACTTGATGCAAAAAGGACTTTACTTTTCCAATATTTCTTCCCTTCCCCAGCATTTTTTGAATGTAAATACTTCTTACGAATTCTTCCGAAGATTTATAAAAAGTTTTTTCCAATCTCCTTATTTCTCTTTCAATTACCAACTTAGCAGGGAACTTACTTAATTTATTTTTGAGTAATTGGAGCTTTAGAAATAATAGAAATCTTTTTACTGAAAATGCCATCTTTGAAAAAAGGTTTAATCTTATAAGAGACATACTTTCATTATTATAGCAATAGTATAGTTCTTCAAATCTTCGTTCTAATATATCTAACTCTACTAATGTTTCTCGATATGTAATAATAGTTTTCCATAATGAGTGTATATCCTTAAGGTTAGTGCCACTGTGTATTATTTTTTCCGAATCCAAGATTAATTCATTGAATTTTCCTTTTAAATCTTGGCGAAATTCCTTCTTGCCTGTTCGTAACATCAAGTTTCGAAACTGCTCATTTATTTTCTCGTTGACAACATCAACAGCTGGATTGGTATGGCTAACAAAGAGGACTGACTTTCCTTCAAGAAACAGGTTAATTAACAGATTTGAAATGAACTGGCTTTTCCCAGTGCCAGGTGGACCTGTAATAACAGATAACTTATTTTGAAATATATCTTGCAGGGCTCTTACTTGATATTCATTTGAAGGGAAAGGGAGAATTGGTATTTGTTCAACTCCTTTAACTGAAGGAACTTTTTCAAGAATAAATGAAAGAGCCGTTTTATCTAAATCATTCTTTTCCTTTAATTCTAGTAAATCTTGAAGCAGACTGATGTTATAAGCAGTATTTTCACCGGCGAAGACCAAACTTTTATTATACAAGCCTGATGTCATATTCTTTGAAAGATTTTTTGAATTAGTTAATCGGTCAGGATCTATAGGCTCATTAATCTGTATCTCAGCTTCTTTTTGAATAGCCTCTAAACATTTTTCCACCAGATTCTCGCTATTAGAAAGCTCACTTCTAAACAACCTTTCTAAAGATTGACTTATATCAGCAATTTCCTCAGTCCGAAATCCAACTCTACTAAATGCCTGAATTCCACAAGTGGGGGCTTGTTCATCTTTTTGTAAGTATAAATTTTGGTTTTTCCTAATAAATTTCACCTTAATTATAAAAAGTGGCGCAATCAAGTATTTTTTTGACTCATCGTCGAAATAAAATAGGATAGGATATCCATAATAGGGTTCGTAGCCCTGCGTAATGATATATTCTGAAAACGTGGTTAATTTTTCATCACCAGAAACCAAAATAAGGTTTTCTTTTCTATTAAAAACAAAGGG
>Ga0210028_1003848_pt1 | contig 11188 bp, 10 predicted proteins | sample CryGeymeta201513_FD_185468 | JGI IMG/M metagenome (GOLD analysis project Ga0210028, IMG submission 185468) | Groundwater microbial communities from Crystal Geyser aquifers in Utah, USA - Crystal Geyser metaG 2015-13 (SPAdes) (version 2) | ecosystem: Environmental > Aquatic > Deep subsurface >...
CGACAAAGCTGGATCTTTATCCCACGGGTACGGGTAATGGTGCACAAATCAGATACCCCCGTAATCACGGGACGCACCCGTTCGCGATACTCCTGCCAGCGGAAGTCGCGCAGGAGGAGCAACCATTCCACGTCCGAGTTTTGCTCCAGAGCCACGTCATCACTCTCCACGACGTGCAGGAGAGGAAGGGTGAGGTCAAAGTTGACAGGGGAAAGGGCGTCCTTGAGGTCACGCTTGACAGCAGTTGCGGTGGTCCTTACCGTTGCGAGGGGTCTCCGTGGGAGAGGATTGTTTCACCTCGCTTCTCTGCAAGGAATTCGCGAAGGAAGACCCCCTTCCTCTCAATGGGAGCGACGGGAAGAGGCTCAAAGGAGAGAATCACAATGGGAAAGAACAGAAAACGCGAGGGTTATGCTCGGCAAGGTCATAAAATGTGTTTAAGATTGCGTTAAGTGGGGTAAAACTATCCATACTTTTACAGCCCGTATCCACTTAAAGGAGGAGAAGCAAATGCAACATGTCAGAAGGAAGGGAAAGGGGGACTCGAACGGGGTTCACCCTGATCGAGTTGTTGGTGGTGATTGCGATCATCGCCATCCTCGCGGCGATCCTTTTCCCGGTGTTTGCCAAAGCGCGAGAAAAGGCGAGAACGGCAAGCTGCCAGAGTAACTTGAAGCAACTCGCGCTCAGTTGGCTAATGTATGCTCAAGACTACGATGAGAGGGGAGCGCCGCTGTCCCTCGTCAACCCCGGTACAGGCAGCACCTATTTCAATGAACCCCAGTCTCCGCCGCTCAACGATTGGGACTGGCAGTCGGGTTACGGTTACTGGTATTCGTGGGCGTGGATGATCTACCCCTATGTCAAGAATGTCCAGGTCTATAAATGCCCGAGCAACCCTTACAACAATAGCGGAATCAACTACGGCATGCCCGCAAACGCCTTCAATGCCAGCGGCGCAGTTGTCGGCTATCTGAACGTCTCGGTGCCACTTTCGCAGTTTGCCAAGCCGGCAGAGAGCCTCCTACTCACTGAAGAAGGCGGCGGGGGCGGCCCCATGTACGTACTCTCCGGCCAGTACTATGCGTGCGCCAAGCCGCACAACGACGGAGGGAATGTCGCGTTTGTGGATGGACACGTCAAATGGCTGAAGTTCGAGACTGGAGACATTGGGGGCGGATGGGCCGCTGCAAACAGCGCCTACTACTCCATCCATCCGCCAGTGCAGACCTTCTCCGGCGTCTGGTAGAGTAAGCGCCATCTGCTCGGACTCGCAGAGTCCGCCCAGTTATGTGAGCCACTACTCGCTGAAGCACAGCGGTGTCATGGCTTCTTGCGGAGTCAAGGGAATGGGCATCAGATCGGACTCGCAGAGCCCGCTCAATAAGCGGGGGATAGGATGGTGTTGGCATCGGGGGAGGCGGGGCAGCAAGTCGTTCTCGTCCGCGTCCCCAAGGGAGGTGATTTGCTCACGTTCTACGAACGGTTGACCATGTGATTAGATGACGTGCCTCAGTATCTGGATGAAACGAAAGGAAGTGCCAATATGTTCACACGGAGGAGGGGGTTCACCCTTATTGAGTTGTTGGTGGTGATTGCGATTATCGCGATACTGGCGGCGATTCTGTTTCCAGTATTCGCACGGGCGAGAGAGAAGGCGAGAACGGCAAGCTGCCAGAGTAACTTGAAGCAGATTGGGCTGGGACTGAACATGTACATTCAGGACTACGATGAGAACCTGCCCCTGGGAACCAGTTACTGGTATGCACCCGGGGGAGGGGGATCGGCTACCCGAACCGACCCTCTCGGTTGGTACGACAACCTCCAGCCGTATATCAAAAACTATCAGGTGTTTGTCTGTCCCAGTGACAGTAGCGCGGCAATGGCTACTCCCTGGAACACGACCACTCTGAGTTACTGCGCGAACATGACCTTTGAGCAGTTTGGCTTCAACTCCATCGCGACGCTGAGCCAGCCGTCGAAGTATGTCTTCGCGTGGGATTCGGACGCGTATTACTCTTACTGGTACACGCCCAGCGATACGGCTCTCGAGACGGCTACCAGTTATCGTCCGTGGCTGTCTGCCGCGTATATAGGCATAGCGACGGCTTCAACATGCTGTACCTTGACAGTCACGTGAAGTGGACCAATAAAGGGAGTTTGATTGGTGGAATTCGGGCCGGAGCGATTAGCTTCAACCCCTATATCCACCAGTGAGCGTCGATTGTCTGCTTAGTCACGGCCGCATGCGGTGAAGGCTGACTCTGTGAGTCTGAAGGCGGACTCACAGAGTCCGAAGCGATGCAACGATTGTTGCGTCGCTCTCCGTATCGCGCCCTCCGGGCTTCACCTGAACCTCTGCCGGGTCTACGGACGCGGCTCGATAGCCACCACCGTTTCCACATGGTACGTCTGCGGGAACAGATCGATGGGTTGAACGGACTTGAGTTGGTATCCTGCCTCAACGAGAAGGCGGACATCTCTGGCCTGAGTGGCGGGATCGCAACTGACGTACACCATCCTTCGAGGCGAGATTGCGGTAAGAGCCTTCAGACTACTGGAGTCGCAGCCTGCGCGTGGCGGGTCGAGGATGACCACATCGGGACTAATCCCGCGCTCCCGAAGGAGTTGCAGCCCTCGGGTCGCTGGGGTGTGGAGGACGGTTACCTCTTCCGGAAGGTTTACGCGCGCATCCTCCACCGCCGCGGGACTGTTCTCGACAGTATAAACGCGGGCCCCCGCCTGCACCGCGACAGCCGCAAACAGCCCTGTTCCCGAGTAAAGATCGACCACGGTCATCCCATCCCGGATTCCCGCCCGTTCCCGGACGACGTTCATCAAAGAAGCCGTTGCCCGAAGGTTCGCCTGCATGAAGGAATCGGCAGAAAACCGCAGCATGGACCCGTCGATGTCGGCTGTCAGACAACTTGCCCCGTCGATCCGCTTCGAGGGGACGAGAGGTTGGTCTTTGCGACGTTCGCCGGTGCGGAAGAACGCGCCGACAGGAGTTCCCGTTCGGCGGCGGACGGCGTCCACCAGTGCGCGCATATCACGTCCATGGAACCTCGAAGCGAGGAGGCAGACGGTGACCTGCGCGCCGTCGTGGCTACACCGCGCTTCCATGCCCCTCAGCCACCCGGTCCTGTCCTTCGGCTTGCAGATCGCTTGCAAATGATCCACGGCCCACTCGTGAAATCCCGATAGCGCCTGATTCATAGTAGAATGCGCGATGGGGCAGGACTCGATGTCGACCAGCCGATGGCTCCCGGCGCAACGGAACCCTGTGATCACGTTGCCCTGCACCACTTCGGTCATCACCTGTATCTGATGACGGTAATTCCATTCCGCCGGGGCGGGAAGGGTCGCGTCGACTCCGGGATCGGGGATCCTTCCTATCCGCGTGAGTGCGTCTTCGACAAACTGTCTCTTGGTTTTCAGTTGCGCGTCGTAAGAGAGGTGCTGGAGTTGGCAGCCACCGCAAACCCCAAAGTGCGGACAGGGCGGCTCGACCCGTGACGCAGACGCGTCACGAATCTCCGTCAACTCCGCCCTGGAAAAGCGCTGCTGCGTTTCCGTAATACGCGCCCGGACTCGGTCGCCCGGAGCGGCAAACGGCACGAAGACAACCCGTCCATCATGGCGCGCCACCCCGTCGCCGCCATAGGAGATCGCGTCGATGGTGAGATCTATCAGGTTGCCAACAGGAAGAGATTGGGGGTGAGAACGGTCATGTGTCGTCAGCATGGGAGCGCCACTAACTTCACACACCTCGGGCTGGAGATACCGGTGAGTTCTGCCGTGTGGGCGAGACTTCCGGTCTCAGGATCAACAGCAAAGACGACGAGGTTGTTTGATCGTTGATTGGCCACGATCATCCACCTCCCGCCGGGGTCGAGGGTGAAATTCCACGGGAAGTCCCCCCCGCACGGCTCCAGACCGGTAAGGTCAAGCTCACCGGAAGCATCGTTCATTCTGAAGACAGCAATGCTGTTATGCCCGCGATTGGTCCCGAAGAGGAACTTCCCATTCGGGTGGACGTGGATATCGGCGCAGTAGGTGGTTTCAGTATAACCCTTCGGCAGCGTGGAGGCATGCTGGAATTCCTCGAGCGTCCCTTCCCTCGCGTCCCAGCGGAAACCGGTGACGGTGTTGTTCAGTTCGTTGATGACGTAGATGATTTTGCCGTTGGGATGGAAGTCGAGATGCCGCGGCCCCGCGCCGGGCTTCATGCTCGCCCACGGTTGTTCTCCGGAAATCAACTTCCCATTCTCCAAGTCCAGCTTGTAGACCAACACCTTGTCGATGCCCAGGTCGCAGGAGAGAGCAAACCGGTTGGTGGGATCAGGAAAGATGGAGTGGGCGTACGGACCCTGCTGGCGCTTCTCATCTACGCTGGCCCCTTCATGCTGATCGAAGTCGGTTGCCTCCTCCAGACTGCCCTCTGCGGCAAGCGGCAACAGGGCGACGCTGCCGCTGCTGTAGTTAGCGACCAGCACATACCGACCCGATGCATCCACCGTGAGATGACAAGGTCCCTCGCCTCGCGAAGCCTGCCGATTGAGAAAGGTCAGGTGTCCATCGGCGGGGTTGATGGCATACGCGCTCACGCCTCCCGTTGGTTTGCCTTCCGCGCCTTGCACCTGGCTGGTCGAATATAGGAACTGCTTGTATGGATGCAACGCAATAAAGGCCGGTCGCCTGTCCTCAACAACGTGGCCCGTGTTGGTCAGTCCCCCCGTTTCCGGGTCGAACTCACACAGATGGATTCCCTTGCCCTTCTCGTCATTGCCCGTACCAATGTAAGCCAACATTCAATTACTCCTTGTTCTGTCGTTTGGCAAATTTGCGGTTCTGGTGGGTAGGAGGCGTCTCCAGACGGCGAACTCTGTGAGTCCGATGTCTGGCGACGCCTCCTACATTTGGTGCCCACCGGAATTTTCCAAACTACCGTCCTTATATTGCTAAATGCTTATGCACTTATACTCGTTACGGGTGAAAACACCCCCTCACCCCTTGCCCTCTTCCCATGCAGGTCGCACAACCTGTAGGGGGAGTTGTGCCCCCCATATTTCCCGGACATCAGAGATCCACCGACTCCACAGCATCCTGCTTGACCCAGCCCGTCCAACCGTTCGACAATCGGACCTGCCGCCAGGTTCCTTGCTTTCGTTTTGACTGGACTTCCAGTCCTTCGTGGATTGTGAAGGCGACGGGGAACTGCTCGCCGGGGCCGTTGCGGCCTTTCGTTTCGGCGACGGTGATGACGCCCGGATTCTCGCGAAGATCGAAACTAACCCGGGAGATGGCAAACACCGTGGTCACGACCCACACCACGGCAATGAGGGCAATGACGAGGTGGGTGCGTCTCCCCGAGAAGAGACGTGGACACAGTGTCCGGAGGAGCAGGATGCCGATAGCCAATAGAAATGCGCTCAACTCCACGCCGAGCGTTTCGTTGAGGGTGATACGCTGCAAGCTCCAGGTCCACCACACGTTCAGTCTGCTTCTTTTTACCCCCGGCAGGGAATCTTTTCTGCCATTTCGGACCTTGTTCAGATTGTCCCTCAAGTCTGGATCTCGCGGCGCAAGCCGTTGCGTTCGCAGATACCATAGAATCGCCTTCCCCAAGTCGCCGGACTGGAAATGGGCGGTGCCGAGGTTGTAGAACAACTCGCCATCGGCAGCCCCTGCTGTCACCGCCTCCTCGTATTTTTCAATGGCTGCTCTGAAGTTCGCTTTGGCGAACAGGCTGTTTCCCTCGTTGTAGTAACGCGCAGCGACGGGGCTATTGGAGTGACAACCCGCCAGCAGCAAGCAGCAACACAGGGCGGCTCCGAGATTGCAGATTTTCCTATGTTGCATTCCGAAACACCTGCTCCAATTCGTTGATCGCTTCGCGGGCGCGCTGGAGGTACGCCAGCTTGTCGTCCTCACCGACCGCGGCGGGGGCGAAACGGGCAAATTCGGCGCGCCCCAAACAGTCCACCACCTTGGCGACGGTGTCGGCAAGGATCGATGCCGCGGCAAGGTGCCCGGGGACGGAGTCCGCCGACAGCGCTGCGGCGGGGACGTTTAACCGCGCGGCGAGGTACTCGATCAGCGCTCGCGAGAGGGCGGCATAGAACTCCTCTGCCGATCCGGTCTTGCTGCGGGATTCCGCCTCGCGCAGCCACTTCCTCGCCGCCTGTGAGCCTCGCACGGTGCGTTGTAGGGCTTCATCCACCCGGAAGCGTTCGACGCGCCGACGATACACTCTAACTCCCGCGAGAAGGAACAAACCTGCGAGGTGGAGCCCGAAATACCAGGGGCTTTGATACCGAGGAGGAGTCCTCACGGCAAGCGATGCGCGATCACCTTTGATGTAGCGAATGTCTTCTCGCAGCAGGCGGGTCGGTTGCGGCCCGGTAAGCCCCGGAAGGTTGGTCGAGTTTGACGTTGGTGCCCCCGGCAAGACATTCAGCGCGAGAGGCTGACTCTTCGCCACGAGGTACTGCCTAGTCGCCGGATTGAATATTGGCAACGACACGGAACCCAACGCGTATTTCCCTTCTTTGTCTGGAACGAGCACGTACTCGAACGTCTTCGATCCGGTAACGGTCGTCCCTTGCACCGACGTCAACTCCTTCTGCGAGGACTCGAAAACTCGAAAGCTCGGCGGAGTGGGAATCGTTAACTTGCGGATGGAGGAGATGTTACCGGTTCCTGTGACGGTTGCGGTCAGGGTGGCGGCCTCGTCTCGCTTCACCTCCACCTTGTCGAGAGACGCTGTGATTCTGAAGCTGCCGACAGCTCCATCGAAGTTGACTGGTCTGCCCGACACAGGCAGATTGGACACGACAACGGTGACGGGGTTGGCGCTGACCGTCCGAGGTTGGTCAAAGAACCCTGATGAGTAGGTCAGACTGGCAGGACCGAGGGTGAACTTGCCTGGCTTCACCGCAAACATGGCTGTCGGTACCTGCTCCACGATATAGGTCTGGCCGTTGACCGTGGTGCGTGAGGCGGTGGGCTGCTTGAGCTTCTGCGCCACGAAGCCCACCGTCTGTGGCGGTGAGTAGCTCACGTCTGACAGACCGCCCTGATGGTAGAGGTAGAACGTAAGGGTAATCTGTTGATTGACGTAAACCTTCTGCGGAGAGGCGACTAACTTCACTTTCACGTTCCCCGCGGAGGGCGTTCCCGCACCCTCCGCGGGGAACGGCCACGCCGGGGAGCGCTGCGCAGGAGCGGGGTTTTGGCCGCTCCCGGACACGACCGTCACCTGAGCAGACTCCGATCGGTACACTTTCCCTCCAGTGCGGAGGGTGGCCGGGCCGAGAGTAAAGCTGCCGGTGCGTTTGGGGCTTAGCGTATATGTGCGCTGCACCGACGACGACATGCGTCCATTGACGATGCTGATGCTGTTGCCTGAAGTGGTTCCGAGAACGTTGAAGCTCTGAATCCCGCTAACCTTGACGTTGTCGGCATCGCCACCCGACATGCCGACGGTGAGACTGAAGGAATCGTTCAGCCCTACACGGTCAGCATCCACGGAGAGACTGACGGATGGTTCGGCGCGCAGAGGCGCGGCGAGGGCGAGCAAGCACAGAGTGTGTCCAAGAAGGCGGTATTCAGCCTTCCAGTCCCTACTGGAAGGCTGAATATGACTGCGACTCATCACCAGTCCTTCTCCACCGGGTATTCTCCCGGCATCTGCATCTGCCGAGTTGCCTTCTTGCGGGCGTCCTTTTCCTGCTGGGCGATGGCCTGCAACAGTCGGCGGGCGTCTTCCGGCGACATCGCGGGTTTCTGCTGGTTCGGTTGTTTTCCCTGCTTTGTCTTCTGCTCCTTCGCAGCTTTCTCTTCGTCGGCCTTCGGTTTCTGCTGTTGATTCTGTTTCTGCTTCTGCGCCTGAGAAGTCTGCTGCTGCCTCTGTTGAGGCTGCGGCTTCCGCTTCTTCTGTTGCTTCTGCGCCTGCTCCTTCAGCTTGCGTCGCGCCAATTCAAGGTTGAATTTCGTGTCGGAGTCGTTGGGGTCCAATTGGAGGCTCTTCTTGTAAGACTCAATCGCCTTGACCAGATCGTTGGCACGGAAGTGGCAGTTGCCGATATTGTAGTGTGCGCGTGCCTGGAGTGACGCGTCATCCGAGTTCAGCGCCTGCTCAAAGGACTTAATGGCTTTGTCATACTTTCGCTGCTGGTAAAGGACCGTGCCGAGGTTGTACTGTGGCACGCCGCCGGTTGGGTCCTGCCGCTGCGCAGCGCGGTAATGCTTCAAGGCGCCCGCATAGTCCTTCTTCGTGTATGACTGGTTCCCGTCAACCGTCGCCAGATAGGATCCGACTCGCCCTCCACCCAACCACGAAAGCGACGGCAACCACGCAATGAGGGCCAACGCGGGAATGAGCTTCATGAGTTCTTCACCCCTTGCGGTTTCCTGTCGGTCAGGAGACCTTCCAGAATCAGCATCGCCAGCGCCGCCAGCGCCAGCCATTGGAATCGGTCTTCGTAGTGCGAGTATTTGCGCGTCAGCAAGGTCTTTTCTTCCAGCTTCGAGATATCACGGTAGATTCGATCCAGCTCCAGTTGGGCAGAGGTGGCATGATGATACTTGCCGTTGGTTGTCAGCGCAATCTTCTGCAAGGTCGTTTCGTCGAGTTTGCTAAGGACAACGTTTCCGTCGCGGTCTTTCTTGTAGCCAGCGGAATTGCCCCGGTCACCATACACGGGCACTGGTTCTCCGTCCGCCGACCCGACGCCGATGGTGTAGATGTGCACTCCCTGCTTGGCGGACTCCTTCGCTGCCTCGACGGGCTTGGTATCGTGATCCTCCCCGTCAGTCACAATAATCAGCGCCTTGTATTTTCTTTCCTGTTGGGAAAATGCCTTCGTCGCGGTGCGGATGGCTTCACCGATGGCAGTGCCCGGACGCGGGATCAGGGAAGGGTCAATCTGATCGAGGAACAGCCGCGCCGCGCCGTAGTCGAGAGTGAGCGGGCACTCGACAAACGCGCTCCCTGCAAAAGCAATCAGACCGACGCGGTCTCCCTGCAAACGATCCAGCAGCGCCGTGACTTCCCGTTTCGCAACCTCCAGACGACTCGGTTTCAGGTCTTGAGCCAGCATCGAGTTAGAGACATCGATGGCGAGAATGAGGTCAACCCCCTTGCGTTTCACGGTTTCGAGACGTGTCCCCATTTGCGGGCGCGCCATCGCCAGAACCATCAACAGCGCGGCGACAATCGGCAAGGCAGTTTTCGCTCGGCGTCGTCGGGCGCTCAGTGAGCCGGCCATCCGCTGAACGACTTCGAGGTCGCCGAGTGCCGACAGGATCGTTCGTCGCCGCCGCAAGCCGTACATGACGGCGACGATCATTGCGATGACAGCCCAGAGGAAGACCAGCATGGAATGGTTGGCAAAACGAATCATGGCAGCTTCAGCCACAGCGTCTGGCTCAAAATGAACTCACCCGCGAGCAGCAGCAGCGCAGGTAAGAGAAATGCGGGAAACAACTCACGGTATTTTTGATACTCCTTTGTCTTGAAGCGCGTCTTTTCCATCCTCCAAATCTCTCGGTAGATTTTCTCCAATGCCGACTTGTCGGTGGCAAGGAAGTACTTGCCGTTCGTCGCGGATGAGATCTCCTTGAGGCTCCTTTCGTCCACTTTCACAAGCAGAAGGTTGCCGTAGGCGTCCCTCCGGTACTGCCTCCCCCATATCGGATCATCGTAGACCATTGGCGTGCCTTCGGGTTTCCCCACGCCGATCGTGTAGATGCGGATGTCGAAGGCTTGGGCGGCCTGCGCGGCCGTCAATGGGTCAATCATCCCGGCGTTGTTTTCGCCATCGGTGAGCAGGACAACAACCTTGCTTTTCGCCGACGAGTCCTTCAGGCGGTCCACGCAGGTGGCCAGTGCGTTGCCGATGGCGGTACCGTCCTCAATGAGTCCGATGTCCACCTTGCTCAAGAAGTTGAGCAGTACGCCGTAGTCGAGTGTCAGCGGACACTGCGTGAAGCTCTGCGCAGAGAATACCACGAGCCCCACACGATCGTTGTGCAGCCCTTTGACGAAGTTGGCAACCACCTGCTTCGCCACCGTGACGCGATTCTTGGGCTTGAAGTCCTCGGCTTTCATGCTACCCGAGATGTCGAGGGCGAGCATGATGTCAATTCCCTCGGTAACGATTTCGTCGAGTCGTTTCTCCGATTGCGGCCGCGCCACGGCGATGGCGAGCAGAACCAAAGTGCCCAGTCGAAACAGCCCCAGGGACCGGCGCCTTCTCCACGCATGTGGAGAGGAGCCCTTCATCGTGGAAAGGTCTGAGAAGCGCAAGGTCGCGCCGCGTGCCGAACGATAACGGCCGAGTTCCCAGACCGCCGCCACGACCGCCAACGCGATGCAGCCGAGTAGCGGATCAGCCAACCGCATGTGCCGTCTCCTCCTTCGCCTCCAGAGTCTCCGCGCCAATCTCCCCTTCCAGACTTATCGATGCCGCGCGCTGCGCGCTGTTGACCACCAGACGCCGAACCTTCTCAATGTTCTGCGCGCCACGCTCCGGGGGTGGAACAAGTTTCGCAAATTTGACAAGATCGCTCATGTTCAGCAACGCCTCAACGAGAATGACTTCCTCAGCGTCGAAGTCGGACTGCCCCATGTTTGCCATCACTTCGCGGGTCGTGGACTCCAGAGCGGGAATCTCGAACTGACGCTCGATGTAGCGCCTCAGGATTTCCGAGAGCTGAGTATAGAACTCTTTGACCTTTCCCGCTGCCAGCAGGTCGGATCGCTCCAGATCGCTCAGCGCGTTCAGGGCCTCCCGGTCGGTCGGCACCGGCGGTTCACTGAGGGCGAAAGGTGCTGTTGCTTCACGGTTGCGTCGGTGCAGGAACCACCACAAGGCGATGACCACTGCGAGGACGGCAACGACTGTGGCGATCAGCCAGCGAAAGTCCCACGCCGTCAGTTTCACCATGGCGGGAGGTTTGATGTCCCTGATATCCGCCTGCTCGCCCGGCTTCACACTCTCCACCGTGACCTCCACCGGCTGCGATGCGAGCGAACCAACTTTCCCGTTCGCCTCGTATGCAACTTCTACCGAAGGGATATTGAACTTCCCGGTATCGTAGGTCGCCACAGTGAAGATGGCTGTCCAGCGTTGTTGTTTCCCGACCTTCGAGCGCTGCACGTCGTAATCCCGAATCTCAAACG
>Ga0210028_1003860_pt1 | contig 11160 bp, 12 predicted proteins | sample CryGeymeta201513_FD_185468 | JGI IMG/M metagenome (GOLD analysis project Ga0210028, IMG submission 185468) | Groundwater microbial communities from Crystal Geyser aquifers in Utah, USA - Crystal Geyser metaG 2015-13 (SPAdes) (version 2) | ecosystem: Environmental > Aquatic > Deep subsurface >...
AATTTTATGCTTTGCCCCAGTCGCCACAGCAATACAAGCAAATGCTAATGGTGGCTGGCATGGAAAAATATTTTCAAGTCGCGCGTTGTTTTCGCGATGAAGACCAGCGGGGCGATCGCCAGCCTGAATTTACGCAACTGGATATAGAAATGAGTTTTGTTGAACAAAAAGAAATTTTAAAATTAACAGAAAATTTAGTCATTAAACTTGTCCAAAAATTATTGCCCCACAAAAAATTGACTTTTAAGCCGTTTAAAAAAATGACTTATAGCCAGGCAATGAAATTGCATAATAGCGACAGGCCAGATTTGCGCGAAAATAAAGATAATCCGGATGAGTTGGCTTTTGTCTGGGTAATTGATTTTTCCATGTTTGAATATAAAGAAGGCGACAAAAGATGGGGCGCCCTACATCATCCTTTTACAGCTATAAATCCCAAAAATTTAGCAGATCTGTCAATTGATAAAATGAAAAAAATCAAAGCCTTGCAATATGACTTGGTTTTAAACGGCAATGAAGTAGCTGGAGGTTCAATTCGTACCTATGATCCAGAAATTTTACACAAAGTTTTTGAATTATTGGGACATTCTGACAAAGAAATTCAAAATCAGTTTGGGCATTTGCTGGAAGCTTTTAAATATGGGGTGCCGCCGCATGGAGGCATTGCTTTTGGGCTTGACCGATTGGTAATGATTTTGGCTGGCGAACAATCTATTCGGGAGGTAATTGCGTTTCCTAAAACCTCTGACAATCGCGATCCGTTGATGGATTCTCCAAGTGAGGTAAGCGGAGAACAATTAGATGAATTAAAAATTCAACTTATTAAATAATATGCTAAATAAAAATAAATTTTTATGCTTTTATCAAATCTGCAAAAATTTATTTTACTACAATGTCTGGGTTCTAAAACAGGCAGAATTTCTCGTTCTCGTTTAAATATTTTTTATAATAAATCTAAAAAACTACCTAAACAAGAATTACAAACTAAAATAATCACCAGAAGCATAGAAAGATTGATTGATAAAGAATTATTAGTTGGATTTGGAGAAAGGACAAGACGCAGGTGGTTTATTAAAGATATAAAAATAACAAGGCAGGGTAGAAAACAAGCAAAAAAATTATTAGGAGAGCAATTAAAAATTAAATTTAAAAAATAAAATAAATCTATGATCAACAAAAAACTCATTAAAATTTTAGAAGAAAGCGGTAAAAACTATGAAGTGGTGGAACATAAAATTGTCTACACCGCGTATGATGTCGCGCAAACTCTTAAAATCAAATTAAACATAATCGCTAAAAGTTTGTTAGTTAAAACCAATAAGCCATTAGAACATGGGAAAAAGCCTTATGCTATTGTTGTTGTTCCAGCAGATAAGAATATTGATTTAAAAAAACTAGCAAAAGTAATGACTACAAAGGAATTAAGAATCACTAAAGTAGATATTCCAAAAGAAGGAGTAATGAAGTCGCAGTTTAAAGTCAAGCCCGGCACAATGTCTGCTTTTGGTTCTTTGCATAAAATCTCGGTTTTTGTGGATAAAACTTTAAAAGGAGAAGCAATTTTTTCATCAGGCAGTTTTAATCAAAGCATAAAAATGAAAGTTTTAGATTTTATTAAATTAGAAAATGCAAAAGTGGGCATATTTAGTGTGGCTAAAAAAATAAAGAAAAGTAAAGTTAAAGCAAAGTTGAAAAAGAAAAAATAATTTTCTAGCCCCCTTTAGGGGGCTTACTAATAAATAAACATAGCCCAACCATTTATGGTTGGGCACAGAAAAAAGATTAAGATTTCTATCTTACCAATAAATAAGCATAGCCCAACCATTTATGGTTGGGCACAGAAAAAAGATTAAGATTTCTATCTTACCAATAAATAAACATAGCCCAACCATTTATGGTTGGGCACAGAAAAAAGATTAGGATTTCTAGCCCCAGCCTAAAGGCACGGGCTAGTGTATTAAAAAAAGCTCGATAAATCGGGCTAGATAATTATGTCGCATATTTATTATGAATTATACTATCATTTAATTTGGGCTACTAAAAACAGAGAGCCTGTTATAGATGATATTCTACATGATATTTTGGAAAAAAATTTAAAAACAAAGATAATAAAATTAGGCAGTCAATTACTAGAGTTTAATTCAATTAGTGATCATTGTCATTTATTAATAAAAACTGTCCCACAAATAAGCATTTCTGATTTGGTAGGAAAACTAAAAGGTTATAGTTCATATGAAATTAATAAATTAAAAGGGCCAAAATTTTTAGAATGGCAACAAGGGTTTGGAGTTTTGTCATTAAATAGAAAAGGAATACCTTTTGTTAAAAAATATATTTTAAATCAAAAAGAACATCATAGAAATAGAACAACTATTAATATCCTGGAACAAATGAATGTATAAAGTTAAATTAGAAAAATTTGAAGGACCGCTTGATTTACTGCTTCAGCTAATAGAATCAGCTGATTTAGATATTACAGAAATTTCCTTGTCTCAAGTAGCTGACCAGTTTATGCGATATTTGATTGAAGTTGAAAATAAAAATCCAGACGAATTAGCTGATTTTTTAGTAGCGGCTTCAAGATTATTATTAATCAAATCTAGAATTTTATTGCCAAATTTACATATTGAAGACGAAGGTGAAGCAATGGAACTTGAAATCCAATTAAAAATATATAAAGAATATTATAAAGCAACTAAAAAAATAGAGAATATTTTAGCTGAAAAAAAGATTTTATTCGCGCGTGATAAAATTTTATTTGATAAAGATATAATTTTTAATCCGCCGGAAAATTTGGGTATTGAAAAAATAAAAAAAATTTTTCTTGAAGTGTTGAAAGAAATAGAGCCGATTATACAGTTACCAAAAAAATCAATACTCAAGGCCATTTCCATAAAAGAGAAAATTGAGCAGATAAAAAAGAAAATTTTATCTAACATAAATTTAAGTTTTAGTGTTACAATTACTTATATGCGCCTGCCTTCAGCGGTGGAAACCGTTTTATTAATCCTGGCCGTCTTTTTTCCTTTTTTTTGGTACAACCAAAGTTATATGTCCAAGTTTTCGCTGCAGCTGGTAGCTCTGTTAGTCCTAATTTTTGTTTTTCACAACCAGTTGACCAAAAAGAAGCAAAACAGCGACCCTGTCCAAATGTATCAAAATATAATTAATATCAGCATTGTGACGATCTTAACTATCATCCTAATCCTGTCAACCGGCGGGGCCGGATCAATGCTGTTTTGGCTGTTAAACTTTTTACTGTTCTTTGTGGCGGTTTTTTTCCGCCCCGGGGCCGGATTGACCCTATCTTTAGCAGTCGGCACTGCCTTTCTGCTAAACGAGCCGCAACTGTCCACCGGTCAGATTTTTAACCTGGTTTCTCTCTTATTGATGGCCCCGCTGGCCAGTTTTTTTAGCACTCAATACCGTCGACTGATTATGGCAAAAAAAGAAATTGAAGTGTTGTCAAATCAAGCTAATTCTTTAGAACAGTCCACTTTGATCTGGCTCGCCCTGGATTTTAGGCGCCAAATAGAAAAAGCGATCGATCTTTTATCCCAGATTTCGGTACCCTATCATCAACGGGACCGCTTGAACGAATTGTATCAGGACATCAAGGCCTTATGGCATTCCGGTCAAGAACTGGAGAGAAAAATTGACGAGCTAAACGACTAATGAAATTTCTTTTTTTACTGATTACTTTTTACTTATTACCTATGACTGCGACGGCCTTAGCCGTCGAACAGATGAACTCCAACTCTTACAAAATCCGCTGGCCCAATCTGAATATGACCTCGGGTTCAAAATCGTCGGACAATTACAATATTTTGGACACGGTCGGCCAAACCGCGCCGGGAGAGTACGATTCCGCCGGGTTTAAAGTTAAAGCCGGCTTTCCTTACATTAAAACAATTATCCCGTTTTCGTTTACTATTTCTGATTTGTCAATGGATTTCGGCAGTCTGGCACCGGGAATCTTCTCTACCCAAACCAATACCCTGACTGTTTCCTCCGGCGGCGCCAACGGCTATGCGGTCACGGCCGCGGAAAACAACCCCTTAACTATCCAAGCCGGTTCGGCTACCATCCCCGATACCACCTGCAACAACGGCAGTTGTTCGGAAACAACCGCCGGTGTTTGGGATGACACGAGCAAGTATGGCTTTGGTTATAATATGTCCGGCAATGACATACCGGCCGCCTTCACTGATGCCACTTACTTCAAACAGTTTGCCGACGCGTCTTTTTCCGAAACCGCCCAAATTGTTATGTCTTCGGCCAACGTCGGCAAGAGCCGGACCGCTACCGTCACTTACAAAATTAATATTGCCGCGACTCAAACCGCCGGAGATTATGAAAACGCGCTTACTTTTATCGCTGCTCCTACTTACTAGTCTTATTGGACTAATAACCCCGAGCGCAGTCGAGGGGCAGACCACGTCGTTGTCTATTTGGCCGCCGATTCTTGAAGTCATGGTCCGGCCGGGCAAATCAGTCACTCAAGTTTACCGGTTAAAAAACGAGGCCGACGACACCCGGATTACTGTCCGGATGGTTCCCTTTTCCGCGGCCGACGAGTTTGGCCATATTAATCTGCAGTTCGGGGGCCGGTTACCCGATTATTTTTCTTTACTTAACGCTGATTTACCTAGTCTGCCGGTAACTTTAAATTTAAAAGCCGGGCAATCGCAGGAGCTGGTGTTAAAAATTGCCATTCCGGCCGCGGCCGAAGACGCCGATTACCCGGCCGCGCTGGTAATCGAATCCAAGACTACCGGACTGATCGGCGGTTCCGGCACCGTTACCCAGGCAACGATTGCCTCGCCGATTTTATTGACCGTGTCGAAAAGCGGGACTCCAAACCGCCTAGCGAAGATTGAGGAGTTTGGGATGACAAGGTCGCACCTTGTCAGTGATTCGTTCGACCCAATCGAGTTTATTTTACGAATAAAGAACCAATCTTTTACCCGATTGCAGCCGGTCGGCCAAATCAAAATCTCCAACACTTTCGGCCGCCCGGTAGCGACACTCCCTCTGCAGGGCGATCACATCCTGGCCGGAACGATTAGGCAGGCTAAATTGGAAGGGTCCGACCCTTCCAATTTAGCCTGGAATCCGGTGTTTCCGCTGGGCCGATACACGGCTGAAGCCGAAATCACGCCCCAGGATACCACCAATACGGTTTCGGAAAACATAGTTTTCTGGGTCCTGCCCTATAAAGCCCTGCTGGTTCTCAGCCTGTTATTTTTTGGCTACCGAGGCTTGACAAAACTAAGTAGACAGCAGAAACTGAAACAATGATCCGGCGAAAGCAAAAATTCCTGGGAAGTTTTTTAATCGTCAGCTTACTGGCTTTTACCCAGCCGCAAGCGCTGGACTCGGCCAACTTAACTTCAGTCGCCGACACTCTCTCGACTTCCCGATTATCTTATTACGGCTCGTTAAACGGCGCCCACACCGTCGGCGCCACCCTGTTAACCGTTAACACCTCCGGTTCGCCCTCAACCTCAACCGCCAATTTGTTTAGCGGCGACTCGGTTTGGGTCGGCGACGCCGGCACCGGCTCGACCTATACGGTTGACGATATTCTGGACACCGACGAGTTCCAGATTACGGCCGGTTTGGGTTCGGGCGACGTGGAAGACGATGACGTCATTATTGCCAGCCGCTCGGCTACCCACACCGTCACTTTTACTACCGCCACGGCTATTCCCAACGGCGCCATCCGGATTTTAATTCCTTCCGGCGCCAACGCTAATAACGACGGCATTCCCAACCACGACGGCTTTGACTACGGCGTCGATACCCCGTCTTTAACCGCTCCGACCGGCGGCGGGGTGACTTCCTGGGAAACGGCCACGGCGACCGCGTCCGCCGGCACCGGCTGTACCGCCGGCAACCACTGTTTTGAAGCCCGCTACAATGGCACCAACACCGCCACTACGGCCTTAACCTTTACCATCGGCGGCGCCAATAAATTGATCAACCCGGCGCCGGGCGCCTCGCACACTGCCGGTACGGCCGATACTTATACCGTTACCGTCCAGCACTTAAAAGACCGGTTGCAGGACTACGCCGTGGTCGATTCGACCACGATCAAGATCGCCGTCATCGAATCGGTCCGGGTGACCGCCACGGTCGATCCGTCGTTAACCTTTACCGTTGCCGGGGCGGCTTCCGGAGCCACCCGCTGCGGCACCACCACTGATGTCACCACCACGGCGACGGCAGTTCCATTCGGTTCAGTTTCCTTAGCCGCTTATAACGATGCCAGCCAAACACTCTCGGCCGTCACTAACGCGGCCGGCGGCTATGCCGTCACCATGATCAGCGACGACCAACTTTCGGTCGGCGGCGACCACTCGACCGAAATAGTCAACACCGACTGTGACAGCGAAAACTGCACCGACACTACCAGCGGCGAGTGGTCGACCGAAAACGACGTTTCCGGGTTCGGCTTTTCGATTCAAAACGTTGACGCCTCGACCGTACCGTTCGAATACTCGACGGCCACCGGCAACTGTACCGGCACTTACTGCGCCCGGATGATCCCCTCGACGGCGACCGCTTCGGAAACGCCGGACGATACCGACACCGCTCTCTCAATCATGTCGAAAACTACCATACCAACGACAACCGAAGACATGTATGTCTGTTACCGTTTGACGGTAGCCACCACCCAAACCGCCGGCGATTACGAAAATAACATTACTTACGTGGCCACGGCCACGTTCTAGATATGAAAAAATTCCTGCCCTTACTCTTTTTGCTGATTGCCGCCCCTGTTTTGGGACAGGAGAAACTTTCGATGACCGCTATTCCTCCCCGACTGGAAATCGAAGCCTTGCCCGGGGGCACGGTCCAGGAAAGTTTAAGAATCAGGAATGAAACCGGCACCGACCAAGCCTACAAAGTGATCGTGGCCGACTTTATCGTTACCGGCAATCAAGGCACGCCCATTCCGGTAACCGAAGCGGTTTCCGGACGCTGGAGCCTGGCCAGCTGGATATCCGTTTCCCCTAAACAAATCCTCGTTCCGGCCGGACAGACCGCCGGCGTCGACCTGATCATCAGCGTCCCTCAAGACGGCCTGCCGGGCGGCCACTACGCCATGGTAACTTACGCTCCAATCGCCGAAGGATCTTTGGCCCAAGGCACCGGCGCCCAGATCAGCCCGCAAGTCGGCAGTCTGGTTTACTTAAAAGTCATCGGCGACGTCACCGAAGCGGTTAATTTAAAAGAGTTCAAGGCCGATAATATTTTTAAACACTACGGCCCGACGCAAATCATGGCCGAAATTGAAAATTTGGGCGATATTCACCTGCGGCCGATTGGAAAATTAACCGTGACTAACTGGCTGGGCGACGAGACTTACTCGGCCGAGCTCGAGGAGAAGAATATCTTTCCCTTTGCCTCGAGAACATATGACTGGACCGTACCGGGCAAGTGGCATTTAGGCCGTTACGCCGCCCGCTTAACCGCCCAAGCCGGCGATGCCGCCATTCCCTTAACCGGCTTGATTTATTTCTGGATCGTCCCGGTCAAAGAGATTAGCGTGATCGCCGCGGCCCTGGCAATAATTATCCTGCTCGTTATTCTCAAAAAACGGCGGAAAAACCTTCCTCCTGAAATTACCCCCGAATCCGCTATACTGAAATAATGATCTGGTTGCTAATTTTAGCGGCAGTGACTGCCACCGTGCCTAACCGTATCCGGCCGGATACGCCGGTGCTAATCAGCCCAAATAATAACTCAACCATTTCCACCACCGCGCCGACGTTTATCTTTAACCCCTCCGGCGGCGAAACTTTAATTTCCCATTACCAATTATGGCCGGACGGAGTGAAAAATACCGACCATATTCCCCAGTCCTTCGCGACGATCACTACCCAGGCGCTCTCGGCCCTGGCCGAAGGCACCCATACCTGGATGGTTAAAGCGATCGGTACCAATGCGACTGAAAGGGATTCGGCCATCTGGACCTTTACGATCGATACGACCGCGCCGCTGATCCTAATTGAAACCGTCGCCGGGCAGGAATTCCAGAATGCCGTCAGTTTTTCGACCAGCGACCGCTACCCGGTTATTTCCGGCCAAAGCGAAAGCAACGCCGCGCTCTCGATCACTTTTGACAACGAAGCGGTCACGGTCTTGGTCGGCAGTGACCGGCTTTTCAGCGTCAAGCCCAAGACCGCTTTAGCTTTAGGCCGCCACACTGTTTCTGTCAGCAGTTCTGACCCGGCCGGGAACAATACCTTGCTGCCGTCATTTTACCTGGACATTATTGCCGGCGCCGGCTTAATTACCATTCCCTTGCCTTCGCCCTTCCCGGATTTATCGTTTACCGTGCCGGTTATAGTGCCTCTGACTCTGGCGCCGGTGACCGCTTTTGAGCTAATTCCCCCGCTGTTGTGCCCCATCAATTGGTGGTTAGTAATCCTTATTATCCTGCTCATAATATATATTATTATATCAAAACGCCGCCGTTAAATTTTTGCGGTTTTTGCCAAGTCAACTAAACGAAAGAATAAGCTTTTTGCATCCTCGCCCCGCCAGTTTGGCGGCAGTAACGGCTTGGGCAAACCCGGGTCAAGACAAACGAGTTTAAAGTAAGCGTCAAAGACTGCCTTAAAGCCAAATTTAGCTTGCTGTAATAAGACCAAATTGCGCCGGCCGGAGCTTAGCAGTCTTTGTGCTAGAGTGATAAACTGATCGTATTCTTCCCCTAATTTCTCGAGTTGCCATAGATTCCGGGCCAAAATCTGATCGTCGCTGCCGACTAAACCCCGGGATTCAATTACCGCCGCCTGATTTAACCAATGGTTCTTCATTAAAATCTCCCGGGTTTGAACCGAAACATTGGCCGCAGACAGATAAACTCCCCGAGAAAGACGGCGATAACCCAAGCGGTCCAATTCCCGCTGAAACGGCCTTAAGGCAACGCCGATTTTATTAACAATGACTATCCGCCAACGCCGGTCCCATTGGCCTTGACGGGCCTCCGGATGCAAATTCTTGAGTAAAATTTCCCGGCCGGCCGACGTTAACCGAAAAAATGCCCGCCGGCCTGCCTTGCCGGCAGGCAGGTTACGCGTCAATTTGTCAATTGCCATCTCGGTAACCAGTTCATTTACCGCATCACGCGCCGATCCGGGGTTAAATTCGCTGGTTCGATAATAGAGATAATGGTAGTCATGATACTCAAATTCCTGACCCGGCTGATCGATCAGCAAGCTAAAAAGCAGTTTTTTCTTGAGTAATTTCATGGTTATCCACAGTTGATGCACTTTGGTGCAGTCATAATTGCAGTGTTAGTTAGTACTAAAATACACAGTAACACAACACTCCGGCAACTGTCAAGGCCGTTACCGGAAATCCTAAAAAATATCAATACTGATATTTATAAATACTTATCTATCTATTTTGATACAGTAATTTACTATCATGAAAACTTCATGAAACTAGATAAAGACTAATTTACCTCTGTTTTTACTCTATAAACCCTAGAAAATTTGACCACTGTTTCACCCGGTCAGTTTCTTATAACTTGTAATAGAGTCTAATTTAATCTAATGACTCAAGAAAGGAATCAATGTCTTTTAGTTTAGTTCTACCAACCACGGCTGTCTTTGATTGGAAGCCAATCAACCTGGCAATTAATTTCAAAAGCATTTTCCGCAGCCGCTCGGCTAAGGTCGCCGCCGAAGCTTTAAGTTTGCTTAGCGTGACCGTCGGCTTATTCACTTTATTTTTAGGCTTAAGCGTTTTGTAAATTAATTAATTTCTGCCGGGCTGGACAACGGCTGTCCGGTTGCCCAGCCCACTAACCATTTATCATTATTAAATTATCAAATTATTAAATTATCAATTTATTAAATTTCCAAATACTCAAACTCCCAAACACCCAAATATTCAATGTCCACTCTCACTGCCCAATTCAAAACCTACCTCGCTAACCACAACCAGGCCAACCAAAAGCTGGCGCCGGCGACGCTTAAAAACTACGTCTCCGATGTCCAGGTTTTTTTGGATTGGCTGAAACGCGAACTACAGGAAGACACAATTGTTCCGGCCAATCTAACTGCCGCGGTTTTTGGCAATTACGGCCGCCGGCTTAATGATCCGGCCAACCGCGTCCTTCCGTCCACCGCCTCGCGCTATCTTTCCAGCCTCAAACGTTTCGGCGGCTGGTTAGAAATGGCCCGGCTGGCTGACACTAATCCGGCCGCGGCCCTGCCCCGGCAGCGAATCGATCCCACTATCAGCCGGCTGATGAATAATTTTAAACACGAACTCGTCCGCCAAAAATTATCCGCCTCCACCATCAAAAACTATGTTTCCGATGTTCATAATTATTTATTATGGGCAACCAAACAAGTCAAAATAACAGATAATAATTTAATTAAACTATAGACGTTATAAAAACATGTCTATATATTTTCACTCATGAAAAAAATTAACTTTAATCTTTTTAACCGCCTTTTTAACCGCCGGCGCTCACCGCTGCCGCCGTCCAATTACGCGCCGCTGTTCCACCCGCTATTCTCCGCCGGCTTTTTTGACCATTCTTCAACCCCAAATCAGCTGATTTTAACCAAGAATATAGACAAAAAACATTATCAAGTCAAACTAATGACCCGATTTATTAAATCTGGCAGTCACTGTGCCGGACTGCTATTAAAACAGATTGGAAAAATTGGTCAATTGGCCTCTGGTTTTCCGCAAATTACCAACCAACCAACCAAGACAACACTATCAAACTATATCAGCAATCCCCGTCTTCCGGCTGAATCCCCTTTACTCAAGAAGCCTGTAAAAATAACCAGTCAAAGTGGATCAAATAATATCAATAGCTTTTCCGATTACCGCAAAAGCGCAAAAAATCATCTAGTGCCGGCTGAAACTATACCCCAGATACAAAGCGATAAAACCAATAATGATGGCAATTACTGCCAAAGGATTAATCATTTATTGTCTCCTTTTGAAAACCAAATACATAATAATCAACATTGTTCCAGTAACGATAGCCGCAAAAAAAATAGCGACCAACGCAATGTTGCCCCGGTCATTAACAAACTTACTAACAAAAATGTAATTAATTCGACGAGTGATTTTGGTTTAGTGAATACCGGTGAAATGATTCCGGCAGTAAACCAAGCT
>Ga0210028_1003862_pt1 | contig 11158 bp, 9 predicted proteins | sample CryGeymeta201513_FD_185468 | JGI IMG/M metagenome (GOLD analysis project Ga0210028, IMG submission 185468) | Groundwater microbial communities from Crystal Geyser aquifers in Utah, USA - Crystal Geyser metaG 2015-13 (SPAdes) (version 2) | ecosystem: Environmental > Aquatic > Deep subsurface >...
ATCGTTAAGGAAAATTCTCCGGATTTAATCATACTTGATGTGATGATGAATGAGCCGGATGACGGTTTCTTCCTTGCGCAGAAATTCCGCAAGGAGAAGATCAAAACACCGATATTGATGTATACATCTGTATCTAAATCTATCGGCATGGATTTCGGCATTAGCGAAATGGTGCCGGTTGACGACTTTGTAGAAAAACCGATTTCGCCGGAGCAACTGTTAGCAAAAGTTGAAAAACTATTGCGAATGAAAGTTGAGGGATGACAATGCTTGTATTTGAAAAAAACGCCCTTTCGGAGGAGATTGAAGAGCTTGTTTCAAAATTCGGAACAGAGCGTTCCGCCTTAATTCCAATCCTTCAATCAATTCAAAGAAAGTACAAATATATTTCCGACTTTGCGCAGCAGGAAGTTGCAAAACTTTTAAACATTCACCCTGTTGAAGTTTATAGTGTTATCTCTTTCTATTCGTTTTTGCATTCTAAACCTCAGGGAAGAAATATTGTTCGTCTCTGCCAAACTATCTCTTGCGATATGGTTGGGAAAAGAGAAGTTGCCGATGCTATTAAGCGCGAGCTCGGTATCAACTTTGGCGAAACTACAAAGGACAGGCGTATTACTCTCGAGTATACTAATTGTGTTGGCATGTGCGATCAAGGACCTGCCATGATTGTTAACGAAAGAGTTTATACAAAACTTGATCCCGAAAAGGCAGTTAAAATATTATCCGAAATAAAGTAGGGAAAGACTATGGAAACTAAAATCAAAAAGATAGAGCGTAAAGGTCCGGTCATCTTTTCCGAATATTCGCGGGGAACCGGAATTAAAAAAGCAGTTGAACTTGGAAGAAATGATATTCTTTTAGAATTAAAAACTTCCGGGCTTAAAGGTAGAGGCGGCGCAGGATTTCCTACCGCAACAAAATGGATGCTGACCGCTGCATCAATTGGCAAGAAAAAATACATCGTTTGCAACGCCGATGAAGGCGAACCGGGAACATTCAAAGACAGAGTACTACTACTTGAATACCCGGAACTTGTTTTTGACGGAATGGTTGCAGCAGGGTTTACACTTGGCGCAAAAGAAGGAATTGTTTACCTCCGCGGCGAGTATGAATATATGTTTAAATCTTTGGAAGACTATCTTGAAGGAATGAGAAAAGATAATCTGCTCGGAAAAAATATTTTGGGAAAAGACGATTTCAATTTTGATATTACAATCCGCCTTGGCTCGGGTGCTTATGTATGCGGAGAGGAAACAGCGCTTATTGAATCACTCGAGGGCAACCGCGGCGAGCCGAGAAATCGTCCTCCTTATCCCGTTAACACAGGCTACATGGGATATCCTACTGTTGTTAATAATGTCGAAACTCTTGCGGCAGTTCCTCATATACTTATGAAGGGGGGTGAATGGTTTAAACAGCACGGCACAAATAAATCTACAGGTTCAAAATTATTCTCAGTATCCGGCGATTGCATGCGTCCCGGTGTTTACGAATTACCCTGGGGCACAACAATTTCTGAACTCCTGATTATTGTTGGAGCAGAAAACACTAAAGCGGTGCAAATCGGCGGCGCTTCGGGGGTTTGTATTCCCAAATCTCAATTCGATAGAACCTTTGCCTACGAAGATATTGCTACCGGCGGTTCCATAATTGTTTTTAACGAAAGCAGAGATATGCTTTACGTTCTAAAAAATTTTATGGAGTTTTTTGTTGAAGAATCATGCGGGCAATGTACCCCCTGCAGAATCGGAAATACAAAACTTCTTGAAGGAATTGAAAAAATTGAACAGGGCGATTACACATTTGGTTACATCAATACACTAAAGGAATTAGGTAGGACAATGCAGGTCGCTTCAAAATGCGGATTGGGACAATCATCGCCCAACCCGTTTATATCAATTTTAGAAAACTTTAAAGAAGAAATTTTCCATACAAACGGAGAGAGAGGCACAAATGGCAAAGCGTGATAGCAGAACTCCTGTTAGCCAGCAGCCGTTCCTGGTTGAAATACCTGCCGATACAACAACAATCGGCGGAACTGTTACGGTTGAAATAAATGAAAAGAAAGTAAGCGTTCCTTTTGGAACTACAATTTTAGAAGCTTGTAAAGAAAATCAAGTGCACATTCCTACTTTATGTCATCATCCGGATTTATGCATTGCCGGCGCGTGCCGTGTGTGCGTTGTAGATGTAGAAGGAATGCGTACTTTGCAAACCGCATGTTCATTCCCGATTACATCGCCGTTGAAAATTAAAACGTCAACTCCGATGGTTCGTAAAGCGAGAAGACATATAATCGATCTTCTTTTAAGTGAACATTACGGCGAATGTTATTCATGCGTACGCAATAACAACTGCGAACTGCAGGCGCTTGCAAAAGAATATGGCGTTGATAGTTTTACTTTCGGGCATGTTGATAAACCTGTTTTTGAAATAGATAAATCTTCTCCCTCGGTTATTCGAGATATGAATAAATGCGTGTTATGTAAACGCTGCGTTAGAACATGTATCGACTTGCAGGAGGTTGGAGTTCTTGAAGCTATTGATAGAGGCGGTAAAACGCATATCGGAACTTTTTACGACAAAGCATTAGCTGATGTTATTTGTATAAACTGCGGACAGTGTATAAACAGATGTCCCACGGGAGCACTTCATGCAAACGATCCGTCGGACGATATATGGGCGGCAATTGACGATCCGAAAAAGCATGTTGTTATTCAAACTGCTCCTTCTCCGCGCGCTGCTATAGGTGAGGAATTCGGGCAGGCTCCCGGAAAATCTTTTACAGGCGAGTTAAACACTGCGTTAAGGAGAATCGGTTTCGATAAAGTATTCGATACAAACTTCACTGCAGATTTAACCATCATGGAAGAAGGTACGGAGCTGCTTAATAGATTAAAAGCAGCTATTGTTGATAAAGATGAATCGGTTAAACTTCCACAGTTTACTTCATGTTCACCCGGCTGGGTAAAATATATCGAACATTTTTATCCCGAATATATTGATCATCTTTCAACAGCTAAATCGCCGCAGCAGATGTTTGGTGCAGTCATAAAAACTTTTTATGCTCAGGAATCAGGCGTAAACTCGGAGGACATAGTGACAGTTGCGCTTATGCCCTGCTCTGCTAAAAAGTTTGAATGCAATCGTCCCGAAATGAATGACTCCGGTTTTAAAGATGTTGATTATGGTTTAACAACCCGCGAGATGGCAAAGATGATTAGAGAAGCAGGCATTAACTTACCTGAAATGCCCAAAACTCATTTTGATGATCCATTCGGAGATGCTTCCGGTGCAGGTCTTATATTCGGAGCTACCGGCGGTGTTATGGAAGCAGCTTTACGCACAGCCTACGAGCTTGTTACCGGCAGAGAAGTCCCTTTCGAAAATTTACGAATTGAACCGTGCCGTGGATTCCAGGGAGTAAAGCAAGCTTCGGTTAAACTTGAAAATTGTCTGGAAAAATTTAACTTTCTTGAAGGAGTTGAGTTTAAGTTCGTAGTTGCCCATGGTACCGCAAATGCAAAAATCGTTATGGAAATGTTGAAACGCGGCGAGTTGAACGATGTTCATTTTGTTGAAATAATGGCTTGCCCGGGAGGCTGTATAGGCGGCGGCGGACAACCGATTCCTACAAGTGAAGTAATTCGTACAGCGCGCGCAAAAGCAATTTATGAAGAAGAAGAATCTTTGCCGATAAGAAAATCGCACGAAAACCCTCACGTAAATTATATTTACCAAAAGTTCTTAACCGAAGGACCTTGCGGTCATCTGTCGCACAAGCTTCTTCATACACATTACACCAAGCGGGGTAAATTTATCTCTTAATTTCTACGGCTCCTACCTTATTATGGCAGGAGCTGAATTTTATTTAAAAAGATTATTATATTTTATTGTTACTCTTTAAATAATTACTAAGTGCGCATGATGATTACTTTAGTCCCGTCCTGGGCGCGCCATTATGATGCGTTCTGGGATGCAATAAGAAGGCGTAACCTTTGGTACATAAAATTGCGGTACGGTGCTGTTGCAGTACTTACAATACTTGTTATCGCTGCGGAGTATCTGCTCGGTTTTACTTTCGAACCGGGGCAGCAAACAATGATATTTATCATCACTGCCGCAATTCTTATGTATAACGTTATACTTCATTCTGTCCGCAAATATTTAAAATGCACTCCGGGTAATTTTAATCCGCTGCATTTTAGCCTGCTTCAAATGCTGCTCGATCTTACAGCACTGATGCTTTTGGTTTTTTATACAGGCGGAGTAGAAACACCTCTCTACATGCTTTTTATTTTTCACATGATAATCGGCAGTCTTATACTTCCTGGTGTTGTTGTATACACAATGGCAGGGATGACTATACTAATATTTTCAGCGATGGTGTTATTGGTATATGCCGGCGTTCTTCCTCATTACCAGTTAACAGGTTTAACAGAATTTCACCTCTACGACAATTTTAATTATATAGCTTCTGTCCTATCAATTTTTGCATTTGTAATATTAACAAGCGTACTGCTTGCAAACAGAATTGCAAAACAGCTTTATAAAATTGAGCAGGATCTTGTTGAGTCCTTAGATAAACTTGGGAAAGCGGAAGAAGAAAAACAAAAATATATAATGGGCATTGTTCACGAAATTAAAACTCCAATTACAGCGGTTCGTTCATTTCTCGATCTCGTTCTTCAAAAGTATTTGGGACCTGTTACCGAGCAGATAGAAGTGAAACTAACCCGCGCAAAAATTCGCACAGATGAAGCGATTGAAATGATTAATCATGTTTTAAAAATTTCCCGGATGCGTTTAATTGATGATATTAGAACAGAAGAAGTTCGGGTTGAAAAAATCATAACCGAAATAATTAAAAAACAGCGCATCAATATTGAATCAAAAAATATTACTCTGCGCCTGCAAGATAAAAGGGAAGTAAAAAAAGCTGTTTCGGGCGATCATTTTTTAATTGAAATTGCCTTTTCTAACTTAATAAGCAATGCAGTAAAATACGTTGGAAACGGAGGAAAAGTAGAAGTTACGATTGATGAAGAGAATGATAAGTTAATTATCAATATTTCTGATAACGGCATCGGCATCCCTCAAAAAGATCAGCAAAAAATATTTACCGATTTTTTTCGCGCTTCGAACATTAAAGAACGCAACTACGAAGGTGCAGGGCTTGGGCTTTCGGTTGTTAAACAAATCGTTGAAAAGCACAATGGCACAATCAGTTTATTAAGCCCGACAAAATTTGGGACAGAAAAAAAACCGGGTACAAGTTTCACCGTGAGTCTGCCGCAAATTGGTTCTTCGATTGAAGAGAAAGAAAAAAGTCTTTGATTCAAGTTTTCCCCACAAATTAAATTCTGTATCAATAGTTTGATTTCCTACTTTCAGTCAGCTAATGATGACGGCAATTGTACATTATATTTCTATTCCCTTGTCTGTCTTTTTCTTAATTGTCTTCTTTTTTAATTCTCTTTCAGCATTTTCTTTCTGCAGTTCTTTTTTCAGCTCCTGCATCTCCTTTTGAAATTCTTTCATGTTTTCCTGTAAGGAATCCATCTGCAGGCGAAAGTCGAAATTCATATCGAATAAAAGTGAATCGCCAGAGAACATTTTAAATTTTGTAAGGCTTGAATCCGGGTTAATGTAAAAATCAAATCCTTTCATTTTGTTGAATGCCGAATCGAGATTATAAGACTGTGATTTAATAATAGAATCTATATTAGGCATCGGTACAACAAATGTTCTGTTCGAATCTCCCGAATCGATTTTAAATCTAAAACCCGATTTCCCTTCATTATCACCAAACGAAATTGAAAAATCTCTTAAATGTTTTGTTGCCTCCTCAATTTCCTTTTCAATTTCTTCCATATCGGGCAAAGCAAATTCGGGCATTTCAAAATTTGGAATTTCTACACGGCAGACTAAAGAATCCACCATGATTTTAAAGTTTGTTAAATCTGTCCCCTCGGATTTTTTGCTGCTCCGTTTTTTGTCAATAAACACTTTGAAATTAAGTTCGTGTGTTTTTCTCATTTCGTCCAGGGTCTTTAGTCTGTCTTCTTTTGCTTTAAGAAGTTCTTCTTTTAGTTGTTTTTTAATTTCACGTAATTCGTCTTTAAGTTTTTTCTTATCAATATTCTCTTTAAAAATTGTATCGGGGGTAAAGAAAATATAATTATCATCCGGTAAAGCACGCACCCTGTTAACCACCCTAACTACACTTCTATTATCATTAAAGTTATAACCGCCCGGAATAATTTTAACGAATTCTTTTTCGTTTGCATCTTTGGCAAATAGCATTAAGTCTGCAACTATAGCCTTGCTGTAGTTCCAAATATTCGAATTGATCGCAAGAGTATTTTTATCGTTGGAAAGCACCTGTGTTTCAAGCTCTTGCGCATACGATTCGAGAATAGAATCCATTTGCAGTTTTTGTTTTTGGTTTAGTTTTAACGCTTTAACAAATGTATTATAATCATCTTCGTAAACAATCTGGCTTGCCGGTTTTATTTCAAAATATTCACTTCCTTCCTGTTCCGAACCGAGAAGAAGATAATGATTTTTCTCCTCGTCAAGCGGCAGCCGCTGGTTTAATGCAAAGTTAAAAACATCTTCGTTTGAAATATTGGCAGCAAATAATAATGGCTGAAGATTTTCTTTGTAATATCCGACTAAATTGTCAGCCTGTTCCTCAACAATTTTATCAATCAATCCGGGATTGTAACGGAGGATGATCATCAACAATAGCGAGCCGAACACAGCGCCGATTATGGGAGAGTATTTTTTTAACTTTACAAACACCGGATTTGAGCTATTAATTTCCGCCATCAATCGTGTTTCAAAGTATGGCGATTCCGTTATCGGCTTGTATGCTTTTTGTGTAAGTTGTTTTAGTTTTTTTAAGCCGGCTAATTTTTCTTTTAACTCTTTTGATAATGCTATTTTTTCCTCAAGAGCTTTTTCTTCTTCATGCGACAGTTCGCCGTCAATATATGCTGACAGCAATTCTATCTCATCGTATCTTTTTTTCATCCTTTCAACTCCTGCTCGAGCGGCTTTAAGATATTTTTTAAGCCCTCTCGCGCTCTAAATATTCTCGACTTAACAGTTCCAATTTCGCATTGAACTGTTTCGGCAATTTCCTGGTAACTCAGCCCTTCAATATCTTTTAAGAGGAGGGGAGTACGCAGTTTTTCCGGTAGTCTTTTTATAGCTTTATGCATTATTTCCGGAACATCCGAATAAACTGTTTGCGATTCATAGAGATTTTCGTGGTCTTCTTTCATCGGAGTAAAAATACCTCTAATTTTTACTTTCCTAATATGATCCCGGCATTTGTTGATTGTTATCCGGTACAACCAGGTTGTAAACAGCGACTCGAACCGGAAACTCTTTAGGTTTTTATAAACAGTTATAAAAACTTCCTGTGCAATATCATCAACACTGTCGGTGTTGGAAAGAGTTAGATATATAATATTTCTAACTTTTTCCTTGTGCCGATGCACCAGGTTTTTAAAGCAAGTTTCATCTCCTTCAATAAACCTTTGAATGAGTGAAAAATCGTCGTCAAGTTTTAAAATTTGCGGAAATTGCAATTCTTTCTTCTCATTATTTGAATCTGTTGGTTTAGACGCACTCACAATATTAATGTTCCTTAACTTCTAATTGGGAAAAATTATTTACAAAAATAAAAAAAAGTTTCTTTTATTGACTTCTACCTAACCAATCACTTGCAAAAATAAAGGCATCTACTTAAATTGACTACCAAAAGAATTAGGAGTTCTTCAATGAAAATCAAAACAAGTGAAAGATACGGCGCAGTAGTTTTAGAATTAAAGGGAAATGTGATGGGCGGCGAAGACACGAAAGATTTTAACGATCATCTGCATAAACTTATTGATGATGATAAGAAAAATATTGTAGTTGACTTATCGAGCGTTAAATTTATGAACAGCTCCGGTCTTGGAATGCTCATCGGGGGACTTACAACAATGAAAAAGGCTGACGGTAATTTAAAACTTGCGCGTGTTACCGAAAAAATTGAAAGCCTTCTGATAATAACTAAACTCATCACTATTTTTGAATCTTTCGAAACTCTTGATGCAGCAGTTGAAAGTTATTCCAAATAAATTTTATTTTTTTTTCTAAAACGAGAACTCCGGATGTTCATATTCGGAGTTTTCTTTTTGTTTGCACAATAACCATTTAAACCCGCAAAAAGGAATTTTAATGAAAGTGACAGTATTAGTCGGCAGCCAATGGGGCGATGAAGGCAAAGGAAAAATTGTAGATATTCTAAGCGCTAATTATGATATCGTTGTCCGGTACCAAGGCGGCGCTAATGCCGGTCATACGGTTGCAATCGGAGATAAACAATATATACTTCATCTAATACCATCCGGAATTTTGCGCGAAGGTGTGATATGCGTAATTGGCAACGGAGTTGTAATTGATCCAACTGCGCTCCTTGAAGAAATCGAACTCCTCGAAAAACACGGCATTAGCGTGGAGGGAAGATTATTTATTAGCCACAATGCGCATCTCATTATGCCTTACCATAAACTGCTCGACTCTATAAGCGAAAGCGGCGGAAATAAAATTGGAACTACAGGCAGAGGCATAGGACCCTGTTACATAGATAAATACGCCCGTAAAGGGATAAGAATTGTCGATCTTCTAAACAGAAAAATTCTTGGCGAAAAAATAAGAGAAAATCTAAAAGAGAAAAACAACCTTCTTAAAAAAGTTTATGAACATGCAGAACTTGATGTTGACTCCATAATCGAACAGTATGAAGCTTTTGATGATGCCATAGATAAATATATAAAAGATGTGCCGGCTTACCTTAATGCTGCAATAACGGAGGGGAAATCAATTTTATTAGAAGGTGCGCAGGGCGCTCTTCTTGATGTTGACCATGGGACATATCCATTTGTCACTTCTTCAAATCCCACAAGCGGCGGTGCATGTACGGGCACCGGAATTCCTCCCACAAAAATTACTGATGTGTTTGGAATTGTAAAAGCCTATACTACACGTGTAGGCAACGGTCCATTCCCTACCGAGTTACTGGATGAAGTTGGTGAAAAACTGCGCACCGCCGGGGCAGAGTTTGGTGCTACAACCGGACGCCCAAGAAGATGCGGATGGTTTGACGCATTTCTTGTGAGATATTCATCACTAATAAATGGAACTGATACCGTTGCAATTACCAAACTTGATGTACTTAGTCATTTTCAGGAAATTAAAGTCTGTACCGGTTACGAATTAAACGGTAAGCCGCTAAAATCTTTTCCTACCGATGTAGAAAAATTGGCAAATGTAAAACCGATTTATGAAACCCTTCCCGGCTGGAATACGGATATTACAAAATGCGGATCGTATGACGAACTGCCTGAAGCAACAAAAAACTATTTATCATTTATTGCCAAAGAAGCAGGTTTGAAGCCCGGGATAATATCTGTGGGACCGAAACGTACACAGACTTTTTTCGTAGATTAAAATTATTCTACCGACTAATAATTTCAACTATTTCTTTTCCAATATAATTTCACATTGATTTTATCGGTGTAAAACCATCATTATTATAATGAAATTTTAGAAGGCAGATAAACTTTTTACTTTTTAATAAAGGATAAAGAGATGAAAAAGATGACTGGCGGACCGACAACGCTGAATATTAAAATTGCTCTTCTATTTGCAGCAACCTTAATGGCAGTCGGTACGTTGTACTATACGCAAGCTCTTGTTCAAAAACTTCAGGAAAAGGAAAGGCAGATAGTCCAGCTATATGCACAGGGGATAGAATACATTGCCAACTCTTCCGAACCGGATGTGGACATCACTTTCCTCTTTGATAATATCATCAAGCCAATCGACTTCCCGATGATACAAACCGACGCTGAGGATGATATTAATTTTGATTCGCACTCGGATATCAAAAATATTAGAAATATAGAGTACGATACAACGCTCTCTTCCGCCGAACTCGAAATGTTTTTCAAAGAAAAAGTTAGAGAGATGGACGAAACTCACCTTCCGATAATTGTAACTTACCAGGATTCAATAGTTCTTCAAAAAATTCATTTTGGTGATTCGGCTCTCATTAAACAATTAAAATATTATCCCTATTTTCAGATTACCATAGCAGCGCTATTTATTATCATCGGGTATATAGGATTCAGTTCAATTAAAAGAAATGAGCAAAGTAACATTTGGGTCGGTATGGCTAAAGAAACAGCGCATCAATTCGGCACGCCAATTTCCAGTTTAATGGGGTGGCTCGAATTATTAAAAATGCAATATAAAGATCCCGATAAAGTGCTCGACGTAGCCGAAGAAATTGGCAGCGATGTTGAAAAGCTTAATAAAATTACTTACCGCTTTTCAAAGATAGGCGCAACACCGGAAATCAAAAGCCGTAAAGTTTATGAAGAAATTAAAAGCGTTATTGATTATTTTCAACGCCGGCTGCCTCAAACCGGCAAGAGCGTTCAGTTAACCCTTGAAGGCGATGAGAAGGTTTGTGCAGAATTAAATTCGGAACTGTTTGAATGGGTAATAGAAAATCTCGTAAAAAATGCGCTTGATGCGATTGATCATAAAGAAGGAAAAATAAGCATCTGCGTAAAAGAAAACCGGACTAAAGTTGAGATTGATGTTTCGGACAACGGAAAAGGAATCGAGATGAAACGGCGGAAAGATATTTTTCGTCCTGGTTACTCAACTAAAAGAAGAGGGTGGGGTTTGGGATTAAGCCTTTCTAAAAGAATTATTGAAGAATATCATAAGGGAAAAATTTTCGTAAAATCTTCTGCGCCCGGCGACGGCACGGTAATCAAAATTATTCTTAAAAAAAGTTAACTCATTGCCAGCATTCGTTCAATCGGTTTTAGTGCCTTTGCAATAACTTCTGAATCAAGTTTAATTTCGGGTTGTTTGTTTTTCATGCAGAGGTAAAGTTTTTCCATTGTGTTCAATTTCATAAATGGGCAGTCGTTGCAGCTGCAGTTTTTATCAGGCGGCGCCGGGATAAATAATTTTTCCGGCGCCGCTTTTTTCATCTGATGAATAATTCCGGATTCTGTAGCAACGATAAATTCCGTCGAAATATCTTCCTGCACGTATCGAAGCAGCCTACTCGTTGATC
>Ga0210028_1003868_pt1 | contig 11139 bp, 8 predicted proteins | sample CryGeymeta201513_FD_185468 | JGI IMG/M metagenome (GOLD analysis project Ga0210028, IMG submission 185468) | Groundwater microbial communities from Crystal Geyser aquifers in Utah, USA - Crystal Geyser metaG 2015-13 (SPAdes) (version 2) | ecosystem: Environmental > Aquatic > Deep subsurface >...
TGGGTGTAGTAAGGCTGTGTGATCAGGCATCCGTGCGATGCCCAGAAGTCTTGTAATTTGAGGATGATTTCTTGAAAAGAAGAATTCTTCATTTACGATTTCCGATTTTTGATTTACGATTTTGGATTGCGTTGGGATTATACCGTACCCCCGAATGTGAGAATGCGTCGCACCTGAGTTAATGGGATTCATCTACTCGATTGGATTCTTCTGCTTAATCAGAGAATCCTGTCCAAAAGGTGCGACGCATTTATGGGCAGCGCTTCACGCGACGGGGAAAGTTGGTTCTGTTTCGAGGGGTATTTGTCCACGCCTTTGCCCCGCCCCGACAATCACGAAATTGGACATTTTTCTATTGACAGATTTGTTCTATTTAGTAGTATACTAAAGGCAGTATTCGCCCCAGCGTTGTCTCTGTCCGACGTTGGAAGATGTATCCGCAGGCCACTCGAAAGGGTGGCCTTTGTTCTAAAAAGGGAAATGAGATGAACACAACTCGAATCGCAATTTTCATTGACGGCGGTTATTTCGATGTAACGAACCGGGACGAGTGCGGTAACATCAAGATTGACTACGCCAAACTTGCCGCTAAATTGGCGGGCAGCGTGGAAATCTTGAGAACGTATTACTACAACTGCCTTCCCTATCAACAGGCTGCCCCGACGGCGGAAGAAGCAAAACGATTCTCGCAAGCGCAGAAATTTCACGCCGCATTGAAGGCTTTGCCGCGTTTTGAAGTTCGAGAGGGAATGTTGGTTTACAGAGGCAACAATGAAAAAGGTAAACCAATTTACGTGCAAAAAGGCATAGATATTCAAATCGGCGTGGATTTGGTCTTACTCAGCGCAAAACAGCAGATTAGTCACGCTGTCGTCGTTGCAGGTGACAGCGACCTGATCCCAGCCCTGATCGTAGCCAAAAACGAAGGAGTCTTGATTCATTTGTATCATGGCTCTGCGCCACATAGAAAACTTGTCGAAGTCGCTGACGAAAGAACTCGAATTACAACCGAGTTTCTCTCCGACGTTTTGTATACTGGTTAATGAAATTTGCAAATTTAATCCGCGCCTTTGCCCCGCCCAGACGGCTCGACGTACGCCACATTCCACGGCTCGGGTCCGAGCACGCGCAGGAAGGTGGCAGGATTCATCGTCCCTGCGCCCACCTGGGTGTAGTATGGCTGTGTGATCAGACATCCGTGCGATGCCCAGAAGTCTTGGAGTTTGAGGATGATGGATTGGAAGGAGGCTTTTTGTGTCATGGGTACTCGAGTTTCAAGGATGAATATTCGGAACTGGGTGGAGCGATTGCGATTATACCGTATGGACAAATGACAAAAGACGAAGGACGGAGTCTTGATATTGACCTCCGTCCTTTGATCTTTTTCTGTCATTAGTCCTCCGCCCAAACTACGCTTCACACAACGATGATGGTTGATTCCGTTTAGTGGAGATTATCTACACTTCATCCCCACCTATCAACAGAAATCAAACCAAGATTTATGAATAACGCTTAATAAGAATTTCTGCTTTATGAAACCACTCTCCTCTATCCAAATCTATAACTTTTCGCGCGAATTCAATTGCCCTGTCAAAATGCCCAATCTCATACTCAATTAAGGCATAGTAATAATTAGCTTGTGGTTGATTTGGGTCCAGCTTGATGGCTTCCTGAGCTGCATTTAATGCTTTATCTTTTTTTCCTGCTAACAATAACACTCTTGATAAAACCGCATATCTGTGCCAAAGTTGAGATTGATTTTTCTCTAATTGCAAAACTCGCCGAGCACTTGCTTCAGCTTCTCTAATTAACTCCTCGTCTTTAGCATCTAATTCGCATATTGTCCATGCAATGTTAACCCATGCATCAACAAGTCGTTTATTTTGTTCAACCGCCTTTCTAAATTCATCCAGTGCACTTTCATGTTCCTGTCGAGCAAGATAAATTTTTCCGAGAGAAAGATGAGCCAAAGCAATTTGAGGTGCGCGCTTATATGCTTCAACAGCATTTTCTAGATCCTGCAAATCCCGATAGATATTTCCCATCCTATAGTTTGAATAGCCGCTAGAAGGTGATAAATCCGCCGCCCTACGAAAGGCTGAAATCGCGTTCTCCTTTTGATTATTCCTAAAATAGGCATCACCCAAGCCTATCCAACACGAGACGTTTTCAGCATCTTTTTCGACTGCTTGCCTAAAACTAAAAACAGCATCATCCAATTTTCCCAACACAATATGCACATATCCTTCTGCGGCCAGAGCAGTTGCGACAACATCTTTGGTAGCAGCGCGATCAGATTTGATTTCGCGCACTTGATCAAGAGCTAAATTAGTGAAATGATCTCTTTGGTCCTTGTCTCTTTCAGATAAACGTGCATAAGCGATGGATAAGGTACCTCGAGCTTTTCTGACAACTTCCTTGTTCTCAGACTCATTGATTAGTTTTTTCAAGACTTCGACAGCACGTTTGTATGACCATTCCTGACTTAGCTCGAATAAAGCTACAGCATAGCTGTATAAGGCAAATTGACGAAGATTACTATTAGAGCTGGAAGATGATACATCTCTAAATTTATCCCTAGCCAATTCGTACTCTCCCAACCTCAATAGTAATAATCCGAGATTATATATCGCTAAATCATAATTTGGGTCTATTTCAACTGCTTTTTCTAATGCTTCTTTGGCTTTAATCAAGTAAACAATGTCGTATCTTTTTTCCCTATATAAATCAATATTCTCCAAGCTGTCACATAAAGCCTTGAAAGATTCCCATTGTCGTGATGTTTTGTTTTTACCAAAATAAAACATCAAAGGATAAATTATAGAATCTACAATCTGAGGGATTGAGTCATAACTTGAATGACGCTCAAGTTGCACAGCCCAGGTTCGCGCAACAACTTGTCTGTCTCTGTTGATCAGAACTAAATGTAGATATAGCTTGGCGTCGGATATTTCTAAATTCCCATGCACTAAATACTTAGGTTGCTCAAACCACAACCTCAAAGAATTAAATATTCGGGTTAATGGTAAGTTGGCTGGACCTCCCGAAAACATTAAAGCTGTTTCAATAATTGCGGAAACATCAATTGAGTCAATGTCCCCAATTACTCCCATAATTGGAACGTCTAAAGTCTCCGACAAAGCTAAAGTTGTATTTTCTAAATTCTGGAATCTCCATTTCAATTCTCGCAAGCGATCGTTAGCTAGCTGAGGTAGCGCTTCGCCGATATTTAGCCCAGAAAAATCATATAGAGGAAATATCACCAATTCAGGCTTTTTAATAAATGGCTTGATAATTAAGATAATTAGCCATAAAAGAAAAAAAAGAGTGCTAAGGATATACAATTTTGGAATCAGAAACCAAACAACATATTCTCCATACGACGCTAAATTCCCTGCAAATCCAGAAGCTTGTTTGTCGATTAATTCTGTAAGCTCTTTATATGCCTGTACTTTTATGTTATCAGGAATACTTAGATCAAGCACATCTTTATATTCTGATATCGCTTTATCAATCTGTCCAGTCTGTTGATAATATCGCGCGAGACTAAGTTCTTGAATTTGAGGATTTGTATTATTGGCGCGCAAATATAATTTTATCCGAATAAAACCAAGAATATACCCAGCTACCGCTAATAGCAAAGCTAAAAAGAAAAAGAATCTAAGCGGTGATCTTGTCATCTCTTTATCCTTTCGGGAGCAATAATTGGATTACCTCATTTTTTCTAATAATTCTATTCCAAAAAAGAGATGCTCTTTCTTTTAGCATAAGAATTTTTCATTTTTGAAACAGTTTTAATTAGATTAAAAAATATCTTAAGATCATATATGATACAGGCAAAACAATCAACCAGCCATCAATTCTATCAAGCAATCCTCCATGTGCATCTTCCATAATCCATGCGCCGGCATCCTTTACACTATATGAACGCTTAATCATAGACTCAAACAGATCACCTAGCAGATCAGCAAAAGAAATAATTATTCCTAAAAAGATACTCCAGTATATGTTGGTTAGTTGAAAGGTGAAGCAAAATATTACAACTAATATTACTGACGCAATTAACCCACCTGCAAATCCTTCCCATGTTTTTCCCGGGCTTGTACGAGGAGCAAGTTTAGTACGCCCTAATTTAATACCCACAAGGTAAGAAAATACATCGGTGGCCGAACCGCCGACAAGAATAGTAAAAAGCCATTCTCTTCCATTCGGCAATTGCCTAATATTGATAGCATAACTCATGAACAGACCCAAATACAACGCACCTAGAAATACCACGATCCAGCGTTTAATATCAAATTCCGGGCCGATAATTCTTACGAAAATGAATCCTAATGCGCCTAACCCTATTACAACCGCAATATTTTCAGGACTCAAATAGGCAACAAGGATAAAGGCTGAACCAATTAGATAACCTAAGATTGTATATGACTTTTGTTTTTCTTGTACGATTAAAAAATACTCATGAAGCCCTTGAATTAAAAGGTAAAGCAATCCTATCACTAGAACCCAATCACCCAAATAAATAGGGATAACAAACAAGGGAATCATGATAATTCCAGCAATAAGTCGATTGATAAACTGATTGTTTTTCATTTGCGAATCTCCTTTAATGTGTCCAAGTAGTCAAATAATTTCTTACTAGCTCTAAGCCATTTATTTCTTCATTCGTAGCCGATAATGCTAACAAAAGCTCAGAAAACGAATAGATTGGGGCAAAGGATTCAATAGTGTTAACAATTATTTGCCCCAATCTACTATTGTCTAAAACATCTTGGTTTATCCTTCTGCTTAAGGGAATAGATAATAAACCAGCAATGGCTTTATTGGTATGCAACCCTTGACGCCACTTGGCATCTTTTATTCCTTCATCAATTTGGTTCAAGGTTTTCGATATTAATTCGCTTTGGAATGCAAAGTTGTCTGGAGAAGATTTCGGTTGAACAATTTCAGGTTGAGAAGTTCCTTTTTCAAAAGAGGCAAATATACCAAAATGATCCGAAAACGAATTATCACTATTATCCATAAATTTCATTGTAACTTCACTTTGCATGATCGATAATTTTTCAGAGCTGTTAGATTTTACAAAAATATAATCTATTCGTCGTTTACGACTTTTTGGTGTATATGAATTTAAATCGCTGGTAGTATATCCAGGATCGTCTGGGTGTAAATAATTGAAACAATCGGTAAAATCACCGAGATTCTTAATTATTTGATATTCTAAACTATCTGGCTCACTGTTTATGTCTCCAAGAACTACTGAAATTCCATTTTTTTGTGTCGATGAGACAAATTTCACTAAATCCACAGCTTGAGCAATTCTATGTGCAAAATACTCATCTTTTAAAGAATATTTTGCTATAAAATGAGTGGTATAGAAATCAATATCACCAAAGTCAGTATTAATCCTAGCTAAAGCAATTCCCTTTCCGCCATAATAGTCACCGTGAAAAACATTTTGGGGCTTTCCGCAGACAGTAAACCTCTTAAAGTCTGTATCCAAGATGGGATATCTAGAGATTATTCCCAAACCACTCCCAATTGCACCGGAGGGATAGTAAGTTGAAAACTTTAATCCACCATCTCTTGCTAAACCCGAAACCAACATCCAATCATCTCGAGACCAAATTTCTTGCAAACCAATTACATCGTATTTTCCAGATCCAATCTCCCTTCCTATAGCTTCCATTCTGTTAATCCGATTCGGAAGGAATGGGAGACCCCAACAATTGAGGGACAAAAGCCTTAAGGTTTTGTCCGAATCTTTGAAGTGCATAATAGGGCTTAATGCAAATGCTGTGTTCAACGCATTATCAATTATAAGTGTTGAAACCAGAACACTACTTAATTTCATAAAGTCTCTTCGAGATAAGTAATCTTGCATGACAAGGTCCTTTAATTTGGATGAAAACATATAATATTAAGAAAGAATCAAATTTGGAACAATGTCTCTCCATATATTGCGTTGAATAAAATCTTTATTAATTTTCCAAGCCAAATATTCATTGACCTGGAAGAAAGCGCCTCAGCAAAGATTAATCGGACCAAATCTCGACGGTCTTTACTGGGATGAGCAAGAAAAGCATCCATAACAAAGCGCGTTCCTGCTAATCCTAGTACATTTCCTAATTTTTCGATAGTCTTGGACTTCACCTGTTGTTGTAAGCTTACAGGAAAATCATTCTCAAGCATAAAATCGTCTGCATCTACAGGCTTAAAATTTCTGACAATTGAAAATGCCTCAACCAATAGTTCTTCAATTGTTTTACCGTCTGGAGTGTCAATTCTTTCCTTCCAGTGGTCAACAACAGGTAGAAGTGCTCGCATTGCAATGCGAGGTGGTATTTTTAAAACCGCACTGACTGCAAAGGATCTAGTATAGCTTTTTATCAAATCAAGGTCTGCATTTTGAAATATAAATTCCAAATATTTTCTTTGGAATTCCGATTCTGTAGATTTGTGGAGTTGATAATATTTATCAAAGTATAAACCCGCCATTAAATATTGATATTCTCCAACCCTACTGGTAAATTTAGTTTTATGTATATATAAAAATTTCCAAGCCATTTCACCAAAGGATTCCAACCATTCAGGGTTTTCTTCATAAAGATTAGCATTAATGCCATAAGCAAATAAGTCTGTTGGTAATACAATTGCTGGTGGGACCGGATTCATTGTTATCAGGTCTGAAAATAACCTTTCCATCAAAGAAACCATTTTTTGAGGTTTCTGAGCCGCTTGGGGCACAAAAATACATACCAATAAATACCACGCCAATACATTTGAACTCTTAGCCACTTGTAATATATCTTCGTAAACATCCTCCAAATCCCCCAAAGATGGGTCAATATAAGCTAATACCCGTTTGGCGGATTCTTTTTGAGCATTACTCAAGTAAAAAAAATCTCGAAGTTCTTGTAAGTTTAACCAATATTTAACCTCAGCGCCACTTCTGGTCAGTCGAGCGAAGACATTTCCCGCAAATATTGGAATAGCATTCCTAATTCGTTTCCGAAGCGCTTCTACAAAACTATTTCCTACTGGGCTGGCAATTAGTATTTTCTGAAAAACTGGTTTCCAAATTTTTCTTAGCCTGTTTGTGACATCTTCATCTCTAGAGTTCTCAAATAGAATTAACAGAGATACACTTATAACTGATTCCAGTCCATCAAGTGAAATATTGGGAAAGCGAATACTTTTCGAAATAATTTCTTCTATAGACCGAAAACCTCCTTCTCGATCCTTTTCTCTCCAATAACGCCAAAGTTGTTGAATAGATGTTGAACGCACGGCAGGATCGATATCAAAACACCCATTTTGTATAATATCTAATAGATTAAGACGATAGGCGGTCTCAACCACCCCTTTACCAGCAATCTGTTCAGCCAATGACCTTTTTCTGCGGCGAAATAATTTACTCTTAGATGCCTTCCGAGTCGCAAATATTGAATTTAGCAGTTCAGATACAATGTCTTTTTTTCCTTCACCAAATTCCTCAAGTACTACTACTAACAAATCCTTGAGATAAGAATCTTCAGTATTAATTAATTCAGCAACCAACCCATACTTCTTCTCATTTAACTCTAGTATAAGAGAATTTTTTACTCCTCCCCAAAGCCAAGGTTGCCGAAGTGTGTCTTGCAATAAAGATCGATAGGCTTCTCCAATATCTTGTTTTTCTTTCACAATCTTATGTAATTGTTTGCCAACAAAATAATCGAAAAAACGTTCAAACTTAAACCTAATTTCATAATCCCGCGGATTCCCACGTTGTTCCAATAACCCAACATCAGCTAAATGAACAAATGAAATATTCACTGGAGCATCACCAGCATAATCTCGATTTTCAATCAACTCTAACAGGGGACGATGATCCGAGCTAAATGCTGATTGAAGTTCCTTACGTGGAATAGCTGGTTGAAATTTCTCCCAGTTAATGAATCTGGGCATTATTTCATCTTCAAGAAAATCCAAGTCGGCTGGTTGCAATACTTTTTCCTGGATTAAAGTATCCAAGTATTTCTCATAAACTTGGAAAGTCGACATTCTAGATGGAATTCTTGTTCCTTTCCATGTTTGCGAAACTAAAAGTAAAAACAAGGGATCACGCAGATTCACCTTTATTTCCGTTGTAAGTTCTTCGAATTGAGTATCCATCTCATATTTCCGACGGTAATTTTCATAGACCTTTGGGACTTCACTCCAAGTGAATGGCAGTATCTCGAGCCAAGGATCCAATTCGCCCAATGGATAATAGTAACTGGGATCTGAAAGCTTAACCCCTCTTTTCATCATCCGCCATGCTTGTGGGCGAGACGTTATGAGAATCTTGAGCCAACCGTACCTGCTATAATCTATAATAAACCGATTGATGTTAAAGAGAAGATCTCGAGGAATTCCATTTTCATTTACAGCATCAATTAATATCAATACATTCTTACCATCTAGCTTCGATCTCAATGGCAAATCATCCAAGTACGATACACCATTATGACCTCTTCGCCTTATCAATCCCCTTAAATCATTATCAATAGCCTGATTGATAGATTGACTCGAATCTAAGTTCGCCCCATCATAAGCTAATATAGAAAAATTACTATCATTGGATAATTCTTTTATGATTGACGTGAGAAAACTACTTTTTCCTACACCAGAATTTCCAATTAATACCAATGCCGTTTTGTTCGAAGCTATAAATTTCTCAAATTCATTTCTGACACCTTCTCGTTGCAAATAAAGATCTGGCTTGAATTTGTCTTGTAAAAGTGATGTCTTTTGAGTGGTTATGATCTTTGTCGCGTCTCGAAAGCTTTCCCAACTCAATATATCAAATTCAATTAATTGACCAATACGCTCTTCAAGAACTGTTCTAACGAATCTCAATACATCGCCAATAATATCCACGATACGTATATTTCCATAGTTTGGTTGGGCATAAGTTGCTTCTCTGGCACTGAAATTTTCAAGTAATGCAATTTCCCCAGACTTTTCTATATCATCGCTTTGCAAAAATAAAATTAGAGGATGAACTTGTAAATAATCAGATTGTAACCGGGATATGCAAAGCCATCCGCCTCCCGGAACTTTATCATTTTCTTGAATTTTCACTCTTATTGGTTCGTTCGTGGGATTTATACCCGTAAAATCTCTGCATTGAACAACCCCATTGAGAACACTATCAACCCTGACTAAACGATAATTCTCAAGAAAGGTTAATGTTCCTATCGATTTGTTCAGCAAGGAATACAATTGAGCATAGTATTCTTTCCATTCATTCTCCGATTGTGGGATGACTTTAAAATGGATAATTTTATTCCGCATTTGGATGATTTCTCCAAATGCCCTCCCTATTCCTTTATTGGGTCTATGGGGGGTATAGGAAATATCCCAATACCAATCATACATTTCCCTAATATAAAACTGGTCCCTTTGTCCCGTTTGCACCTTCAAAATAGAAAAAAGGGTCTCTTGAATTAACCCCAACGTTTTCTCTCCGACCTGCAGGAAATTGAGTAGGTTGGCATCAACCCGCGGGTCATTTACGCCTGTCGTTTTATAAAGATATTGACTAGCTGCCAAAAGAGTATAATATCTCAATGAAAATTCAAATAACTGAAATTCCAACCGAGTTTTTTCCTCCCAATCATTACTTGCTTGCATCAAGGAGAATATTTGTGCTATAGGTTGGGGAAAATTCTTAAGCACTAACTTTGAGAAATTATCAATCTCGTCCATATAGTTTCAGCTCCGTTTGCTCTGCGTCAAGGTATATATAGATGAAAAAAATTATCACTTGGTTCGTAAAATTAGATAACTTAGCATATACACTTTACATTGAAGAAATTACTAAAGGAAATTACAAGACATTGCATAAGTTTTGTTCATGGATTGGTTTGCCTTTCCCTTTATTTACTATGCTTTTTGCGATAGCAGGTACAGGTTATTTCTTAATAGGATCTAAATCATTTCTTGTCGTGGTAATTGCATACCTAATTTCATCAATCCTAAATTTATTTATTAAAGCTCTCTATAAGAGAACTAGACCTCTTAATAATAATTTCTGGAGTCCCATACCTTTTGATGAATATTCATTTCCTTCGGGGCATGCTGCAGGAACGATGGCCGTAGCGTTTTGCTTAAGCTCTTTTGCACCGAATCTTACGGTAGTACTTTTCCCTTGGTCGATTTTCATGGGCATTTCGCGCTTTCTGGGCGATTTCCACCACCCAACAGATGTGCTTTCGGGCTTCTTAGTCGGAATAATTTCAGGTTATGTAGTGATAAATTTATTATCGCGATTCATTTTATTTTAACTCTAATCTTTCCTAGCGTAAGGGAACTATTAAGTCAGTTATACCGTCTTTGGTCAGACGGGTGTAGAGTCCGCGCACGGGGTCACGGTCTGCGTGGGCGTGGCAGAGGAAGGCTTTGAGGGAGCGTTTGTTGTCAACGGACTTCATAACGGATTCACGGATGAAAACGGACTTGGGCTTGCGTAGGGCAATTATACAGGTGAGGGTTGATGAGTCCGCTTTTGTCCGCGAGTCCGCAACAGAGTCCGTTGGAGACTTTGGTCAGGCGGGAGTAGAGTCCGCGCACGGGGTCACGGTCCGCGTGTGCGTGGCAGAAGAAGACACGGAGGGAGCGGTCAACGGATGGCATAACGGATAAACGGATTCTGTGTCCGCGATGAGGATGAAAAACGACGCGTCCATTACAGGCGCGCCGTTTTGTTTATTTCGCTTTCTTGTTGGCTTCTCGCCTTTCCTGAATCCGCTTGACGATGGTGTCCAGATCTTGATCGTCCAGCCATTGATGACGGTCTTTGGAGTAGTCGCCGTGTCCCGTTTCAAATTGTTGGAGAAAGCGAACCATGCCGACAATCCCAAGTTCACGCGCCAGCGCTTCCATGCCAGCGATGCGGATTTGTTCGAGAGACATCGTTTGTCCGTTCATCATATCATCTCCTCTACCCAAGCAAGAGGGTTCTCCACTTGTATACGTAAACGATTTGAAATTCGTTTTGCCAGTTTCAGTAAGCGATCATCGGTTGACAAGAACACGTCCGCTTTTGCGTTTTCGGCGCATGCGAGATGTAAAGAGTCGAACTCTTTGAAGCCTTCTCCTTGCAACTCT
>Ga0210028_1003909_pt1 | contig 11061 bp, 7 predicted proteins | sample CryGeymeta201513_FD_185468 | JGI IMG/M metagenome (GOLD analysis project Ga0210028, IMG submission 185468) | Groundwater microbial communities from Crystal Geyser aquifers in Utah, USA - Crystal Geyser metaG 2015-13 (SPAdes) (version 2) | ecosystem: Environmental > Aquatic > Deep subsurface >...
AAGAACTTAATATTGAAGAACTGACAAATTTTCTCAAAGAAAAAGGACTTGAGAACATTGGCATCCAACCTACAGAAACCACCATTGAAGACACTTTTATGGAATTGGCAAAATAGACAGCGCGAATGAAAAATAACAACGTCATAGAAGTTGAAAACCTGACCAAAAAATTTGGCGATTTCATCGCGGTAAACGCCATCACTTTTGAAGTAAAAAAAGGTGAAATATTCGGTTTTCTTGGTGCAAATGGCGCAGGAAAAACCACCGCCATGAAAATGCTGATTGGCATTTCAAAGCCTACTTCCGGAAGCGCAAAAGTAGCTGGCTTTGACGTTTTTACGAATACTGAGGACATTAAAAAAAATATTGGCTATATGAGCCAGAAATTTGCTTTATATGACGATTTAACGGTAAAAGAGAATATCACTTTTTTTGGCGGAATTTACGGTTTGTCCCGCAAGAAAATTGAAGAAAAAAGACAGTTGCTGGTAGAAGAATTAGGTTTACAAAACATCGTGAATGAACTGGTTGGCGCTTTGCCATTAGGCTGGAAACAGAAAATATCCTTTTCTGTAGCTTTATTGCACGAACCTAAAATTGTGTTTTTAGATGAGCCAACCGGCGGCGTTGATCCCATTACCCGACGCCAGTTTTGGGAAATGATTTATAAAGCGTCCAACAACGGAACCACCGTTTTTGTGACCACCCATTATATGGATGAAGCTGAATACTGTGATCGTGTTTCCATTATGGTCGAAGGCAAAATTGAAGCCTTAGACTCGCCAAAAAAATTAAAGGAAAAATACAATGCAGACAATATGAATGAGGTATTTTTAAAATTGGCACGAGGATGAAACGGTTTATTGGATTTGTAAAAAAAGAATTTTACCATATTTTTAGGGACAAACGGTCGCTGTTTATCCTTTTTGGGATGCCTATTGCCCAAATTTTACTCTTTGGTTTTGCCATCACCAATGAAATTAACAATGTTGACATTGCCATTTTCGACAAATCAAACGATGCCACTACGCAGGAAATCATTCATAAAATAGCAGCATCAAAATATTTCAGCATCAAACAGCATATCACAAATGAAGCCGAAATTGAAACGGTTTTTCAAAAAGGAAAAGTGCTTGCCGTGCTTGTTTTCGAAAAAGATTTCAAGAAAAATTTAACCAAAGAAAACTCGGCTAAAGTGCATATAATTACTGATGCTACCGACCCAAACACTGCAAATTCCATCACCAATTACATCAGCGCCATTATAGGAAGTTACCGTCAGGAAATCAACAAGAATGTGAATTTTGAATATCAAATTGAAACCAAATCGCGGATGGTTTACAACCCCGAGCTAAAAAGTGTTTTTATGTTCGTTCCCGGCGTAATGACCATTATTTTAATGTTGGTTTCGGCGATGATGACCTCAATTTCTATCACGCGTGAAAAAGAACTGGGCACGATGGAAATTTTATTGGTTTCGCCGTTAAAACCTTTTCAGGTAATTGTAGGGAAAGTGATTCCATACATTTTTTTATCTATCATTAACGCTATTGTCATTGTTTTGTTAAGCATTTTTATCTTTAAAATGCCAATTCAGGGAAGTTTGTTTTTGTTGGCTTTAGAGAGTGTTTTGTTTATCATTACCTCCTTATCGCTGGGGATTTTAATTTCAACGGTCTCGGCAACACAACAAACCGCAATGATGATTTCTCTAATGGGATTGATGTTGCCCACCATTTTATTGTCGGGTTTTATTTTTCCCATTTCAAGTATGCCTCTTGTTTTACAGGCTATCAGCAATATCATTCCCGCAAAATGGTTCATCATTATTTTAAAAGGAATAATGCTGAAAGGTGTTGGCCTCTATTTTATTTGGAAAGAAACCTTGATATTGGCTGGGATGACACTCTTTTTTATTGCCTTGAGCGTCAAAAAATATAAAATTAGGCTAGAATGAAAAAGTTTAAAGTTTAAAGTTTTTTTTTAATAATAAATCAAACGCACTTTCCAAAGGAAAAGCCTGTCCCGTTTTTAGAACGGGAGGTTGGGGATAGAAGAAAATATGAAAACAATTTTATACATCGTTCAAAAGGAATTCAGGCAAATTTTTAGAAATAAGGGGATGCTTCCCATTATTTTTGTGCTGCCCATTTTACAGTTGGTTATTTTGTCGAATGCAGCAACATTTGAAATCAAAAATATCAAATTCTCTTATGTTGATCACGATAAAACCTCGTTTTCTAGAGCATTGATCGAGAAATTCGATGCATCCACGTATTTTAATGTCATTGCAAATTTTCCTTCAAAAAAAGAAGCGAATGTCGCGATGGCTAAAGGGAAAGTTGATGTGATTTTAGAAATTCCCCGCTATTTTGAACGCGATTTATTGAAACAAAAAAATACAGGTATTTCGGTTGCCATCAATGCCATTGACGGTGCTGCGGCCGGCGTGGAGAATGTGTATATCAACCAGATTGTGCAGAATTTTAATAAAAAAGCCATAGTTGCCTTGTCTTCGCCCGCAGATATGGCAAACGCACCAAAGGATATTGTAACAATTCCTTCATTTTGGTACAACAAAACCTTAAACTACAAAACATTTATGGTTCCCGGGATATTGGTTTTGCTGGTTACGATGATTACTTTGTTTTTATCGGGAATGAATATTGTTCGCGAAAAGGAAATTGGCACCTTGGAGCAAATGAACGTAACGCCCATTAAAAAATACCAGTTTATCATCGGCAAACTCTTTCCGTTTTGGATATTGGGATTTGTTTTGCTGACTGTCGGTTTAACCATTGCAAAAGTGGTTTTTAATGTTCCCATAATCGGAAGCCTTGGGCTGATTTATTTTTATACCGCATTTTATCTTTTGGTGGTTTTGGGAATGGGATTGTTCATTTCCAATTTTACCGATACCCAGCAACAGGCAATGTTTATTTCCTGGTTTTTTGTGGTTATTTTTATTTTGATGAGCGGACTTTTTACGCCTATTGAAAGTATGCCAATGTGGGCGCAATATGTGACGGAGTTTAATCCGGTGAAATATTTTGTGCAGGTTACCCGAATGGTAATGCTAAAAGGTGCCGATTTTAATGATATTTTGCCCCAACTTACAAAGACCGTTATTTATGCCGTTATTATGAATGGTTTAGCCGTTTGGAATTATAAAAAAACCAATTAGAAAAAAATAATGATTAAAAATAACATGGTTACTGTCATTACCGCAATTATTTTAATTGCATTTGCAATGCTTACGCTATTCTTAAGCAGTTCGGTTATTTTTGATTGGTTAGGCATACGCGCAAAAAAAGGCAATTATGTCTTACTGGTAGTTTGGGCGAATTTTATAAGCAGTGTCCTCTATCTGTTTGCTGCTTAGGGATTCATAAAATTAAAAACTTGGCCTTTCGAATTTCTAGTTGCCTCGGTTGTGATTTTAATAATAGGATTCCTTGGTTTATATGCCCATATTTTTGCTGGAGGACTTTATGAAACAAAAACCATTGGAGCCTTGTTGTTTAGAATTACCGCCACTTTAAAATTTTGCTAATTTTACTTGCCATAAAACATTAGTTCAAACAAGAAATTTAGCTTTAACAAAGGCTTTAACCACCTCCTATTATTATAATTGATTGGATTCTATGAGCAAGTTAAAAAATTGAACGCATTAAATAACCCTTAATAGCAAAGCTTTACTCAATTTCTATTACACTTTATTTTACACTTTGCAAAGGAACTGTAATGGTATAACAAGTTCCTTTGTTTGGAGCTGATTCAAGAGTGCTTTTACCGTTTAGCAATATTACACGGCGTTCTACATTTTTAAGTCCTGCACCCTTATTTTCGCGTTTCATTTTTTCAAAATCGATGCCCACGCCATCATCTTTTAGCACCAGTTTAATGGTATTTTCGTCGAGTCGTGAAAGGGTGATATCCATATTTTTGGCTAATGAATGTCTGATGGTGTTAGTTGAAACCTCTTGAACTATTCTAAAAAGGTTGGTTTTTAAATCTTTATTAAAATCAGCTTCTACAACACCTGAATGTTTATAATTAAAAGCTATTTTTCGAGATTCGGTGTAATCAATACAAATATGTTCAATTGCCAAGAGCAAGCCGACTTCTTTTAATTGTTTCGACATTAAACCGTGGGCAATATTGCGGGCATCGGTAATGGCATCTATGTTGAGTGATGCTATTTTATCGAGTGCTTCAACAATGCGCTTATCACTACTTTTTACTAGCATTCTAAGCACCTGAATATACATTGATTCGGCTGATAAAATTTGGCTAATGCCATCGTGCAAATCTTCTCCAAAGCTTTGTTTTTCTTGCTCTTGTGCGTCTATAAAGGCGTGAATAAAATCGCGTTCAAGTTTGCGTTTTTCGGTGATATCTGCTTGCACGGCAATAAAATGGGTAATTATATTTTCTTTATTTTTTACTGGCGAAATGTTAACTTGTATCAAATATCTGGAGTTATCTTTGCGTTTGTTTATAAACTCGCCATTCCAAGTTTCGCCACTTAAAATGGTATTCCATAGGGTTTCATAAAACTCAGGTGGTTGTTCACCCGATTTTAATAGACGCGGATTTAAGCCTAAAACCTCTTGTTCAGCATAACCGCTAAGCCTTTCAAAAGCAGGGTTTACATAATTAATTGCCCCATTTAAATCGGTTATAATTACCGCCTCTTCACTTTGCTTTAAGGCTTGATTTAACAGGTATATTTTTTCAAAATCGCGCGAATGTTTAATGACTTGGCTAATGTTTTGAGCAATTAGTTCAAGCAAGGCAGCATCTTTTTGGGTATAGGCATTTTCATCGGTATAACTTTGAATAACCATAGCGCCAATGGCTTCATTATTTAATAATAAAGGGACTCCCAGCCAGCATCGGCTTAAAGGTCCTGAGGCATTTACCTTTCTATCTTTTATAAGATTTAATAGTTCTTGGTGTGTGGCAAATAATGATTTTTTTGAATCAATAACATGACCTGTTAAGGATTCACCTTTAGGAAAAAAGCTGTTATCATCAAGTTCATCAACCATATAGGGCGTGCTAATCATATCGGTTTTTTTATCGTATAAAGCGATAAAAAAATTATTGGTATTCATTAATGTGCCGAGTTCTAATCTGATATAATTAAAAAGTTTTTTGAGTGAAACCTTTTCGCTTGCTTTTTTGGTAATGTTGAAGATAACCTTGTTTACTTGCTCTATTTTTTTTTGTTCGGTGATATCGCGCGCCGAACCTACTACGCCAATAAGTTTGCCTTCGTTATTAAACAATGGTGTTTTGTGAACGTCAAGAAAAATAAATTTTCCATTTACATTGCCATATTCATCAAACTGCATTGGTTTCATCTGTTTCAGCGTTTCAACATCCGTATTGGCACACTGTTCGCCAAAGGTATGCCATTGCGGATTTTCAGGATGCATAGCGCGGGCGCGTTCGGCAAAGAATAGATCTGTTTTGCCTACCGGTTCATTGGTATTTTTTGCTTGAAGTAGCACACTACACATTGCTTTGTTGGCAAAAATATACTTGTTTTCTAAGTCTTTTACCCACACTAAATCGGGCATGGTGTCACTCATCAATCGCATTAAAGTAAAAATTTCATGGTATTTAATTTCGCTGTTTATGTGCGCATGTTCGGCCTGCTTGCGTTGGGTAATATCCTGAATTGTTCCCAACATCATGATCGGGTTCAAATTATCGTCAAATTCAAGTTTGCCAATTCCGTGAACCCAACGCTCTTTATTGTCGCTTTTTCTTATAATTTTATATTCTTTGTCAAATTTTATTTTTTTTCCAATCACCTCTTCAATAAGGTAATCGTTCATAATTTTTTGATAATCTGGATGAACAATTGAAACCCATCCCTTAACCGACTTATCATAGTTTGCCTCAATGCCAAAAATTTTATCTAAAATTTCTGAGCTGGTCCAAATACCGGTAGAAATATTGATTGAATAGGTGCCAAGCCCTGCAATTTTTTGGGTTTCACGCAACATCTCTTCACTTTGGCGCAATGCTTGTTCGGTCTGCTTGCGTTGGGTAATATTTGAAACCAAGCGCAATAAACCCATATAATTAGCTTTTGAATCTCTAATCGTGTGGTATGAAATTTCAAAATCATTTCCATCCCTTTTTGTTTCTCGTATTAAAACAGACTGCTTATCAGATTTAAAATCATCAATCAAGTTTTGTACATTTTCACGAAATTGTGGTTCATGGGTTGACAATACCTCTTTACCAATCATATTTTGGTTGTGATTGAAATCTTGCTCAATTTCTAATGATTTTTGATTGAAATAGGTAATTTCATTTTCTTTATCAATAAGGCTTACCCCAATGGGCAAAGCTTCTAATATAAAGTTAAATTTATCGCGCTCAATTGTCAATGCATTTTCTAGTGTTTTGCTTTTAGCGATTTCTTGTTTTAAATCTTTGGTTCGTTCTTCTACAAGAAATTCTAAATTTGATTGGTAAATTTTATTCTTTTTTTCTGTTTCAAAATGGTGTAGTGCATTTTTTATGGTAACGGGAAGTATTTTTAAATAGTTGCCATCAATGTCTTTTATCAAATAGTCAAAGGCACCATTTTGTATGGCTTTTACGGCTATCAGTTCGTTGCCAGTACCTGTGGTAACAATAACTGGTATATCAAGTTTTAAATCTAACATTTCAAACATAGTGCCATCTCCCAAAAAATAGTCTGTTAAAATGAGGTCAAACTTATGATTTTTAAGTGCCAGCTTGGCTTCTTTTATAGAATTTGCAAATTGATAAGTAAAGGGGAAGCGCTCATTTTTTGCAAAACGCTCAAAAGCCATTTGATCAATCTTATCATCTTCAATAATTAAAAGGTGTTTCATTGTTTTTTATTTTCATCATTTGGCAGTTCGCTCGTTTTCCAATATAGGTGGATAGTTTTCACAATTTCAACAAATTGCAAGTAATCTAAGGGTTTTATCATATAGCCTGCTACGCTGTATTTATAACTTTCAATTTTATCTTGGTCGGTTTTAGAAGTGGTTAAAACAACCACGGGAATTGTTCTTAATTGGTCGTCATATTTTAAAACAGCCAGCAGCTCAAGTCCATTCATTTTGGGCATATTAAGGTCTAACAAAATGATTCCGGGTCGTCTTGTTTTGCGGTTAATTAAATATTCAAGCGCCTCTACACCATTTGCACAAACCACGAGGGGGTTGGTAATTTTCGCATCCTTAAAGGCGCGTTTAATGGTCATCACATCAACTTCATCATCTTCTACTAACATAATTAAAACTTCACTACTCATAATCCAATTTTTAAGTTATATTATTAATTATAGGCAAAGTAAAATAAAATTTGCTTCCTTTACCAACTTTTGATGTTAATTTTACTTCGCCTCCATAAATTTGTACAATGCGTTTTACCAAACTTAAACCTATGCCGGTTCCTTCTTGGTAATCTCTTGATTCTATGCGTTGAAAAATTTGAAAAATGCGTTCAAAATAGTTCTCTTCAATACCAATACCGTTATCTGATATATAAAATTCGTAAAAACCGTCTTTGGTTTTACAACCGATATGAATTTTGCCTTTAGGCTTATCATTATATTTTATGGCATTATCAATCAGATTTTGAAATAATTGTACCATTCGCGTTTCGTCGGCAGTATAAAAAGGCAACTTATTGTCTATCCTTATTTGGATGTGTTCTGGTAAATTAAGCTCTTTAATACAGCGCTTTACCAAGGCGTTTAAATCTATTTCTTGTTGTTTTATAAGTTGTTTTCCGGCTTTAGAATATTGCAAAATACCATCAATTAAATCGTCTAAACGTTTTGTACGGCTTATAATTAAGCTGAGTTGGTTTTGACCGGCTTGGTCAATTTTATCGGCATAATCTTTATATAGCCAATAACTTAACTGGCTTATAGCGCGCAAAGGCGCTTTTAAATCGTGCGAAACCACTTGGGCAAAATCGCGCAGTTCGCTATTGGTATATTCCAATTGTTGCGTTCTTTGAGCTACAATTTTTTCAAGGTTAGTATTTTGATGGTCAATTTCTTTATACAACAACATATTGTCAATAAATATGGAGGTTTGCGAAACAATGGTTTCTAATAGTTTTAAATTTTTTAGGGAAGGTTTTGTGTCCGTTCTTGTAAATATACAAAGTACTCCAATACTTTTTCCTTCCGCAACAAAAGGAAATGCCGCGTGAAAATGAATATCATCACCCCATTGCGCTTCGCGTGAGGCATATTTTAGAACCTCGTCTTTTGTATTCAATATTAAAGGTTGGCAATTTATAGCGCAATTTCCGCATAAACAATCTCCAATTTTGACTTTATTATTGGTGAAATCATCAAGAATTTCTTTTGAAACGCCTCTTTCAACAACCAGATTAAATGTATTGTCGGGATTAATTAAACAAATGGTACCGCCTTCTAAACCAATGACCTCAAGGGCTGTTTGCAATATTTTATTAAGTGTTTTATCCAAATCTGAACCGCTTATCAAAGTTAAAATGGTGTTGTTCAGCATTTGCAATTCCCTGTTTGCATTATAAATTTCTTCTTCGGCATTTTTACGATCGGTGATATCGGCAGAAATACCGCCAACGGCATAAATTTCTCCTTTGGCGTCAAAAAGCGGAAATTTGGATGTCAGGTAAAAATGATTTCCGTCTGCTTCCCTATTTTCTTCTTCAAAAAAGAGGGGTTTTTTTGAATTGATTACTTGTAAATCGTTATTTCTGTGTTGTTGTGCAACTTCTTTCGGAAAATATTTTTCTCGGGTTTGCCCTAATAGTTCCTCTTGGGTGACCCCCAAAATTTTTTCAAAATTTTTATTGGCAAGCAAAAATTCGCCTTTTAAATCAAATATATAAATTACTGCCGGACTGTAGTCCACAATGTTCTTGATGGTTTGGTTGCTTAACCGCAAATTTTCCTCGGCTTGTTTGCGCATAGTAATATCTTGAAAAGCCCCTTGAACTTTAACAATTTTTCCTTTATTATCCCTTACAGCTTCTCCAATAGTTCTAACCCAAACCCGGTTTCCTTTTGAAGTAATAATTTCCATTTCTTCATCGTAAGAAATTCCGTTTTGCGCGCAATTGGCAAAGACTTCTGTAATTTTATTTCGCCATTCAGGTGCATAAAAAAGGATGCCTTCTTCCACCGGAGGAACATAACCGACTGGCATTTCGTGAATTGCGGCAACTTGGTCTGACCAATAAGTGCGATTTTCAGCTAAATTTACATTCCATCCGCCTATTTTCGCTGTTTCACCGGCAATCCTTAAAAGCGCATAGTTTTCTTTAAGCGCTTCTTCTGCTTGTTTCCGTTCGGTGATAACTTCTGAAAAGAGAATAATGCCGCCTATTTTATCTGGTTGTTCATACCAAGGATGAATTTCCCAGCGCACCCAGTCTAATGTTCCGTCGGCACGCAGGAAAGAAGCTTCCTCATTTTTTATAATTTCACCCGCTAGGCAGCGTTGGTGTATTTCTTTATATTCGGCTGTCATTTCAGGAAAAATTTCATAATGTGACCGTCCTGTCAATACTTTTTCTCCCAACCTGTAATCCAATTTAAATCGGTCGCTTGCAACAATATAGTTCATTTCTTTGTCAAACATAGCAATGGCTGCAGGACTATGTTTTACAAAAAGTTGAAGTACTCTTTCATTGCGTTTAATGGCTTCCGTCAGATTTTTTCGTTCGGTAATATCCATCAAAGTTCCCCTTACAATAACACCTTCACCTTTGGAATTTCGGACCATAACTTGACCAATCACGTTAAGCCAATGGATTGTTTTATTTGGATAAACTACCCTAAAATCGAAAGAATAGTTGTCTGGTCCGCCAGAAGCTACGGATTTTTGTATAAAACCCGATGATATTTCACGATCTAAAGGATGTGTTGCGTCTAAAAAAGTGTCCATTTTCCATCTTTCCTGTGGTGGCAGTCCATACAATTGGTCGTGATTATTAGAACGGGACATAGAATCGGTATTAAAATTATATTCCCAAACGGCAACATTTGCCAATTCAGTTGACAAACGTAAATTTTCTTCACTTTTTTTAAGCGCTTCTTCGGCAAAATATTGTTTGGTTATATTTCTGGCATTTACCGAAAAACCTATAATTTCATTGGCTTCATTGTAATAGGGGTGGTAAAAAACATCCATATAAACGCTTTCTTTATTCGGAAAATCAAACCAATTTTGATAATTGGTAATTTCGCCTTTTAAACAACGGTCGCCATTCGGTTTTATAACTTTTTCAAAAAAACTTTTTCCAAAAATAGCTTCAACAGAAGCTCCAATAAACGCTTCTTCGGTTTTATTAAAATTTATTGTATATTCCTTATTTACGGCAAGATAAATGTAATTTTTATCAATCAAAGCCATTATATCCGTAGTGTTGGAAACAATGTGTTTAAAATGTTGTAAGGCGATTTCGGCTTGTTTTCGCTTGGTGATGTCTATCAAGGTTAAAAAACAATATTTATCATTCTGGCTTATAACACCTTCAATAGTTACACAAATCGGTAAATTGTCTTCATTGGCGATGCTTACTTCGCAGCTTTGTTTTATTTTGCTTGTAAAAATCGCATCGAAAAAACGGTTAAAAACAGAACGTGTATCTTCTGTAATAAAAAATGCAAACCGACTTTTTATTAAGTGCGAACGCGCTTTGCTCAGCATTTTAGCCGCAGCAAAATTAAGTTCTATAATGTCACCATCTTTTGTTAGCGACAGATAACCCGAAGGGGCAAAATCATACAGTTCCTTATACTTTTCTTTTGCAAGTTGTTCTATCTTTTCCTTTGCTATTATAAGCTCTTCGTTTTGCATTTCGAGTTCTATCTGGTGCACTTGCAATTCGTGAAGTAGCTTCCGCACATCGTTTTCATTGGTTGAGACGCACGGCTGTGCGTCTGTACGCAATTTCAATAATTCTTCTGCCTTTTGGCGAAGGATTGCAGCTGTGGTTGAATTTACGTTTTGCTTTTTCATGATATGTTATTTTTATAAAACCCTTCAAGCGGTT
>Ga0210028_1003910_pt1 | contig 11060 bp, 16 predicted proteins | sample CryGeymeta201513_FD_185468 | JGI IMG/M metagenome (GOLD analysis project Ga0210028, IMG submission 185468) | Groundwater microbial communities from Crystal Geyser aquifers in Utah, USA - Crystal Geyser metaG 2015-13 (SPAdes) (version 2) | ecosystem: Environmental > Aquatic > Deep subsurface >...
ATAAATTTTATAAAAAGAGGTAGAAGATATGATAGAAATAAAAAAAATAATAAAAAATTCTGTTGACATAATCTTCATTATCGCTTGGATAAGTTTTTCTATGCCATTATTGGGTTGGTTATTAGGAGCAGAGAATGATTGGAAAACGGTAACTTTTGGAGAATTTTTTGGAAATAAAATTTGGTTTAATTTTTGGATTATTTCAATTTTTTATGTAACCATAAGGCTTCTCATAAAAGGTGAATTTTGGGAAATTATTTTTGGGAACAAAAGTGATAAAGAAATCTTGTGGGATATTTTGCCTTATTTAATAATAATAGGTGTGCTTATTTATTTTTTTAGAAGATAATCTCTATAATAACTGTGAGCTATGAAACTTAGAGCAAAAGACGATTTCAAACTGACTGGCGTGTTTATGAACAAAGAAGAATGGTCAAAAATCGTCCTTTTTACCAAGGCTACTATCGTGATTATATTCATGACTGGAGTTAAGATCTTATCTTTTCTTACCAGATTTTTTCCTTTCTCACTAATTGGTTATAACCGTAGTTTTCATTATAGAAATAGGAGGATGCGTTATCTTATGCAAGTTGTCCAAGATGTTACTGAAAAACATGGTAAAAAGTTTTAGTATGTTTAATTAAAAAAGAAGCCTTAACTTTTTCTATTTTTTCTTTAAATTGCTGTTTGGAATAATCCCTCAAAACTAACCTGCTTCAAAATGAGGCTAAACTCATCCATAAGCTTGTTTATACTTGTCCTGAGTTAGTCGAAGGATTAATCTTGGGTCTAGGGAGCAAACTATATTTTAGTATGATAAAGTTATGCGTTGGATTACCTACAAAAATGCAGTAGTAGCTACCTGTCTGTTTTTTAGTTTAGCTTTTTCCCTGCTCTCCCTTTTGCGTTATCAACATTTTATGATGGGCTCATATGATCTGGCCATTTTTGATCAAGCGATCTGGCATTATGGTCGGTTTGAGCCACCGATAAGCACCGTACGTAATATGAATATTTTGGGTGACCATTTTAGTCCAGCCTTGATACTTCTTAGTCCGTTTCGCTTACTTTGGCCCGATGCCCGAATCTTACTTATACTTCAAGCGGTGATTGTCTCTTTTAGCGTTTATTTCATTTTTCAAGTGCTAGAAAAAAAATTACAAAATTCTCTGGCGGCCTACTCTCTATCACTGACTTTTTATCTATTCTTGGGTCTGCAATATGCCTTAGATTATGATTTTCATTTAGTGTCCTTGTCCGTTTTACCGCTTTCATTGTTGCTATTCGGTTTATTTAACGAAGACTCACGCGCATATTGGGGCGGTATGTTACTGGTATTTTTACTTAAGGAAGATTTGGCAATCATTATTTTTTTTGTAGGTATTTATCAATTGGTAATACGTAAAAAAATCAAGTTGGGGCTAATTACTTTATTGATCGCAGCAGGTTTCTTTTACCTGGAAAGCACCTATCTAATGCCGTGGTTTCAGGATAATCCCGCAGTAGTAAAAAATCACATTGATTTTTATGCACTTGGTAACAATAAGGGAACTATGCTGATAACTGGGATTACCAAACCGTGGATAGTGCTCCAAACAATGGTCGATGCTCCGGAAAAAATCTACACCTTAATCCAAACTCATCTTCCTTTTGGCTTTCTACCGTTATTTTCTCCTTTCTATTTACTAACCGCTTTACCGATTTGGTTAGAACGACTCTTAAGCGCAACTCAAGCACGTTGGCTTTTTGAACAGTACTACGGGATATCGCTGACGCCATTTTTAGTGATCGCTACCGGTCAAACTCTCAAAGCACTAAGTAAAAGGGTTACTTTCAAAATATGGCAGCTACCTTCAATTATTTGGATGACACTGGTAATATTTTTTCTGTCTTTAACAGTTGCGGTGATTAAACATGCTCCCATTACCAGGCTTATTCACTCTACGTATTATCACATAAGTACGGTTGAAGCTTCAATGAACCAGGCTGTTTCATTAATACCTCCTTTAAGTTCAGTATCAGCCCAACAGCCGTTTGTGTCACATTTGAGTGGCAGATCTGAGATTTATTGGTTCCCGGAACATATTAATGAGGTTAAATATGTGCTGGTTGTAAATAGCCGGCCAGCCACACCACTTAATGATACTGAAAGAGGTGCTTATATTACTGTTTTATTAAAAGATAAGACAAAAGTCCTGGTTTATGAGAATAACGGTGTGTATCTTTTTCGAAACAGTCAAAAGAAATAGTTGTTATAGAGTTGATTAAATCAAACAGATTCTAACTTCCTCAACGATGGGGAGCTCGTTTGTAGTTAATATAATTCTTTTACCAGATCAGTTTTTCGTGGCCGGGGATCAAGTTCGCGGTCGATAACTTGTTTAGAAACGTTTTTGTAGTCACCAATTCTTCCCATGGCAATGATTATGTAGGGTTCGAAATTTTTTTCTAACTTGAAAAACCCTTTTGCCTTTTGTTTGTCGAAAAGAGCCATTTGTCTAGAATAATAGCCTAAAGATTGGGCTTGGATGATAAGGGAAAGTACAGCCGCCCCAAGATCATAAAAAGCGTAGATATTTTTTCCTTCAACGTTAGTAGTAATTACACAGGCAAGGATCAAAAGCGGGGCGGTCTTAGCCCAGGACTGATTGTATTTGTCAAGAGTAGAAAAAAGTTTATTGAAGGCATCAGTTCCTTTTTTGGCAAAATAAAAATACCAAGGTTGATGATTATGTGCCGAAGGTGCCCAGCGGGCGGCCTCGAAAATAATATTAATATCCTTTATTGGGATTATTTCATCAGAATAATGTCGGGGGCTCCAACGCTTGGTTATTTCACTGATGACCTTATATCTTGGTCGGGGTTGGTGAATTTTGAGAACTTCATCAATGATTGAGACCATAATATAATTTATTATAGATTTAATCTTCAATTAATGCTATAATGTAATAGATCTAAGAAATTGTTGACTTCCTTTATTTAGACAACTTCTTATTTTTACACACATATGACCAATAAAATATATGTTGGTAACATTTCTGAGCTGACTACAGACAGCGACCTATTCAGCCTTTTTTCAAAATCAGGACAGGTGATGACGGCAAAAATCAGCGTTGGTATAGATATGAAAAATACCGGACACGGATATGTCACTATGAACAACGATAAGGATATGGAAAAGGCAATCTTAAAATGTAACAATTCCCTTTTAAAAGGAAATAGGATTAGAGTCATTGAGGCGCACTTTATAGACAAAAACAGAGATTATCTATCAAAACAAAACAGATTTAGAACATATCGGAGATTTTAAACTTACCTTTAATATGAACACAGTCAGTAATAATCCGTGTCCGCGCTGCGGAAAGCAACGAATATTTGTCAAGACGTGGAGAGAAAAAATAGGCTATTCTGTAGTTACAACTACAGAGACAGCCTGTCCTGATAAAGAATGCCAAAAAATGGTCGTTAAAGGCAATAAAAATCAAAAAGACAAATACGACGCCGCTCAATTAAGAAGAAAACAGGGCTTCGGCCATCATAAAAAATCCTAAAAGGGCAGGGTTAAAGGAATATTTTGCGTCTTTCCTTTCTCTAAATATTTTTTCCAGCTGACCGATACCTCTATTTTACCTCTTTCATTAAGAAAGTAAACTTTGCTGTTTGTCACCCCATAATCAAATAATTCTTTAGTCAATGAAACATCATCCAGGCAGTATTTCTTCAACTCGTCAATTTTTCCTTCTTTATAAAGATCAATTGCATGTAATCCATGACCTGACTTTTTTTTCCCCAAAGTAGCAAAAATAAATTCATTAAGGGCTAATCGTCGGCCAATTTTTCCCCTAAGATCATCTAAGATGTCAAAAACGGCAAAAGAGGATGTTTTTCCTGGATAGTATCCCTGTAATACTTCCATGTCAAAACTCCTAATGTTATATCCGATTACATAAGAGGCCGACTCAAGGATGGGAAATAATTTATTCAGTTCTTTTTCCTCAAACACCTGGTTATAAGAATCTTTATAATCGTAGATCGCCGCAACGGAGACTTCTAATTTTTTAGGGTCGTCATAGTCGCGAAAACTGTATTTGGTTTCAAGGTCAAGGACAACCGGAAATTTTTTCATACTAATTAAATTTTTTATTTCTAATTTCCTTAAAAATTTCTACCTCAAGAAAACGCTGCGGACGGGGAGTTTTTTCCCACTGCAGGTTAATTTTATTTAAGTCCTGGTGATATTTTTCATATATGTCGTTGAATATTCTCATAAATAAATCCTTGTTTTTAGATGACAATCGATAAAATTCTTTTTGGAAAAACTCTTCGAGTTTGCCCAAACTCCACAGCGTCTCGACAAATTTTTCATTATTAAGGTTAACCTCTGATAGATCTCCTTGAATCGGCCTGACTTTAAACTTCATCATTTTAATTTCTTCATGCATTTTTTCCGTCGAGGGTTTTTTATTTAAGGACTTCTGGAAGCTGTTGATCATTTCCAAAACATCCTTGGCAGGTTTGCTTCTCATAGGTTATAATTATTATATGTTGAGACAAAAATTACAAGACGATCAACTAATCGCCCTTAAAGCTGGTGACAAAGACAAACTTTCTGTACTCCGTTTTATTATAGCGCAAATACAAAACAAGGAAATCGATAAAAAATCTGAACTAAACGACGAGGAGACGCTCAGCGTCTTAAAAAAAACCGCAAAAGAACTCAAAGAATCGATCGACGCTTTTACAAAAGGCAATCGCACCGATTTAGTCGAAGATAATAAAAAACAATTAACAATCGTCTCCCAATATTTACCTGCAGAAATCAGCGACGAGGAACTAAAAAAAGAGGTTGAAAAAATCATCTCTGACAATAAATCTGTCTACGACCAAAACTCCAAAGCCATCATTGGTATCTGTATGAAACAGCTGAAATCAAAGGCTGATCCGTCAAGAATTATGCAGGTTTTGAGATCCTTCGACTCCCCCGCTACGCGGGGTCGCTCAGGATGACAGAGAGGGAAATATGGTAATTCTTAAAAAAATCTTTTTTGTTTTGTTGATTATCTTTCTTTTTTCCTCTCTTTTCCCTAATCTTATTAATTATCAAAGCAAGCTTTCTTTTTACCAACAGACTAAGGACGATTATGAAAAAGAAAAGAAAAAACAGATAGAGCTGAAAACTGAAATCGTCAAGAAAAAAAGCGTCGACGAAGTGGAAAAGACGATTAGAAACAAGCTGAATCTTTTGAAAGAAAACGAAGTCGCTCTCATCATCCCCCCACCTTCTCTATCTCCTCAGGCGACCCCGACTCCGCTTCTTTTCAACTGGCAGCAGTGGTGGAGAGTGTTTTTTAAGTAAATTTTGTGCCTGGACACCCTTAGGGTGTACAAATTAAGATTCCTCGACTTCGTTCGGAATGACAGCAATAAAGTTCAATGGTATAATTAGTGTGTTCTTTTATATTACGGGGTAGTGTACGGCCGCACAGGAGGCTTAAATAATGGGCTCATATGAAAGTAATTTCTTATGATAATTGGCTTATAACGGTGAACTCCCGATTGAATCGGGACAACGTCGCGGGAAGGAGGTACCAGACGGCACCTCCGCCTGTAGAGACTGAACGCCAATGTCCCGCTTAGCGGGATAAAGACACAGTCCGACACTCCAAGTAATTGGAGAAACAGTTCGCATAATCTCCTAGACCGTGGTTCGACTCCCGGCCCCGTAACATAGACATTATGAATAATTTTCTTTTATCAGTCATTGTTCCTGTTTATAACGAGGAAAATAATATCAAACCTCTCTTCGACCGGCTCTTTCCTATTGTCAAAAAATATAGCTATGAAATCATTTTTGTCGATGACGGGTCGACTGATAAAACAGTTAATACGATAAAAAAAATTAGCGGTAAAAATTCGCAGATAAAATTGATTTCTTTTTACCGCAACTTCAGCCATCAGATGGCTTTGTCTGCCGGATACGAAGCAGCCTGTGGCGACGCGGTCATCACCATCGACGCCGACCTTCAGGATCCTCCGGAAATTATTGACAAAATGATTAACAAGTGGCAAAGAGGGGCAAAAATTGTTTATGCCAAAAGGCAGGAACGCCAGGGTGAAAGTTTTTTCAAATTAGGAACCGCCTCCTTATTTTATAAACTTATTAACTTTCTTTCCGACACCCCTATCCCGTCAGAAGTCGGCGACTTCAGACTTTTAGATAAAACTGTCGTCAGTTATTTAAACAGTCTCAAGGAAAGACCGAGTTTTTTACGGGGATTGGTTGCCTGGCCCGGATTTCCAACCGAATATGTCTATTTCAAAAGGGATAAAAGATTTTCCGGAGAAACTCATTATGGATTTTTCAAAATGCTTAACTTTGCTTTGGATGGTATCATGTCCTTTTCCACCAAGCCTCTAAGACTGGCGACTTATTTTGGATTCATGTCGGCCTCATTGGGATTTTTGGGGATAGTTTATGAAGTCATAAAAAAAATTCTTTACCCGGAATCTTTTGTCACCGGCTGGATCGGTCTTTTTATCGCCGTGCTTTTTATCGGCGGAATTCAACTGATGACAATTGGAATCATCGGCGAATATGTGGGTAAAATATATAAGGAAATACAGAATAGACCCAAATATTTGATAAAGGAAAGGATTAATATTTAATGTCATTGCGAGGAACGAATAAAATGAGTGACGAAGCAATCTGATTATAGAGATTGCTTCACTTCGTTCGCAATGACACTTTATAATATGAAACGTTTAGGATTGATATTAATTGCCGTCGGTTTAGCTCTTCTTGTTTTTGTTTTCTATAACTTTATTAAGGAAAAAACCAAAATGGCCTCTCCGATTCCAGAAGATAAAGGGGTGAAGGTGATTTTTGTCACACCTGGATCTAATAAGTGACAAAAATCATCCTGAGCGAGTCCGACGTACGTCGGACGAGTCGAAGGATCTTATTAAGGAGTTCCAAGATTAAACTTGAAGATGTTTCCCTTTCCTCCCAAGAAAATAATATCAATAATATTAAGAATCAAATAAGCTGAGATAAATAATATAAAACCAATTAATGCATATTTTAATGTCCCTTGGGCTTTTTTTACTTTCTCGGCATTGCCAAAAGAGGTCAGATAACGGAAGGCACCAACGACAAACATGATAAACAAAACCAAAACAACAAAAGCCGAGGCCATAAAAAGAATGTTGCCAAAAACTACTTCGAAACATTTTAAGGTCGGAACACCGTCAACAATACAGCAATTAGGATCGCTTGGATTAGAACACCATTCTTGAATGCCTTGAGCATGAACAGTAAAAAAAGGAAGAAGATTTAACACTTTATTATTCCGTTTACGGTTCTTGAATTAATTTGGGAAAACAAATTTTTCTCGTTATTCCTAAACCGCAATCAGCCGGAAAGAACATGTTTTCAATAACCCCCACTACTGCCAAAACAACAAAAATAAGAATCACCCCAATCAAAGCGCTCTGGATCTTCTCCCGAGCCTTGTCAACGTTTTCTTTATTGCCTCCGGAAGTAATCCAGCCTAAAGCTCCCAAAAGCAGATAAATCAAAGCAATTAATCCGGCGATGATAAAGAAAAACCTAATAATAAAGGTGAGAACTTCATTAAATTTGGGAATTTTAAACCCTAATTCAACCGGGATACTTGTAATATCGTCAGCTAAAACAGTAAGAAAAGTTAACATATGGAAAAAGTATAAAGAATATTTTCAAGTTTGTCAAGACCTGGATCTTAATCGTCATGAGAGCGAAACTGCAAGGCTTCGGCCACTGCCTCTGACTCAATTGTTTCTTTTCCTGAAAGATCAGCGATGGTTTGGGCAATTTTAATGGTCTTAAAATAACTGCGGGCTGACAAAGACAACCTGGAAATTGCCTGTTTCAAAAGATTTAAAGATTGGTTGCTTAAACGGCAAAATTTTTTGATCTCTGACGGCCCCATCTCGCCGTTCGTATAAACTTTTAATCCCCTAAGTCTTTGTTTTTGTTTTTTTCTTGCTTTAATGACTCTACTTCTAATTGCTTCGCTTGATTCGGATAAATTTTCATTGATAAGCTCGTTTTCTTCAACCGGAGGCACGTCAACATGAAGATCGATTCGGTCAAGAAGCGGCCCTGACAGTCTTTTTTTGTATTTTAAAATTGCGCCCGGCAGGTCTCGGCAGGATTTTTTCGGATGGCCTAAGTATCCGCAGGGACAGGGGTTGGAAGCAGCCAGTAATAAAAATCTGCAGGGAAAAGTCAGGCTTCCCTGGGCGCGGGAAATAGTAATAAAGCCATCCTCCATCGGCTGACGAAGAGACTCAAGCACTGTCCTGGGAAACTCGGAAAACTCATCCAAAAACAATACTCCCCGGTGAGCTAAAGAAATTTCGCCGGGAGTCGGATGGGAACCGCCGCCAACCAAACCGATTCTAGACGTCGTATGATGGGGCGAGCGGAACGGCCGGTTGGCGATATAAAAAGAGTCTTTCAAAAGGCCAACGATCGAATAAATTTTTGTCACCTCCAGGATTTCTTCTTTTTCCATCGCTGGCAAAATCGACGGAAACGCCCGTGAAAGTAAAGTTTTGCCCGTTCCCGGCGGACCCTTGAAGAGAATATTATGAAATCCAGCCGCAGCGATTTCACAAGCTCTTTTGGCAGTCTGCTGGCCTTTGATATTTTCAAATAAATAACCGTCTTCCTCCCTTTTTAGTTCTTTCAGCTCTTGATGAGGATAAGACGGAATAATTATTTCGCCGTTGAGATGGAGAACCAACTCCCCTAAATTTTTTACCGGATAGATGTCAGTTCCATCAACCAAAGCTGATTCATTGACATTTCCCCAGGGAACAAAAATTCTGTCTATTTTTTTTGCTCTCGCCAGAAGTGAGATTGAAAGCACACCAGGCACTCTTCTTGCCTCTCCTTCCAATGACAGTTCTCCTAAAAACAAACTGTTTTTCAGAGCGTCTTTTTTAATCATTCCGACAGCGGCGAGAATCCCAACGGCAATCGGTAGATCAAAGGCGGACCCGACTTTGTGAATGTCAGCCGGAGCCAGATTAATAGTCAGACGGGTGTCTGGCATTTCAAAAGAAGTATTAACAATTGCCGCTCTTACTCTTTCCTTGGCTTCGTCAACTGATTTGTCAGGCAGACCAACAATGGTAAACCCGGGAAAACCCCGCTCAGCCACATCAACCTCAACCGTGATCAAAACGCCATCGAGCCCGATTGTTGTACCTGACAAAACTTTGGCCAGCATTTGAGATTGGAAAATGGAAATTAGGTATAGAAACGAGTTAAGAAAATAGAAATAAGAAGATAGATTTTTTTTCTAACTTCTACTGTCAAACTTCCTAACCTGCTTCTATTCCTATCTTCTATTCTCTTATTAATCTTGTCAACGGACTATACGCTACAAAACTGGTGTTTTAGACCGTCATGATAACCTGATTTTCTCGATATCCAAATGGGCTTGAAAATCAAAAAAAATTACTTTAACATTGATACTGTTTTATGGTTGTTCATACTGATAAAAACGGTTTCCAGAAAGAAGTATTAGATAAAAAAGGACTGGTTTTGGTTGATTTTTACGCAGACTGGTGCGGTCCATGCAAGATGACCGGACCGATTATCGAAGAGCTTGCTAAAGAATTAACCGACATTAAATTTGTTAAAGTCAACGTCGATGAAAATACCGAGCTGACTTCGACTTATCAGATCTTTTCCATCCCGACATTCGTTATTTTTAAAGACGGACAGGTTGTCCATCAATTCGTCGGCGCTTTGGGAAAAGAAGGATTTCTCCAAGAAATCAAGAACGCAAAACGCGGATGACTTTACCGTGAACTACTTTTAACCCTAAGTGGACTGTCGCCAAAAGATAAACCGCAAAGGTTGCCAGCCATCTAAAAGATGAGGTAATTGGCGCGTGCAAACCGACAACCACTTTTTCATCAGGGATCGGCAGCTTGATGTTTTGATAGGAAGAAAACTGGGTTGATGAGGTTGACTGCAGTCCCATTTTTTTCAGATCAGGCGGCAGTTCAATCGTATCGTGACGGGGAGAAATAAAAGGCCTGACCTCTTCTTCGACTTTGTGTTCGACGACTTCTTTGATCTCAAACTTTTCCGCCCTAACAGGCTCTGCCTCTTTAGGCATGCTGACAGCGTTGTTTTCTTTTTTATATTTTTTTACCAAATCGTCGATCGCCGTGAAATTTTTGGCCATAAATTGATTATAGCAATTTTGAAATACGGTTTTGACAATATAGTATAATTTGCCATGATTTTGCCAAATTCGCCGTATGTTTTTCTTCTCGATATTGATAATGCTTTTATTGATACTGAAAAATTAAGATCGGCTATTTTCCATGGACTTGCTAGTTATTTAAATAAAAGAGTTGATAGCGGCGAGGAAAAAACGCATCGTGGATATTGGCTAAAAATTGTTTCCCATTTTTATGAAGAGATGCGAAAAACAAATCAGATTATAAGCATGGACGAACTATCAGATAGAATAAGTTTGCATTTTAAACTGCCTCAACAAGAAATCTTCCAGACAATAATGAGAGTTGATCCGAAAAACTTTCTTTTTGCCGACTCTCTGAAATTAATCGAAGAGTTAGGCAAAAACAATCATCTTGTTTTCTACACCGAAGGAGCCGCCCGCGACCAGATCTTAAAAATAGAAAGGTCAGGCATCGGTCAGAAAATACTTGGTTACCAGGCTTTCCGTTTGGAAGATTTAAGACAGCATAACTATGATTTGTTAAAAGATTGGGTTGATACAGATGAAAAGCCTCCGCTTGTTTTAGTTGACTCAAACAAAAAAAGTTTAAAATCTTTAGTGGAAGTTTTTTCCGAAGCCAGAATGCCTATTGTTTTAGTAGACGATAAACCTGGGGTTATCAGGGATGCCATTGATATTTCTAAGGAAACAGGAATAAACCTCGTTCCTGTTTGGATGAAAAAAGGACCATACGCAGGAACTGTTAAAAAAATTGAAGGTGCTTTGACTTTTAATTCTCCAACCCATATGAAG
>Ga0210028_1003913_pt1 | contig 11048 bp, 6 predicted proteins | sample CryGeymeta201513_FD_185468 | JGI IMG/M metagenome (GOLD analysis project Ga0210028, IMG submission 185468) | Groundwater microbial communities from Crystal Geyser aquifers in Utah, USA - Crystal Geyser metaG 2015-13 (SPAdes) (version 2) | ecosystem: Environmental > Aquatic > Deep subsurface >...
GCGATTTTGTCATAGGGCGAGGCGTCAAAAACGAGGAATAGCAGCGCTATTTAAGGCTTTTGACAACAAAGCCATATGGCAAAAGTACCATCTTCTGCTCACTAGTGTCCCAAGAAAATTTTAGAAGAGAACAAGTTGAGGATGACCTTTGTTTAGTACTTTAGGGAGAGTTTTTGGTGTCAGGGAGAGAATATCTATGAAATGAACCTTGAAGAGGATAGTTTCGGAGACAATTCTGGAAAGCTGCAGAAGGGAGCCTGCAAACTTGGTTTGGTGCTTTATGAAAGCCAGTAGCAGATAGTAAATCATGGCAATCCAGATCTGGGTGAGAACAGCATTTTTTGATGTACCAAGAAATGTTTTGATTTTGAGATGTTGCTTGATCCACTTGAAGAAAAGCTCGATCTGCCATCTAGACTTGTAAATAGCGGCAATATTGAGAGCGGAAAGCCTGAATTCATCTGTTAAGAACTCATAAACTTTGTTAGTTTCCTCATCATAGTAAGTCACTAAACGTAGATCGCTTGGATAATCTTCCTGTGCTTCTTCAAGTGTAAATGCTATTCGTTCATCACTAATCACTCCTTCGCCAACAGGCTTTCTACTCTTCCCGACAGGGAATATGTTTGTTGTTACCTTTGTTCGTATCACAAAGTGATGACCTGCTTCAACCAGTGAATGCAAAAAAGCGTAATCCAAATAGGCTCTATCGAAAACAAATATTGAACCTTTCGGAAATTTATTGAAATCCATGTCTTTTGCAGCCGTAATATCCGCTACTTTCCCATCTGTTAGCACTATCACTTCGGGTATTTGGCTTTTTACATTGAAAATGGTGTGTAGTTTGAAGGCTCCTTTCTCTCTTTGAAACCTAGCCCAAGGGAATAAATTCAAACAAAGATTCACAGTGGAAGAATCCATGGCATAGAGATCGTTCTTGAATGAAAATGCTGTCCCAAATGTAAGTTTTTGGCACTTGTCGAGGAGAGAATAGAACATAGATTCGAAGATTTTGTAAGACCTGTTTTTGTTTGCATGGGCTAATGTGTTTCTTGCTACGTTGGTAATGCCAAGGTGATACCAGCAATGCCCTTGAACCCGTAATCCTGTTTCTATTTCTCTCAGTGAATCTTTGCCTGTTGCTTGTGCGTACAAGAGCACGGACAGTTGGTTTTCAGTAGTGAAGTGCTTTACATACTTATCTGCTTTATGCTGTCCCACAAACGATGAAAAATCGTGCATAGGCATTAATTGCTTTAGCTGTGAAAGCACAGTTGTGGTACTTTGCTTCATGAAAAAAGGGGGGTTATGTGGATTTCTACATCCCCACATTACCAAAACCCCTTTTTTCGCCTATAACAAAACAAAAAAACAGCTCAACCATTATTTTCTTGGGACACTAGTGTCTTCTGCTTATGTCATTTTATTTTGACTTGGCTTTAGCCTGCGCTTTATCCAGCCTCTACGTCATTGAAAACCCTGCTTCCTACCGTCTTTTTCTGACCTTGGTATTTCCCGTTATATGGAGTTTCTGCTGCTTGATCCATTTTGCAAAAGACCAACTGGCAGACTCTGCGACCTGCCTGCAATTTGATTGGCAATGAGTTCGCATTATATAATTCCAAGGTTATTTGGCCTTTGAATCCAGGATCTACCCATCCCGCGTTTTGAATAAAAAGTCCGATCCGTCCGATCGAACTGCGGCCCTCCACAAATGCCGTTAAGTTGTTTGGCAACTCCACGTATTCCTCGGTTGTTGCCAGTAAAAATGAGTGAGGTGGTATCGTAATTGAGTCTCCTTCTATTTCACGATAATGGATTTCCGAATCCAAAGTAAGAGAATCCATCTGATTGTGCTCCACTACAAGATAGTGAGAGCCTATGCGACAGTCTATGGAAGCCGGCTGTATGGAGTGCTCCGAAAGTGGAGTTACTACGAGTTCTCCTGAATCTATCATTTTTTTGAGTGTTTTGTCTGAAAGGATCATGGGATGCTTAGGGTTTAGGATTTAGGACTTAGGGTTTAGTGAATGGAAGGCTAATCAATACTAACATATTTCTACGCCGGATTCATTGACAAAAGCAGCACTGATAGGCCACAATTGAGCCTTAAAATAATTTTGTAATTTGGCTATATGGCTGGAGGCGGAGAATTGAGCACCGCTGGCGGTACTGATGATGGCGTTGAAGTGCAGTATGATAGCCCTTCTACCCTTGGAGTTATCACTCTTTTTGATAAGCGAGAAGGGCTAACCGAGGCTGAATTAGGCGAATCGATGAGGCATGTCGATGATGTTTTTGAGATGATAAAGAAGGATGGTGCAGGTAGCGATTATAATCCTGACTTGTTCCCTAGTGGCGCTGACGAGGCCCATTTAGCACAAGCAACCGCATTGGGTCGCGTTTCTGTCAAAGAAAATAGCAGTACTTTTGGCCGTGGGTTATCTGAAATAATAAATCGCTTCGATAAGGACGATCCTGATAAAAAGGCATTAGTGGACTTCAAACACCAGATCCCGGCAGTCAGACTTGCCGATTTTACATCTCGTATTAATGATATTGCTGCAAGGCGTCCAGACTTCATCGCTGATCCTGACTCAATTACTGAGTTATGCCGTCGTCTTGCAGCCACTCATACTGCGCTTCTGATACTTGAAGATCAGAAAAGAGCTTTCCTGAAAAAGCAAATGACTGATCTTGTGGCTGATGAAGACAGAAACAATATTGAGGGTACAGTTAAGCGTCTCGTAACGTCTATTCAGACATGTCGTAAGGAGCAAGGACGTCCACTCTATCCCAAGGATGCCATTATAATGCTTGTGTATGAAATCGTTTATAATGCGTATCTTTGGAGAGGGAAACAAAGAAAAGGCAGTGGTCAGCCTATCTTTGACGAACACTTGATTGCGGCTATCGAAGAAGCTATCGCCAATGGTCGTACAGGACTAGCCAGGCTTATTACCCTGCTCAAACATGATGATGGTGAAGATTTAAATATCCATCAATTTAATTGCGATAAAGAATCCGCCCAAAGAGATGTCAAAGATGATTGGATTTGCTGCCTTCCGCTATATGTTAGCAGACTGAGTGACGAGCCTGTGCCTGATGGGAATGGAGGCAACGTTAAGCCTCAAACGCATGCTCTGAATGTCGTGCGAGACGTATGTTCCGCAGTTCGTGGAATGACATCCGATCCCAAGAAAAAACGACTGGAAGCTGATCCTGACATCGCTCAAGCTATTGCCGATGACCAAAAAGCATCCCGACATTTCATGGAGATGCTTAACAGGCCTCATGTTGCTTCCTGCAAAGCCCTTGAGCAATGTTCCAATGCACAAACATTAATAGGCCTTGGAGCTGAGCGCGGAAGAGCAAAATGGCGTCGCATGATTGTTCCGAATGCCGTTGTTGCACGAGCTCATTCACTTGAAAAAGCTTATATTGATCTGGTTGGAGGTGGCATTGATTTCTTTGATAATGTAGATAGTAAAAGCGTTAGGGCCAATTACAACAAGCTGCAAAGAGAGAGAATTTTGAGCTTTTTAGGCATTAACAATCCTTCGGGGAGACAGTCTTTTTTGAGCAGGCTCTCCGATGTATGCGGTAACCCTACTACTGATTCCGATGTCGACTCATCAAGTGGCTGCTTCGATGATATCATAGCTAAGTGGAGCTCCAAATTCGCTGCTTGTACCAGTTCGAATGGACATGCGGTATCAATCAAAATCGTACCAACTCCTCTTGAACAATATGTCGATTTGTCGAAGCTTGATGACCCTACCTACACTCCCGAAATCCCTGAGGCTGACCCGCTATTCCATGTACTAGTTCTTGTTGATGATCGAACGCTTATAGATCCCACCATGGAGCAACTCATAGCTGCCGTCAGGCCAAATCTTACAAGCTCTTTTGGCCCAATCCCATCGTATCAGGATCAGGCTCCAATGGGTAAACTTGCGTACCTTGAAGATGACGCTCTTGGTGGCGCGGTGCAAGTCAGAGTGAATACCTCGACTGACGAGGCTTTGTCTCGAGTCGGTAATATGACCAAGGATCATCCTATCCCTGAGCATATGCAGGGTTGGCTCTTACAAGCCCAGGCTGATGCCGAAGAAGCTGGAGTTCCTATTCTGAAAGCTGTAATGAGGTACGTTTTTAGAAAAGTTATGGCCGTTACTACAGATACTTCCGACGGGCCCAGGAGAACAGTGTTATTGCCTGATGGAGCTACGGGTCTAGACCTTGCTGCTCATTTGCCTCTCTCCAGATGGGCGGAAGCTTTCACACATGGCGATTCTGTACGTAGAAGATATCCTCGCGCATCGACCGGTTTAAGCCCTAGTACATCACGATATACTACATGGCCGTCGAGATTGCTTGGCAGACTCGATGACGGAGATTTTGCTCTGATTAATAATGCCACCACTCCTGTACCCGAGCCGAGATTACTAGCTAGACTTGCTTGCTGTGAGGACGATAGATCCAGAGTTATGGCTGCCAGATTCTTCAAAGACTCTACCTTACATGATGGCATATATCGAACTGATACCTCCTTGGAGCAAGATCGTGTAAAGGCACATACTGATCGAGCTTTGGCTTATTTGGAAACAATTATTGGTCCTGTATTAGGGATTAATGACCGAGAGATGATAATTTTTGCCTGTATGCATATATTGGGCGTCGACCCAATTGAAGAGCAAAATGACGCCTTAATTGAATCCCAACTCTCTGAATTACGTGATGTCACGATTGGACTCAAACATGAAGTTGTTCCGGAGGTGATTTCACCATTAGAACGTCGTTTCCAGCGCCTGAATACTGATTTATCTAAAAATTTATCCAACAAACACCGGACTATTACAGACAGTAAATTCTCATCCGAGAAGTACCTAAACGCAAGGGCTGAGATGCTTAGGCGTATTGGTACCGGTAATTTCGACCCACTGAAAATCTTGGCGCTTTATTTTGATCGAAGTGTTCCCCTTAAACTAAGTTTTGTCGCGGACCAAAAGAAAGACGGCGTGCTTGCAGATATCTATGCACGTGCCGCTGCCATAGGGCTTAGTGCAAACCCGCGGCAATCCGGAACAGTCACGGACGCAGGAGAAGCTCATTTTACGATCGAATGGGGTATGTCAAAGAGTGATCTTACCGATCACGACCTACTTAAGTTCGTTCTATCTTTTGTCGATGATAATACTACTTCATCTGTTCGCCTGGATTCGTCTAACGTCAAATTCCCAAGTTGTTTCCGAGAAGTTTCCAATGTCGTCAATAAATTCGAGCATCCTAAACCTGAACTCCCCACACAGCCTGAATGATATACCCTATCACGAATGTTAGTGCAGAGACTCCTAGGCTTATCCCCGCCATCTCAAAGAAACGCCGCTTAAAAGGCAAGTTCTTGGCTACCGACAGATAGAATGTGAAGACAAGTATTATCAACACCGCACTTGTAAGCGCTGTTCCAAGTGCGAGGTAGTAATTCTCAAATACCAGATATGGCGTTATCAATATAATTACCGTGCAGACGTATGCCAGCCCTGTGTAGACAGATGCCTTCACAGGATCCTGATCGCTGTCGTCCGCTTTTGTAGACAAATACTCCGATGCTGCCATTGATAAAGACGCCGCTATTCCCGTAATACCTCCTGTGACGGCTATTAGGTGCGTGTTTTGGAGAGCCAGCGTGAATCCCGCAAGTGCTCCCGTGAGCTCTACCAGCGCGTCATTAAGCCCGAGTACCATTGAACCTATGTAATTCAGCTTCTCCTCGTGAATTATTTCTATAAGCGCTTGTTCATGCTTGTCTTCGTCTTCCGCGACTTTTGCAGCTTCGGGGATGTGTTTTGCGATTTCTTTGTAGTTCACTTGAGCCATTGTCTCACCTTTTTCCATCAGTCTGATGCCGAATGTCAGTCCGAAGATCTTTGCTATCATGACGTATGCAAAGATCATAAACTTAACCGGCTTCACATCCTGCTTTGTATATGTTTTCCAAAAGTTATAGTGTTTCAGTTCATCTCTAGATATCTCTTCCAGAATCTTGCGATTGTGTTCATTTTTCAGAGAGCGAGCGAGTTTTTTGTAGATAAAATGCTCAGTGATTTCGTTGCGCTGTGCTTTGAGTAGTATTTTTTGCATAGTAGTCAGTAGTCAGTAGTCAGTAAGAGATAGTGAGTAGCAATGGAGCGCTTCGCGCGAGTTAGTTTTTCCCTTCTATTTGCTGAATACGCCTCCGAGGTGAATTACATGATCCAGGTCTGTTTGCATCTTGTAGCTTAAGTCAGCTTGCTCCGTCAGCTCTTCTTGAGGGTAAAGAGAGTTGTTGTTTAAGTTGGGGGCGATGATCTCCTTGGTAAAAGTCGTGTTGATTGTTCCGGGTTGAGTTTCTACATATAGGAAGTAGTCATCAACCGGATCCAGCGTCATTGAGAAAGGCAGAGAGTAAGTTATTTCCAGCTGCGAAGTTGAGCCTGGCTCGGTACTCATGACCACATAGAAATAATTGAGATTTAAGTCTTCGTCATACAGCGCTTCGATGTCTTCTGTACTTGATTCAATGGTCGCGCCGTTTGGAACGTAGATCCTGATGCCTGCAACGTTTGTTCCCGAACCAAGGATGTTTCTTACAGTGTCCGATATTTCCTCAAAGCCGAAGCTTCCAAGCTCTGCAATCTGCCATGCGCTGACCTCCTCATCCCATGTATGTTCGCGCGTGATAGTCAGTTTGTCCAAGAGTGATCCATCCTGAGATATAAGTGTCTTGTGTGTTATATCTTGATACACGTATCTGTCGGTTTTGTTCCCGCCTATGCCACTCGTTGTGACCAACAAATAGTCTTCATTGCCGCCTGGTAAATACAGTTCTCCATCTATATTCATGCCCTGCCAAAGTGACTGCGCTTCTTCGTTTGTGCTGTATGCAGCGACATGTTTCGCCTGTGCGGCGTATAGAAGTTCTCCCATTACCGCAAATAAGTTTTCCGGCTTGGTTATTTCGGCTTTTAGCAGAGGAATGACGTCTTCCAATACTGACTTCGGATCATCAATACCACGCAGTTTCGACTCAACAATATAGCTTATCACAAGCTCGAAATTATCTCCCGTGAGCTCGCCACCAAGGCTCTCAACATACAGAGATCCAATTGCATCAATCAAACCCGATACGAAATCAAGGTCAACCATTACCACATGATCTACCGTTGGGCCTCCTTCTTTTTCAAAAAGCCACTGAGTAGCAGCCGAAGAGACGCTGTAATCCGGCGAATAGTTCGCATCACGCAGCCCCCAACAACATGTAAGATAGGCTATCTCCGTAGCCGGAGGTTCTATGTATTCGTTGAACTGTCCATCGTATTCGTAGACATCGTGGAACTCCATATTCTCGATATACCCGTCGTTCAAATCTACGAGAAGGAAACTACCTATGAATCCTCCTCCCGGACGCAATTCGCTGTTGTTCTCCAGAAGCACCATGTATTTCTGTGGATATGCATCTCCAAGGAGACCCAGGATTGTAGGGAAATTACTAGAGAGCTTCTCTAGAAAAGAATTCAGATTAGTTATCTGCTCTGCTAAAAATACCGCTTTTTCTTCATAATCATCAGGCAAAGTACTCGCGTCTACCTCTCCAAGATACTCCTGTGCTTGCATCAGCTCCGCATACGCTTCGACCAAGTAAGAGTTGTATGCGGTTTCCAATGCTTCCGTTATCGAAGGTTTTCCTTCCTCCATGTCCGCAAAAAGGTTCTGCGATACATCTTTTACGTCCGTTACAAAGAGTGCGAAGTATTGTCCCGCGCTTGATATTGAGCCTCCTGCATCAAGCAGATTTTTTGCCGTCTTAAGATACTTGTTAGAATCCATGATTTCTCCGTCCTGATCTGTTAGATACCAAATCGTATTTTCGGCTATTTCAAACTGTACAAGAGCAGCCTGAAAAGCTTCTCCTGTTTGCTCCATATCGTTCGGATCGATGTCCATCAAACTCTCAACGCCGGCATAAGCCGCATTCAATGTTTCGTCTTTTGTAGTTAGCGCGTTAGAACCTACTTGTGCAAGGTTGAGAAGCAGCACCATTGTTACCGCTATCGCGCCCATCCTTACTACTTCGCTTTTTTGAAACAAGTTTTGTCTCTGTTTTTTCGCTATGATCTGCGTTTGTTTCCTGTCCTCGCCTATCGAAATCACATCCGTAACTCTGCTGTTTGCCGTCTTAATCGGTTTGTCCAAATTCAATATATGTGGAGAGCTTTCAGGATTACCACCCTGTTTTATTTCACTATCATCCGGCAATGTGATTATCCGCTGCGCCACTTAGCTATTGGATTAATAAGTGGAAAGTTGCCACTCCGTCGTCAAATACATTCTTTGTCGAACTGATACCGGAAAACCCGCTGAAAAAGTCCATCCCCCACATTGCAGAGTCTCGGAAATCTTCCAAGTTAATGTAACTCGCTTCGTCTGCCGATCTCATAATTGCGTTAATTGCATCCATATCCGTACTTGCGCTCAAGCTGCCATCCGGCCCTTTCATAAGATCTATTGAGTGTTTTAGGATGTCTAGGTCTGTTGAGAAAGCAAATGTATTCGCGAAAAGCGTCATGTAACCAAGAGTCTCTTCGTTGGAGAGATAAAACATCGTAATGTCTACGTCTTCGTAAGTCAGATCAGAGCTCAATATCTCTGCCAGATCCGCGACGATTTCTTTGCCCGTAGTTCCATCTTCCAATGTGTAAGTCTGTACATAAGGTTCGCTATAAATTTGCTGCTCAAGGAATCCCTTCTTGAGGGTGTCTATGTGTATCAGTTTGTCGTCCTTACTCACCAAGTCCAGCATGCAAAGGTAATCTTTGTTACCTTCTTCGTCGATATATACTGAGAGTGCGTATTCGTTTTCAAGCAAAGGATAGATGTCGTACTGAAGGCTGATGTTGTCGCCAAAATATTCTTGCGCTTTCGCCCTCAAGACAGCCTCGAAAATAACACCTGCCGACTCTTGAAATTCGTTAAAAATTTCCAGAAGTCTTTGCGTTTGGCTATATAGATCGTGACCACCCCAGAAAATAGCCTCGCCTTCCGGCAAATACTGAGCAAGATTCGCCCTGTACTTATCCGGGAAACTAAAATAAGAATTGCCTCCGAGGAGCTCCTTCTCAACCGCAGTGTATGTTTGCACATACAGACCATCCTCCGACGTTTGCATTGCAGCTCCAAATGCAGGGAAAATTGCTAGCACAGGACTTATAAGCGACTCCGGGACTATCTCGTAAATAGGCACATAACTCTCTGCAATATTCGGATATTTTTTGATATCCCAAAAAGTTATAGCAGTCGCATTGTAGGGCAAATTGTCGGCAACCTTGTTGTAGTACGAGTAAGATTTCAGGCTTGACGAGTCTCCGGACGCCGTATCTATAATCAGGTTTAGATCGCTTATTTCCTCTGCAATCACAAGATAGCTACCTGCGAATGTTGCTGAGAAATTTTGCCCGAGAGGATAGCTATAAATAGTGGTACCCTGATAATCCGTCTTCTCTATCTCTTCTTCCGGCATTGTAAGGGACTTCAGGAAATCCGTTGCGAGTGCTCTGTTTGAATATTCAAAAAAATACACGCTTGATGTTTCTTGATTTGTACCCATCAACATTGCCATTGCTGCCTGTCCACCAAACCACTCTTGTGCAAGGTCAAAGCTCTCTTGGCCCAAGTACATAGCTACTGTACTTTCTATACTTTCGGGGCTGTACATGTAGTCTGCTGGCAAATTTCCATTCGTAGCCAGGTCATAGATATCGACAGTGACAAATCCAACCGTCTGTTCCTCTGGCAATATGCTGGCCAAATTAGTCGGCTCAAGGAGTTTGACTACAATGAAATAACCTAATAGCCCTAACGCCGCTAATATTACGAATAACATCATCCCATATATTATTTTTGGCTGCATACTACTCTTCTTCTGAGTGGCCTTTTGCTTTGTTTTTGGAGGAGAAACGTTTTTCTCTTTTGTTTTTTTCTTCGTCATTTTTAAGTTGAATTTTTAAAGAAAATCTTAGTGTTAGTTATTGTATCAAGTGACAAGGTGAAGTGGAAGGTTAGTTTGCGTTTAGGAACTATGAACAGCTCCTAGTAGTTCACAAGTCCGTACAAATCCTGGATTCCCATCGCATATAGATCCTTGTTGATTTGAGCTGTGAGTTTTTCATACTCATCTTTTTGCATCGGCTTGTTGAGGAAATGGTACTCTTTTTTTTGCAGATATACGCAGCCAAAACAGTGGTTTGATGTCCAGATATTACTGCACCATTCGCAGTCATGCAGATAGTCGCACCAGTATATGTGATTACAATTGAAAAGGTATCCCATATAAGCACAGTCGTAGCAATGCTCGAGTGTGTTGGCTATAGGACCGCAATCCAGAGAGTTTTTCGTCCCTCGCTCAAGGTTTGCGTTGAATATATACATGCTGTCTTCGCACAAATAGCTGTCAAAACACCAGTAGCAATTTTTTGAGTGTAACAAGTAGTCTCCGAAACAATTTTCGTTGTCCATTTGATGCATGAAAACACGTGGAGTTTCCAGTTGCACCTTATGGAAGCTTTGCCTAGTTTCCTCCTGAGTTAACTCTTTGATCTTTTTTTCGTACTCTTCTTTTGAATACGGACTATTGAAAATGTGGTATTTCTTGCGGGTGAGGCCTGCGCAGCCATAGCAGTCCGAGCATCCTATGCAGTAGTAACAATGGCTGCAGTCACTACATTGCTTGCAGTCCTGTAAATAATCGCCTCCGTAACAATTACTGCAGTCAACGCACTCGTAACAAAGCTCACACTCTTCGCAGAACGTACAGTCGGAGCAGTGAAGATTCTTGCGTGATTCGCTGCAATAAAAACAACCTTCCAAATTCGAGCTCCAAAAACACATGTAAGAATCTTTCGATACTACCGTAATATCTCCGTAATCGCAGTTTTCGCTCTGGCGCGTCCAATGAGAAACCTGCGGAGACTCGTGGTAGAGCTTTTGGAATTGCTTGATGAAATCGAGAA
>Ga0210028_1003932_pt1 | contig 11017 bp, 10 predicted proteins | sample CryGeymeta201513_FD_185468 | JGI IMG/M metagenome (GOLD analysis project Ga0210028, IMG submission 185468) | Groundwater microbial communities from Crystal Geyser aquifers in Utah, USA - Crystal Geyser metaG 2015-13 (SPAdes) (version 2) | ecosystem: Environmental > Aquatic > Deep subsurface >...
GAAAGTTTCCATACTACATAGTACGATTTAAACTCATCATACTCATACTCTTTTTCTGTATCTATAGAAAGTTTCCATACTACATAGTACGATTTAAACAAATATCGCCAACAATTGTTTGTTTCGTATGTCCATGTTTCCATACTACATAGTACAATTTAAACCAAAATATTGTCATCTTCAAATTTTTGAGGCGTTGTCGTTTCCATACTACATAGTACGATTTAAACCTCATAGTACCGAAATACGGCGTATCGATGTGTGGTGGTTTCCATACTACATAGTACGATTTAAACAAGGAAAAGTGGAAAACACTATGCAGGCGTATTAATGTTTCCATACTACATAGTACGATTTAAACACTGTGAAAGGGAAAAAATGACGGATAATATTACAATGTTTCCATACTACATAGTACGATTTAAACATCAGCGGACGCGCCTGGAGGGATTACGCACCCTGGAGTTTCCATACTACATAGTACGATTTAAACCAACCGTGAACAGGCAGTTCGAAAAAATGGAATATTGTTTCCATACTACATAGTACGATTTAAACTTTTGTGGAGTTATTCAATATGTGTGGAATAGAACAGTTTCCATACTACATAGTACGATTTAAACAATATAATTTTTTTCTTTTTGCTAATCGCCATACTGGTTTCCATACTACATAGTACGATTTAAACGGAAAATAAAACAACTATATTGTTATATCGGAAAACTAGTTTCCATACTACATAGTACGATTTAAACCTTTTTTTTATACCGCGAAACTTTCTTCATCACAGAGTTTCCATACTACATAGTACGATTTAAACTAAATTTTTCCATTGTTATTTTTTTCATCTGTATCGAGTTTCCATACTACATAGTACGATTTAAACCCAAAAAAATAGACCGAGGAATATACCCAGAGGCATAGTTTCCATACTACATAGTACGATTTAAACAAGAAAATCCTGCGCAAAGCCTGCGGTTTTTCGATCAGGTTTCCATACTACATAGTACGATTTAAACCTTATTTTTTTGATATTATATATTATATATTATATTAGTTTCCATACTACATAGTACGATTTAAACGATACATGAAAATATGTTTTTCTTGTGTGGAAAGATGTTTCCATACTACATAGTACGATTTAAACCTCTTCCCCTTCGGCTTCAAACTTTTTTGCCACTCCTGCGTTTCCATACTACATAGTACGATTTAAACAGAAAGAAGTTTCATTTTTTCTTCTGCTGATATAAACGTTTCCATACTACATAGTACGATTTAAACTTTGCCACAATATTTTTCTGTATAGGACTTCGGACTGTTTCCATACTACATAGTACGATTTAAACTGCTTTAATAATCCCTCGTTTTTGAAGTTCTACATTGTTTCCATACTACATAGTACGATTTAAACCAAAATCAGGTGATTGGAGTTTTACAGACTTTGTTTTTTGTTTCCATACTACATAGTACGATTTAAACCTATAAAAAAAATTGTATATATGAAAAACAGAATTTGTTTCCATACTACATAGTACGATTTAAACCTACTCGTCAATTTTTCCCAGATGTTATAAATATAATAGTTTCCATACTACATAGTACGATTTAAACTTTTCCCCGTTGCTGCATTTTTTATGCCGCCCGCTGCGTTTCCATACTACATAGTACGATTTAAACATTTCTTCTTGCGGCGCGCTCGTCCGAAGTTCTAGTTGTTTCCATACTACATAGTACGATTTAAACCAGCAATGCAGGTGCAGCACATACTTTTGGCGTGAACGTTTCCATACTACATAGTACTATTTAAACCTTCGCCTTTCGAGTTTTCAAGCCACGCGCCTATTGCGTTTCCATACTACATAGTACGATTTAAACTGGCTACAATATTTCTGATTATGACCCAGCGTCTCTGTTTCCATACTACATAGTACGATTTAAACCTTCAAAATACCGAAATACCGCATATCTATCAGTTGTAGTTTCCATACTACATAGTACGATTTAAACCCTTTTTTTTTCTTTATCAGTTATTATATATATTTTAGTTTCCATACTACATAGTACGATTTAAACTTAGTTTATTTATTTCTTTATTTATTTCGTCTTCTGTGTTTCCATACTACATAGTACGATTTAAACCAAAACATTGTTTCACACTTTCACATTCTTGATTTGAGTTTCCATACTACATAGTACGATTTAAACCAATTTTTTCGTTCTCCTGCATATGTTTTGCAATGGTGTTTCCATACTACATAGTACGATTTAAACAAAACACAGAAACGATCGCTAGTGCTATCCCTATATCGTTTCCATACTACATAGTACGATTTAAACAAGAACATCAACGAGGAAAAGAACAAAGAATATGAAGGTTTCCATACTACATAGTACGATTTAAACATTCGGAATAGAACATAATTCTTCCACCTCTTCTGTCTGGTTTCCATACTACATAGTACGATTTAAACAACTATTATTTTTTTTGTATCGGTGTCAAGAAATCGGGTTTCCATACTACATAGTACGATTTAAACAATGCTTTCAGGGGTGGAGCGAACAGGACGAAGACGGTTTCCATACTACATAGTACGATTTAAACTAATAAAAATAGAGCACATGCAAACAAGTCTTTCGCGTTTCCATACTACATAGTACGATTTAAACATTTCGGAAGAGGAAAAAACGAAACTTCTCTTGGAAGGTTTCCATACTACATAGTACGATTTAAACACAATATTGAAATACTATGTAGTGGGAGATTGTGGTTTCCATACTACATAGTACGATTTAAACGCTTCCCCCCCTATTACCTACGAACATAGTTATAATACGTTTCCATACTACATAGTACGATTTAAACACTGTTTGCGGGCCCTGTGTTTTTCCAACCATACCGGTTTCCATACTACATAGTACGATTTAAACGTCTTATGCACGGTTTTTTTCTGCTGTGAGAAGAGATAGTTTCCATACTACATAGTACGATTTAAACGGTGCGAGCGACGCAGATGAAAAAGAAGCATACCTGGTGTTTCCATACTACATAGTACGATTTAAACAATTCTTGGAGGTCTGATGATACTTGGGCACATTTCCAGTTTCCATACTACATAGTACGATTTAAACTCCCCCCAAGAAAAGGAAAAACTTCTCACATTTGAACACGTTTCCATACTACATAGTACGATTTAAACCGGACAACCCCCGATAGATGTTTCAAGCATTCAGAGGTTTCCATACTACATAGTACGATTTAAACTATCATCGACATCATCAGATACTGGTGGGTCAACGATGTTTCCATACTACATAGTACGATTTAAACATTCTATAGGTTTCTCGACACCGATACGAAAAAAATCAGTTTCCATACTACATAGTACGATTTAAACTGGGAAGGCGAAAAACCAATAGGGCATGGGGTCAAAGTTTCCATACTACATAGTACGATTTAAACTGACCAAAAAAACTGTTTTCTTCCGACATTGCGTTAGTTTCCATACTACATAGTACGATTTAAACCGGTCCGCAAACAATTTTTGAGCAGCACCGAACAAGTTTCCATACTACATAGTACGATTTAAACTCAATACCAAAGGTTGTTAGACCGTCATAAAATTGAAGGTTTCCATACTACATAGTACGATTTAAACTTTACTCTCTGTCATATGCATAATAATCATAAAATATTGTTTCCATACTACATAGTACGATTTAAACGGAGTAATAAAAAATGTCATAAATGGGCAACCCCCGAGTTTCCATACTACATAGTACGATTTAAACAAAAAGAAAATTTTACCGATTTATTGACACTGATACAAGTTTCCATACTACATAGTACGATTTAAACACTATATGCGGAGGGAGTTGCTATGTTCTCCCCCCCCCAAGTTTCCATACTACATAGTACGATTTAAACTGCATATGACAGAGAGTAAAAAAATCGCACAGGCAAGGTGTTTCCATACTACATAGTACGATTTAAACTAGGGAAAAAGGTAGCACAAAAGATATCGCAAATAAGTTTCCATACTACATAGTACGATTTAAACTAGGTTCAGCACTGTACAGGTTGGTAGTAAAAAATCCGTTTCCATACTACATAGTACGATTTAAACAAACCGGTAGGAATAGGCACAGCGCTTGCACGCTTTGTAGGTTTCCATACTACATAGTACGATTTAAACTGTGTTAGGTAGGTAGAATATCAGCATTTCGGCATAAGTTTCCATACTACATAGTACGATTTAAACATTGTTTGTGGACCGTATGTTTTCCCAACCATACCGGTTTCCATACTACATAGTACGATTTAAACTTTTATATATTTTAGTAATATTCTTTAAATATTCTTGTTTCCATACTACATAGTACGATTTAAACGCTTCTTGGGCGGATATTCGTCGAGATATACAGAAGTTTCCATACTACATAGTACGATTTAAACAAAAATATCAAGTATACGGTATCTGGGAAAAATGACGTTTCCATACTACATAGTACGATTTAAACTTGCTCGGTGCTGCTCAAAAATTGTTTGTGGACCGTGTTTCCATACTACATAGTACGATTTAAACCGCGCCACTACTGTTTGTTACTCGGAGTTTAATCGGTTTCCATACTACATAGTACGATTTAAACCTTTTTCGGGGCCGATGAAATATTTTGAGGCCGAAGGGGGTTTCCATACTACATAGTACGATTTAAACCGGGAACACCGTTGAGGTATAAAAAAAGCAATAAAAGTTTCCATACTACATAGTACGATTTAAACTGTATTTGCTTGCTTACTTTTTTTACTCTGCGTCCGTTTCCATACTACATAGTACGATTTAAACTCTGGGCTGTGTTTTGCAAAAGACTTATTTGCCTGTGGTTTCCATACTACATAGTACGATTTAAACTGAGCATTCAAAAAATCATAGCCGAAAACCCAAAAAGTTTCCATACTACATAGTACGATTTAAACTTATGGTTTGAACCATGGTTTTTACGCCCCTAATTTGTTTCCATACTACATAGTACGATTTAAACGAAAAGAACATATACAAGGACGGGGGGCATGGCAAAAGTTTCCATACTACATAGTACGATTTAAACCTCCTAATTATCTATTATTTTTTGAAAAGATGAAAAGTTTCCATACTACATAGTACGATTTAAACCGATAAAAGAATATAACGCACGAGGAGAAAGAATGTAGTTTCCATACTACATAGTACGATTTAAACCCTTAAAATATCGAAAAAATGCACATCGCCCAATGGTGTTTCCATACTACATAGTACGATTTAAACCAGCGCAACATCAGGCGGAAGCCACGCTGAAAAAACAGTTTCCATACTACATAGTACGATTTAAACCTTTTTGCATTTGAACGCAAAAAAAAAAGAAAAATAGTTTCCATACTACATAGTACGATTTAAACAACCCCTTTATTTGCGAATGTTTTTGCTTGCTATGTTGTTTCCATACTACATAGTACGATTTAAACCACATCATGAATGGTAGCAGGTGTGATAGTGTGTGGGTTTCCATACTACATAGTACGATTTAAACTACTTCATATGTAGATACATAGTCTATTTTTTTTTTGTTTCCATACTACATAGTACGATTTAAACTCAGGAAGAAAACATTTGAGAAACTATTTGAAAAAAGTTTCCATACTACATAGTACGATTTAAACAACACCAAAAACGCATGGATTTGATTGAAAGAATTTTGTTTCCATACTACATAGTACGATTTAAACCTATGACTTGTTCAAAAATGTATTTTCTCCCAACAAGTTTCCATACTACATAGTACGATTTAAACTCAATACGAAGGACACCGTCGAGAGGCAGTTCAAAAGTTTCCATACTACATAGTACGATTTAAACTTGCCGTTTTGTTATTTTTCTTACATTTCATTATATCGTTTCCATACTACATAGTACGATTTAAACGTATTTCATCGGTGAAAATATTGTGTGATTATATATGTTTCCATACTACATAGTACGATTTAAACTTTTTTTTCTTTATTCTTTTCCACCAAAAAATAGGCGTTTCCATACTACATAGTACGATTTAAACGAGAAACCCATTGGGCGCGGTATCAAATATAGTTCGGGTTTCCATACTACATAGTACGATTTAAACAACAAGTCTTTTGCGAAGCACAATCCCGCAATGAAAGTTTCCATACTACATAGTACGATTTAAACTGAGATATCGGGTGTATTCATTTTTTCCAGTACCGAGTTTCCATACTACATAGTACGATTTAAACTCTGAAATAAGTCGAGAGAGGCGCTGGGACATAGTAGTTTCCATACTACATAGTACGATTTAAACCGACTATCGGTCTACGCAAATAAGACATACCTATAAGTTTCCATACTACATAGTACGATTTAAACCAAAGAAAAAAGAAGATGATGTAGACTTGCAGAAAAGTTTCCATACTACATAGTACGATTTAAACACGGAATAGAACATAATTCTTCCACCTCTTCTGCCTTGTTTCCATACTACATAGTACGATTTAAACCCTCCCCCCCTCACATATATATTAGAAATATTATACGAGTTTCCATACTACATAGTACGATTTAAACTTTGGGTGAACGATCAAAAAACCGAGCACTTTATTGTGTTTCCATACTACATAGTACGATTTAAACATGTTCTCCCCCCTTAAAACATACGCAAACATAGCAAGGTTTCCATACTACATAGTACGATTTAAACGATTTCAAATGCTTTTAACATCGTAGCAGTTGACGCCCGTTTCCATACTACATAGTACGATTTAAACGCATTGGAGCAATGTATATGGCAGTATGGCGATTAGGTTTCCATACTACATAGTACGATTTAAACTCTCTCTTTTTTCCTCTTTTGTTATTCCGCTCTCTAGTTTCCATACTACATAGTACGATTTAAACCTTGCGTTATATTCTTTTTGCATTTTCATTGTGTTTGTTTCCATACTACATAGTACGATTTAAACTTACAAACGATGACCCGTCATTGTCCGCAAACCTGGGTTTCCATACTACATAGTACGATTTAAACTTATTATATTATTTTATATTTTTTTTATATTAGGCAGGTTTCCATACTACATAGTACGATTTAAACAGGAAAGCCAAGTCGGACATACAGGCCCTTGATCTGGTTTCCATACTACATAGTACGATTTAAACGGGACAGCATGTTAGGACAGCTTTCTGGGAGCGAAAGTTTCCATACTACATAGTACGATTTAAACCGAGAAGACCTACTCAAAAACATATTTCTTCCAAATACGTTTCCATACTACATAGTACGATTTAAACTTGTTTCAAGGTGTCGGCTATGTTCGGAGAAGTAGGGTGTTTCCATACTACATAGTACGATTTAAACTTCAAATGTCGGAGAAAATGAAGAAAGCACTGAATATGTTTCCATACTACATAGTACGATTTAAACTTCGTGTTGTAGTCTGTTATTTTTTGAGGCATACAGGTTTCCATACTACATAGTACGATTTAAACTTTTTGTGTCATTTTACTTATGTTTGTTTTTTTATACAGTTTCCATACTACATAGTACGATTTAAACTATCAAGGTTTTTCGCTCTCACTTGAAGGGCAAAAGGGTTTCCATACTACATAGTACGATTTAAACCTTTGTTTTTGGTTACCTTGTTATTTCTACATAGAAAGTTTCCATACTACATAGTACGATTTAAACTCAGCATAGCATATTTTGTTTTAGGGCTGTGCTTTGCGTTTCCATACTACATAGTACGATTTAAACTTTTTAAGGAAGGCTCTTCGTTCAGGTTGAAATTAGGGTTTCCATACTACATAGTACGATTTAAACTTTGATGTTGTTGTTTCGTATTGCTCGCAAATTATATGTTTCCATACTACATAGTACGATTTAAACCTTCGAAGGAGTCAATATATTTGTATTTTTTTTCAGGTTTCCATACTACATAGTACGATTTAAACAATAGACAACAAAACGCAAATAAATATTTCGTAACGGTTTCCATACTACATAGTACGATTTAAACTTGTTTATATATTATTATTATTTTTATATTTATATAGTTTCCATACTACATAGTACGATTTAAACTTTCGTGCATAATAGGTATGTCGTCTGCGAATTGAAGTTTCCATACTACATAGTACGATTTAAACCTGCCATATTCCTCACGGAACGAAGTGAAGTGACGAAGTTTCCATACTACATAGTACGATTTAAACCATATACACCGAGCTGTCCATATATTTTGCCTTCTTTGTTTCCATACTACATAGTACGATTTAAACTCTTTTTCATCCGCTGTGTTATTTCGTTTTAGAAAACGTTTCCATACTACATAGTACGATTTAAACATATTGTGCTATATTCAGATTTATATTTTGTTTTTGCGTTTCCATACTACATAGTACGATTTAAACCGTCCCTCCATCACTTTCATAGTATCGAAACACAGCAGTTTCCATACTACATAGTACGATTTAAACGGTCATTCATCCAAATATTCGCATAAGTCGTATCTGTGTTTCCATACTACATAGTACGATTTAAACTCATTCATCCAAATATTCGCATAAGTCGTATCTGTGTTTCCATACTACATAGTACGATTTAAACCATCTACTTCCATCACCTTCGCACGCCTCATTTTTTCGTTTCCATACTACATAGTACGATTTAAACATAACCTACACTTTCTTCGTTTTCTCCGACATTCGAGTTTCCATACTACATAGTACGATTTAAACTTTCGTTCACGAGATCAATTTTTTCTTTTTCAGTGGGTTTCCATACTACATAGTACGATTTAAACGCCGGGACAGCATGTTAGGGCGGCTTTCTGAGGAGGAAAGTTTCCATACTACATAGTACGATTTAAACCCTTCGCAACGGCACGCCGAAACTTCCACCCGCTCGTGGGTTTCCATACTACATAGTACGATTTAAACCTGGAACAAACCATCTGCGACGAGAAAAGTGTTGGAGTGGTTTCCATACTACATAGTACGATTTAAACGGCGTATCGAAAGAAAATAGCAGCTGAAAAAAAAGTAGTTTCCATACTACATAGTACGATTTAAACCGGTTTCTCATACAGAAAATACAGACTATATCGAGGTTTCCATACTACATAGTACGATTTAAACATTTGATGACCCACTGTTCATTTCTTTTTATATGGTGTTTCCATACTACATAGTACGATTTAAACTTAATATATCCATACTAATTATTAATACCAATATTGTTTCCATACTACATAGTACGATTTAAACCGCTTCTTTCTGCTTTTTTTCCGTAGCTTCCGCCTGGTTTCCATACTACATAGTACGATTTAAACTTATCGGATTTTTATACACTCTTTCTCCTCGTGCATGTTTCCATACTACATAGTACGATTTAAACCTGAAGAGCCCCATACTAGCAGCTTGAATGGCCTCTTCGGTTTCCATACTACATAGTACGATTTAAACAAAAGCGGGTGTGGGAGTATCTCCTACACCTGAAAACGTTTCCATACTACATAGTACGATTTAAACCTCAAAAAATTTTTAGGAAAAATATCGGAAATTTTTCAGTTTCCATACTACATAGTACGATTTAAACTCATTTTTCTGATTTTTTTGTAGTAACCCCCTTTATCGTTTCCATACTACATAGTACGATTTAAACCCTGGTGATGAGAGTGTGGCCGACTGGAAATACCTGTGGTTTCCATACTACATAGTACGATTTAAACAGAACATCAATGAAGAAAGGAACAAAGAATACGAAGGTTTCCATACTACATAGTACGATTTAAACCCTCGATTGTGAAGAAGTTGAAGCTCGGAGAAAAAGGTTTCCATACTACATAGTACGATTTAAACGATATCCGAAATGTTGTGTCCTCTTTGAGGTAGAATGGTTTCCATACTACATAGTACGATTTAAACTACACTTTCACATTCTTGATTTGTCTGCTTGTGAAGGTTTCCATACTACATAGTACGATTTAAACCATTTCCATCAAATCCGATGATTTCTGTTGCCTCGTCGTTTCCATACTACATAGTACGATTTAAACTGTCGAACGGCAATTCAAAACGATTGAGCTTTATTTGTTTCCATACTACATAGTACGATTTAAACATTTATTCAATTTATGAAAAAAGAGGGAGAACATAGGTTTCCATACTACATAGTACGATTTAAACCCCTGCTCGTCTCATAGAAGTCAATTCCATCGTCCCAAGTTTCCATACTACATAGTACGATTTAAACTTTTTTATATTTTTCTTTTTTTCCAGCCTCAAATTTGTTTCCATACTACATAGTACGATTTAAACTTTTTTGTATTTTTCTTTTTTTCCAGCCTCAAATTTGGTTTCCATACTACATAGTACGATTTAAACCGGGACAGCAATATTATATGGTGCTCTTTCTCGGATAGTTTCCATACTACATAGTACGATTTAAACCGTGCGTCGGCCATCGCTTCGACTTTATACCTGTCAAGTTTCCATACTACATAGTACGATTTAAACATTATACTGCATTTTTATTCTTTTTTTCAATTTTTTGTTTCCATACTACATAGTACGATTTAAACTTGCAAATATGGGCCGAATAATCCCGATTGTGGCAGGGTTTCCATACTACATAGTACGATTTAAACCCCGTTTCTACCTTTTCAAACAGCCCGACTCTTTTAGTTTCCATACTACATAGTACGATTTAAACTGTTATTTTTACTGTCTGTTCTCTGTATCGTATTAAGTTTCCATACTACATAGTACGATTTAAACCGTCGGCTAACGCTTCACCTTTATATTTATCGAGGTTTCCATACTACATAGTACGATTTAAACGAAGTACTGCATTTGCCCCGACGACATCATTTGCGGTGGTTTCCATACTACATAGTACGATTTAAACGCCTATTTTTTATTAGAACAGAATAAAGATAAAGAGTTTCCATACTACATAGTACGATTTAAAC
>Ga0210028_1003939_pt1 | contig 11000 bp, 10 predicted proteins | sample CryGeymeta201513_FD_185468 | JGI IMG/M metagenome (GOLD analysis project Ga0210028, IMG submission 185468) | Groundwater microbial communities from Crystal Geyser aquifers in Utah, USA - Crystal Geyser metaG 2015-13 (SPAdes) (version 2) | ecosystem: Environmental > Aquatic > Deep subsurface >...
GCCTTGGTGGCGGCGATCACCTCGGCGTCACAGTTGGGCGAGACCACCAGCCGGCCACCAGCCTTGGCCACGCCGTGCACCTGATCCACCGTCAGAACCGTGCCCGCGCCAATCATGGCCTGCGAGCCATAAGACGCTGTAATTGCAGCAATACTGGTGAACGCGTCGGGCGAGTTGAGCGGCACCTCAAGGATTCCGATACCGGCCTCGATCAGCGCCGCAGCCACCGGCAGGGCATCATTCGGGGTCAGGCCGCGCAGAATGGCAATCAGGGGGCGGGGCACGGTTGGACCTTTCGGATGCTGCTGCGGGCGAAGGCCAGACCGGCAATGGTGCAGGCGGCGGCGGGCAGGGTGCGGGCGACAACGCCTTGCGCGGCCAGTGCTGCGGCATAGGTTGCTGCCAGTTTCGGTGCCCCGACGATGACCACCTGCTGACCCAGCCAGTAGGGGCGGGTGGCGGCAAGCTCGATCCCGATCAGCAGACCGGACAGGCGCGCGCGCGCGGCGGCAGCGGGCAGGGCGGCGATCAGGGCTTCGGCGCGCAGCGAAAACAACCGGGCGGAAAACCTTTCCGGCTGCGACATCGCGTCCGACAGGGCATTTATGAACGAATGTTCATCCCAGCCATCACCAGCCATCCCGTGCCGCAGCACCGACTGGGTCGAGAGCAGCGCGAACAGCTCGCCGGTCATGCAGGTCTGAAAGGAAACCACCTCGCCCGCGCTGACATGCACCCATTTCGAGTGGGTGCCGGGCAGACACAGCACCCCGTCAAACCCCGGCATGGCGGCCAGCGCCCCGGCAATCTGGGTTTCCTCGCCGCGCATCACGTCGGCGGGCCGGACCTGGCGCAGACCGGGCACCAGACGCAGGGTCAGGCGGGGGTCGGCCAGCGGCACCGTGACCAGAGTGGGCGGATCAAGCGGGGCACAGGGGGTGTCGCGGTAGGGGGCCTCGAGCCAGCCCTGCCTTGATCCGACCATGCCGCAGGCGATGATGTCAACCGGCGCGCCGGGGGCCAGCCACGGGGCAACCAACCGCATCAGCGCGGGCTCGTAGCCGTCGCGGGCAAGGGTGGCCATGCCGTCATCGGATTCGGCCTCGGCCAGCACACCCGCCGGGCCCATGGCAAAGGCGCGCAGATGCGTGGTGCCCCAATCGACCGCGATCCAGTCTGGCGCCGGATGGCCCGTCATCCTGTCACCACCACCCCGCCGTCGATCACAAGGGCTTGACCTGTCATCATTTTCGCGGCGTCGGAGGCGAGGAACAGCACCCCGCCCGTGATGTCTTCCGGGGCGAGGGTGTCTTTCAGGCACTGGCGAGCGACATGCGCCGCCAGCCCCTCGGGCGTGACCCAGAGGTCTTTCTGCTTTTGCGTCAGCACCCAGCCCGGGGCCAGCGCGTTGACCCGGATACGGTCGGGGCCGAACTCGCGCGCGAGGCTGCGGGTCAGGCCGTTGATGCCAGAATTGGCGGTGGTATAGGCGGGGTAGCCCGCGCCGCCCATCATGTAGCTGATCGAGGAAAAGTTGATGATGCTGCCGCCCCCCGCCGCCTGCATGCCGGGGATGACCGCCTGGGCGGCAAAGAAATAGGATTTCAGGTTGATCGCCAGCGACCAGTCCCAGAACTGTTCGGTGACTTTCAGGGTGTCATGGCGCTGATCATTGGCGGCGTTGTTGACCAGCACGGTGATCGGGCCATGGGCTGCGGCGGCGGCGGCAATGGCGGCTTGCAGGGCGGGCACATCGGTGATGTCGCAGGGCAGATAAAGCGGGCGCAGGCCGGTGGTCTGGGCCATCGCATCGCAAAAGGCGCTGGCATCCGAGCGTTGCACGAAGGCCACCCGCGCGCCCTGGCGCAGGAAACCTTCGGTCAGCGCCGCACCAATGCCCGAGCCGCCGCCGGTGATGAAAACGGATGCGCCCTTGAGGTCGGGGTAGGTGGGAAGCTGGGTCATGCCGGGTCTTTCCTTGAGGGTCGCGTGCCTCCGGCGGGAGTATTTGGGCAAAGAAGAAGCATCAAGCCGCTTTCGGGCTTTGCAGCCATGTCGGCAGCCAGTCGCCATGGGCGGTGATCAGATCGTCGATCAGGGTGTGGATCTGGGTCAGATCAAGCTCGGCGGCGGTGTGGGGATCAAGCATGGCGGCGTGATAGATGTGCGCGCGGTTTTCGGTCAGCAGGGCCTGCACCGTCAGCTCCTGCACGTTGAGATTGGTGCGCATCAGCGCGATCAGTTGCGGCGGGATGTCGGTCACGGTGGTGGGCTGGATGCCGCTGGCGTCAACCAGACAGGGCACCTCGACCGCCGCACCCTCGGGCAATTGCGGGATAGCCCCGTGGTTCGCGACATTGCCATAGATCACGGCGGGTTGATTGGTGGTGACGGCGTTCATGATGGTTGCAGCGTATTCGTGGCTGGGGGCGACGTCGATCGTCTCGGCGGCGGCAAATTCATGCGCCTGCGCCTGCCAGCGGGCAATCTGTTCCTCGCAGCGGATCGGATATTCGTCCAGCGGGATGCGGTAGCGCTCGATCAGGTCGGGGCGGTTTGATTTGATGAACCACGGCACGTATTCGGCGAAATGCTCGGACGATTCGGTGACGAAATAACCAAGGTGCATCAGTGCCTCATAGCGCACCAGGTTGGGGCAGCGGGGGTTCCACGCGCTTTCGAGCGGGATGCGCCCGGCGCGGTAGCCCTGGCGCAGTTCGGGGTAGAGGTCGCGGTAGCTGCCATCGGGATTTTGCGCCTCGAAGTTCAGATAAAACGCCATGTGGTTAAGGCCGGCGGCACGGTAGCGCAGCGACTCGGGCGCAATGCCAAGGTCGCGGGCCAGTTCCTTGGCGGTGCCCTGCACCGAATGGCACAGGCCGACCTGTTTGAGGTCGGGATAGCGGGCGGTCAGGGCCCAGGTGTTGATTGCCATCGGGTTGACGTATTGCAGCATCAGCGCCTCGGGGCAGACCACGCGCATGTCTTCGGCGATGGCCCAGAGGTGCGGCACGGTGCGCAGGCCGCGCATGATGCCGCCGACGCCAAGCGTGTCAGCAATGGTCTGGCGCAGGCCGTAGGCGCGCGGAATCTCGAAGTCGGTCACGGTGCAGGGCTTGTAACCGCCGATCTGGAACGCCACGACCACGAAATCGGCCCCATCCAGCGCCGCGCGCTGATCGGTGAAGGTTTCGATCCGCGCGGGCACGTGCAGGCTCGCCACCATCTTGCGCGCCACCAGGGCGCTCTCGGCGAGGCGGGTCTCGTTGATGTCCATCAGGGCGATGGTGGCACCGGCCAGCGCCGGGTGGTGCAGCACGTCACCCACGATGTTCTTCATGAACACGGTCGAGCCTGCGCCGATAAAGGTAATTCTGGTCATTTGACCGCTCCGAGGGTGAGGCCCGCGATGAAGTGTTTCTGCATCAGAAAGAACATCAACACCGGCGGCAAAGCGGCGATGATGCTGCCCGCCGAGACCAGATGCCAAGCCGCAACCCATTGGCCGTTCAACGAATAAAGCCCGGCGGTGACGGGCTGGGTGGCCGCCGAGGTGGTCAGCACCGTGGCCCAGAAATAGTCGTTCCAGATGAAGGTGAAGATCAGCACCGACAGCGCCGCGATCGCCGGGCGCATCAGCGGCAGCACGATGAACCAGAAGATCCGGATCTCGGACACCCCTTCAACGCGGGCGGCCTCGATCAGCTCGAACGGCAAAGCCTTGATGAAATTGCGCATGAACAGGGTGCAAAAGCCGGTCTGGAAGGCGATGTGAAAGAGGGCCAGCCCGGCGGTCGAGTTGTAAAGGCCAAGCGCCAAGGTCAGGTCGCGCACCGGCACCATCAGAATCTGGAACGGCACGAAATTGCCTGCCACGAACAGGAAGAACACCAACAGGTTCGAGCGGAAGCGGTAGATGCCAAGGGCAAAGCCGGTCATGCAGGACAGCGCCACCGCGCCGATCACGGTGGGGACGGTGACCTTGAACGAATTCAGGATGTAATGCGCGATCGGCGAGTTGCGAAACACGTCGGCGTAGTTCTCGAACGCCAGGTAGCTTGGCATGCCGAAGTAGTTGCCCTGCGCCAGATCCGAGGCCGGGCGCACCGAGGTGATCGCAACCCCGATCAGCGGCAATAGCCACAGGATCAGCGCGACGGGCAGCGCAATCTGGTAGGCGCGTTGGGTGGTGCGCGAGGTTTGCTGGATCGGGCGGGGGAACATCGCTAACGCTCCGTCTCGTCGCGCCACATCTTCCAGATGAAGCCCGAGATGAAAACCATCATGATCGCGAACAGCACCACCGCAATCGCGGCACCGTAGCCCATGCGGTAGCCGTATTCGGATAGCGCCTGTTCATACATGTAGAACGACAGCACGCGGGATGACCCATAGGGGCCGCCGTCGGTCATGATCGACACCAGATCGAACGACCGCAGCGCGCCGATCACGGTGACCACCACCGCGATGAAGGTGGCGGGGCGAAGTTGCGGCAGCACCACATACCACAGCATTTTCCAGCCCTTGGCACCATCCAGCCGCGCCGCCTCGATCTGGTCGGGGGCGACGTTGTTGAGGCCGGTCAGATAGAGGATCATCACATAGGCGATCTGCGGCCAGAGCCCCGCCACGATGATGCCGTAGGTCACCCAGTCTTCATCGGCCAGCACCGCCACGCCGGTGCCGGTGATCGCCTCGATCAGCTTGTAGAACAGGCCGAAATTCGGGGCGTAGAACCACGAAAACATCAGCCCGACCACGACCTGGGAAATCACGAAGGGAAAGAAGAACAGCGATTTGTAGGCACGGATGCCCCAGACCGTCTGGTTAAGGAAAATCGCGATGAACAGCCCCGCGGGAACCGCCAGCAGGTAAAGCAGCAGCCAGATCACGTTGTTTTTCAGCGATGTATAGAAAGCGTCGTCGTCGAGCAACTCGACATAATTGGCGGTGCCGATCCAGACTTTTTCACCCAGGCCATCCCAGTCGTAAAACGAAATCGCCATCGACTGAAAGATCGGGATGATCACGTAAAGCGCGAACATCGCCATGCCGGGGGCCAGAAACAGCCATGGCGCAAGGCGGCGTTGGTTGCGTTTCCAGTAGGCGGACATCGGGGCCTCGTGAAGGGGCGGGAAAAACCCCGGAGTTGCCTCCGGGGCCAGGTGTCGGGCGCGGCTGTGACCGCGCCCGCCGGGAGATCAGTAGGCCTTGGCGCGCACCTTTTCGAGCCGCGCAAGGATGGCGTCGAGACGATCCGGGTTCACCATGAACTCCTGGAACCCTTCCATCCCCGCCTTGGCCATTTCGGCCGGCGCGTCACGGTCGAAGAACTGCGCCAGCGCGTAGGACGACGACAGCATCTCGAACCCCGCCGACAGGAACGGGTCGGTCGCATCGACCGTCGAGCCCTTGTTGGTGGGCAACTGGCCAAGGGTGCCATTCATCTGGGTCTGCACATCAGCCCGCGCCAGGAAGGCGAGGAACAGCTTGGCGTCGGCCACGTTCCTGGCACCAGCCGGAATATGGATGGTGTCGGTGGGCGCATCTTCGGCGCGCGGGATGCCGGGGGTGATTTCAGGGAACGGCATGAAACCGAGGGTATCGTTGGTCATGCCGCCTTCCTTGAAGGTGGCCACGGCAAAGTTGCCCATCACGTAGTTCGCCGCCTTGCCCTGCACCAGCAGCGCCGCCGCATCCTGCCAGTCGATCGCCGCATGGTTGGCGGTGATGTAGCCCGGTGCCGCCAGCTTGCCCAGTTCGGCAAAAGCCGCTTTCACCCGGTCATCGGTCCAGGCGATCTTGCCTGCCGTCAGATCCATGTGAAATTCGTAGCCGTTGGTGCGCAGGTCGATGTAGTCGAAAATCCCGGCTGCCGGCCACAGCGCCTTGGTGCCGGTGGTCAGGCAGTCAACTCCGGCGGCCTTGAACACGGCGCAGTTGGCGATGAACTGATCCCAGGTGGAGGGAACTTCCACGCCCGCCGCTTTATAGACGTCCTTGTTATAGTAGATGCCCCATTGGTAGTAGGTGTAGGGCACGCCCCATTGCTTGCCGTCGATGGTCATCGAGGCTTTGGCGGACGCCAGGCTGTCGGAAAGGCCGTTGGCCGCCCAGACATCCGAAACATCCTGGAACTGGCCACCGTTGACAAACGGCGCCATGCGGTTGCCGGCATACCAGTTGGCCAGATCCGGGCTGTCGGCGGTCAGAAAGTTGCGGATCGCGGTCTTGTAGCCTTCATGGTCAAACATGTTGACCGTGACCTTGATATCGGGGTTTTCGGCCTCGAACGCGGCAATCAACTGATCGAACGCCGCCTTGGGGGCCGGGTCGGACGCATCGGTGTTCAGCACCAGCGAGCGTTGCTCGGCAAAGGCCGATCCCGACATCAGCAAGCCCGCCAGCAGCACGAGCGCGCCCCGTTTCATCTGAACCATGGTTTCCTCCCTAGTGGTTCCATTATTTGAAACTAAGTCTTGAATATTGATACTATGCGGCGCATCGTCTAAGCTGTCAACAACAACCACTGGGGGCGCGGATGGGCGCGGGCGACGGCACGGTAGGCAAGGCACTGGACGTGCTTGACAGGGTGGCCGCGATCGGTCGCCCGGTGCGGTTTGGCGAAGTGCTGGCGCAAAGCACCTTGCCCAAGGCCACTCTCTATCGCTTCATGCAGACCCTGACCAATCAGGGCATGCTGGCCTACGACCCCGACCGGCAGACCTATTCGCTGGGGGTTCGGCTGGTCCGGCTGGCCCATGCCGCCTGGGCGCAATCAAGCCTGGCACCGATCGCAAGGCCTTGGCTTGACAGGCTTTCGCATGACACCGGCGAGACCATCCATCTGGCGCAACTGGACCTTGGGCAGGTGCTTTACGTCGACAAGCGCAACGCGGCCCGCCCGGTCGAGATGTTTGCCCAAGCCGGCAAGGTGGGCCCGGCCTATTGCACCGGCGTGGGCAAGGCGATGCTGGCCTGGCTGGACCCCGACGCCTTGCATGATGCCTTGCAGCGCCAGGCATTCCACCGCTTCACCGCCCAGACCCTGGCCAACCGCGACCAGCTTCTGGCCGAGCTCAAGGTGATTCGCGCCCGCGGCTTTGCCTTTGACCGTGAAGAACACGAGCCCGGAATCATCTGCATCGCCGCCCCGATTCTGACCCGCACCGGGCGGGTGCTGGGGGCCTTGTCGATTACCTCGACCACCGCCAATACCACCTTGGCGGCGCTGGCCGAGCGCGCGCCGCAGATCACGAAAACCGCCGCCGAGATTGCCGCCGAAGCCGAAAGCTGGCGCTTTCCGGAACAACATTAAGGATCAGGGGGAAACATGTCCGGAGTCACACTGAAAGGTGTCGTCAAGAAATACGGCGACGTGCAGGTGATCCACGGCGTCGATCTGACGGTGGATGACGGCGAGTTCTGCGTCTTCGTCGGCCCTTCGGGCTGCGGCAAATCCACCCTGCTGCGGATGGTGGCCGGGCTGGAAGAAATCACCAGCGGCGCGGTTGCCATCGGGGCGCGTGATGTCACCCGCGATGATCCCGCCGAGCGCGGGGTGGCGATGGTGTTTCAGACCTATGCCCTTTACCCGCACATGACGGTGGCGCAAAACATGGGGTTCGGCCTGAAAATGACCGGCCACCCCAAAGCCGAGGTGGCGGCCAAGGTCGCCGAGGCCAGCCGGATTCTGAAGCTTGACGATTACCTTGCGCGCAAGCCCAAGGCGCTGTCGGGCGGCCAGCGTCAGCGGGTGGCGATCGGGCGCGCCATCGTGCGCGGACCCGAGGTGTTTCTGTTCGACGAGCCGCTGTCAAACCTCGACGCCGAGTTGCGGGTGGAAATGCGGGTGGAAATCGCCCGCCTGCACCGCGAGCTGGGGGTCACAATGATCTATGTCACCCACGATCAGGTCGAGGCGATGACGCTGGCCGACAAGATCGTGGTGCTGCGGGCCGGGCGGGTCGAGCAGGTCGGCAAGCCGCTGGAGCTATACCACAACCCCGACAACCGCTTTGTCGCGGGCTTCATCGGCAGCCCGGCGATGAATTTCATCGCAGCCACCGCCAGCCGTAACGGGGTTGCTGCCAAGGGGCTGGGTGCCGAGCTGCCCGCCACCGTGGCGCTGCCAACGGGCGATGTGGTGGTGGGGCTGCGCCCACAGCATCTGCACCTCAAAGACGGCACCACCCACCGGGTCGAGATGACCGAGGCGCTGGGCGGCGTGGCCTTTGTCCACCTGACCGCCCCCAGCGGCGAAAAGCTGGTGATCGAGGCCCATGACGACCCGCATGTGTCGGCCGGGGCGATGGTGGGGGTGGGGTTTGACGCCGCTCAGGCGCTGTTCTTTGCCTCCGACGCGGCGGGGCGGCGCCTGCGTTAGCGCCGATTTGCGCCAAGCCCATTGACGCTGGCGCGGTCGGGTCTTACCCAAAGTCTTACAGACGAGAGGAAAACCCGGATGCGCCCAGCCTCGCAAGCCCTGCTCGTGATCGACATGCAGAACGATTTCTGCCCCGGTGGTGCTCTGGCGGTGGCGCGGGGCGACGAAATCATTCCCCGGATCAATGCGTTGCTGGCCGAGTATGCGGTCAGGGTGCTGACCCAGGACTGGCACCCCTTGGGTCACGCCTCGTTTGCCGCAAACCATCCCGGCGCGGCACCGTTCAGCACGATCCCGATGCCCTACGGCGCGCAGGTGCTGTGGCCCAGCCATTGCGTGCAGGGCACCGATGGCGCGGCCTTCCATCCGGCCCTCAATACCGACGCCGCCGATCTGGTGCTGCGCAAGGGCTTTCGCGCCGCAATCGACAGCTATTCGGCGTTTTTCGACAATGACCGCGCCACCCCGACCGGGCTGGAAGGTTATCTGCGCGCGCGGGGGGTGAGGGATCTGGTGCTGGTCGGCCTTGCCACCGATTTCTGTGTCGCCTGGTCGGCGCTGGATGCGGCGCGGCTGGGATTTTCGGTCACGGTGCTGGAAGGTGCCTGCCGCGCAATCGACCTGAACGGCAGTCTGGCGGCGGCGCGCGACCAGATGGTGGCCGCTGGCGTGCGGTTGGTGGCCTGACATGGCCGACATCGCCACCCGCGTCTATAATCACAACTGGAAGATCGACCCGATCGTGCGCTCGCTGATCGACACCGATTTTTACAAGCTGCTGATGTGCCAGTCGGTTCTGCGCAATCGGCCAGATACCGAGGTGACCTTCAGCCTGATCAACCGCAGCAAAAGCATCCGTCTGGCCGAGTTGGTGGATGAAGGCGAGTTGCGCGAGCAGTTGGATTATATCCGCACCCTGCGCCTGACGCGGGGCGAGCAGACCTTTCTGCGCGGCAACACCTTTTACGGCAAACGCCAGATGTTCCGCCCCGATTTCATGGACTGGTTCGAGGCGCTGCAACTGCCGCCCTACCAGTTGGACAAGCGTGACGGCCAATATGAACTGACGTTCAGGGGCGCTTGGCCCGAAGTGATGATGTGGGAAATTCCAGCGCTGGCGGTGCTGATGGAGCTGCGCTCGCGTGCCGTGCTGAAACGCCTGGGCAAGTTCGAGTTGCAGGTGCTTTACGCCCGCGCCATGACCAAGCTGTGGGAAAAGATCGAGCGCCTGCGCCAACTTGACGGCCTCAAGATCGCCGATTTCGGTACAAGGCGGCGGCACTCGTTCCTGTGGCAGGATTGGGCGGTGCAGGCGATGAGCGAGGGGTTGGGCGAGGCCTTCATCGGCACCTCGAACTGCCGCATCGCGATGCGCCGCGACCTTGAAGCAATCGGAACGAATGCTCATGAATTGCCGATGGTCTATGCTGCACTTGCCGACAGCGACGCCGAACTGGCGCAAGCCCCCTACCAGGTTCTGGCCGAGTGGCAGGAAGAACACGACGGCAATCTGCGCATCATCCTGCCCGATACCTATGGCACCGAAGGCTTTTTGCGCCACGCCCCCGACTGGCTTTCAACCTGGACCGGCATCCGCATCGACAGCGGCGACCCGGTGGCGGGGGCGGAAACGGCGATCCGCTGGTGGCGCGAACGGGGTGAAGACCCGACCCAGAAACTGGTGATTTTTTCCGACGGGCTGGATGTGCCGAAGATCGAGGAATTGCACCGCCACTTTGCCGGACGGGTCAAGGTCTCGTTCGGCTGGGGAACACTTATGACCAATGATTTTCGTGGCTTGGTCGACAATGACGCGCTGGCACCGTTCAGTCTGGTGTGCAAGGCGGTTTCGGCCAACGGGCGGCCCACGGTCAAACTGTCCGACAATCCCAGCAAGGCGGTCGGGCCGGCTGATCAGATCGCGCGTTACAAGCGGGTGTTCGAGGTCGGTGATCAAGTGGCGACCGAGGTTGTGGTGTAAGCTGGCGTCACAGGCGCATGACCCGCGCCGCACAGCGCAGCGCCCGCGCAATGTGGCTGCGGTGAATCGGGTCATCCGGGGCCAGACGCGGCGCGGTCCAGCCGACCGAGGCCAGGGTGCGCGCAAGCGTGAACACCTGCACCATCACGGCATCAACCGGGCGCAGGCTACCGTAGCCTTCGATCAAGGCAGCCTCAAGGGCGGCAAAACCCGGCTCGCCGAGGTCTTGCGACAGCACCGTGCCCAGATCGTAAAGGCGAAAGCCGATGCCGCAGTCGTCAAAGTCGATCAGCGAAAGTGAACTATCATTCACTAATACGTTTTCACGCAGGACGTCGGCATGAATCAGCCCGCTATCGCCACCGTTTGCGAGATGCGCGACCAGCCGCGCACGGGTGAAATCGCGTGCCTCGCGCATCAGCTTGACCTCGTCGGGGGTCAGCGCGGGATGCTCCCAGAACCGACCCCAAACCGGGCGCGCGCCGGTCAAACCTTCAATATCCCAGTGCGGGCGGGTAAAATCGGCGGGCAGGCTCAGCGCATCGGTGGCGCTGTGCACCTGCGCGATCAGGCGGCCCAGCGCGCGGTGACGGCGCGCCTGATCAGTGGTGCTACCGGCAAGTGGCTGCCCGG
>Ga0210028_1003952_pt1 | contig 10983 bp, 7 predicted proteins | sample CryGeymeta201513_FD_185468 | JGI IMG/M metagenome (GOLD analysis project Ga0210028, IMG submission 185468) | Groundwater microbial communities from Crystal Geyser aquifers in Utah, USA - Crystal Geyser metaG 2015-13 (SPAdes) (version 2) | ecosystem: Environmental > Aquatic > Deep subsurface >...
CAAAAGAAAAAATAGTTCACGCATATCCGCATTGCTGGCGTTGCGAGACTCCTCTTCTAAATTATTCAGCAGAGTCATGGTTTGTGAAAGTTTCTGAGCTCAAAGACAAGCTTCTTTCAGAAAACGCAAAAACTTCCTGGGTGCCAAAAAATATGCGTGATGGCCGTTTTGGGAAGTGGCTAGAGGGTGCGCGCGATTGGGCAATTTCTCGCTCGCGTTATTGGGGGTCGCCTATTCCTGTGTGGCAGTGTGAGAAATGCGAAGCGCGCGAGGTACTAGGATCACGCGCGGAGCTTTTGGAACGAACCAAAAAGTCTGGAAACAAATATATTGTAATGCGTCACGGCGAAGCGGAAAGCAACGTAAAGAGAGTCGTCAGTTCAAAAATAGACGGAAGCTCCGCATATGGTTTAACCCAAAACGGCCGAATGCTTGCGGAGGAAACAGGCATGAAGCTAAAGAATAATGAAATTGATATCATCATTACTTCGCCGCTTGTTCGCACAAAGGAGACTGCGGAGATAGTCGCTGGAGCTATTGGTTTTGATACTAGAAAAATTATCGTTGATGAACGCATAAAGGAAATTGACACTGGAGTTTTTGATGGAAGGTCAATTGATGAATATCGCGGGCATTTTGTTTCAATGGCGGAAAAGTTTACAAAGAGGCCAGAAGGAGGGGAAAACCTGCTTGATGTGAAGCGTAGGGTGATGTCGTTCTTGGAAGGTCTTGAGAAAGAATATTCAGGAAAAACTATTCTTATTGTAACGCACGAGTATCCGATTTGGATGTTTATGACAGGCATAGAAGGCGCGTATATCGCGCGAGGCTTAGAGATAAAAGACGGCAAGGAGGATTTTGTCGCGACAGGAGAGGTAAAAGAAATCAAGTATGCGCCATTTCCACACAACGCGGATTTTGAATTTGATTTGCATTTACCATACATAGACGAGGTGGCGGTACTCTGTAAATGTGGTGGTGAAATGTCGCGTGTGCCGTATGTGTTTGACTGCTGGTTTGAGTCTGGTTCAATGCCGTACGCGCAGTTTCATTATCCTTTTGAAAACAAGGAACTTTTTAAAAAAAATTTCCCGGCGGATTTTATCGCGGAGGGCGTGGATCAAACACGCGGGTGGTTTTACTCTATGATGGTTCTTTCTGTCGCGCTTTTTGACAAGGCGCCGTTTAAGAATGTCATCGTAAACGGTATGACTCTGGCAGAGGATGGACAAAAAATGTCAAAGAGTCGCAAGAATTATCCCGACCCAGTGGATGTAATAAACAAGTATGGCGCAGATGCTGTGCGTTACTATTTGCTTTCGTCGCCAATAGTACATGCGGAGGACCTCGCTTTTTCCGAGCGCGGTGTTGACGAGGTAGTGAAAAAAATAACAATGAGAATAATGAATGTATTGTCATTTTATGAGTTGTACAGCGCTGGCGCCCCGCAAGTTCGTTCCGCGCACACGAACCTGCTTGACCATTGGATTCTCGCGCGACTTGCCGAGCTTGGTACGGATATGACAGGCGCCTTTGACAGATATGAATTAGACCGCGCTGTGAACCCAATCGGACTTTTTGTTGACGATCTTTCCACCTGGTATATTCGCCGTTCACGCAACCGCTTTAAGTCGGATGAACCAAAAGAGCGCGCAGATGCGCTTAGTACTACACGCGTCGTGCTACTTGAATTTTCAAAACTTCTAGCGCCCGTGATGCCATTCCTAGCAGAGCATATCTACCAGAATCTTCAGGGCGTAAAAGAAAGCGTGCATCTTGATGTTTGGCCATCCTTTGACGAGCCAAATTATGCCGACCTATCTTCAATGGCAGAAGCGCGTCGTGTGGTTTCACTTGCTCTTGAGGCACGCGCAAAAGCTGGTATCAAAGTGCGTCAGCCTCTTGCAAAGCTCACAATAAAAGACACTCTTTTAGTTGGCAAAAAAGAATTGGCAGACATCATTCTTGACGAGCTCAATGTGGAGGATGTTGTTATTGATACTGGAGAGCTTTCGATAGAGCTTGATACAAATATCACTCCAGAGTTAAAACGTAAAGGTCAGTACAGAGATTTACTTCGCATTGTGCAGGAACTCCGCAAGCAAACAGGGCTCACCCCATCGGATGTTGTTACTCTTGAAATAGCGACTGATGAAGAGGGGCGAGCGCTTGTGGAGGAGTTTAGCACTTACATTAAAAAGGCGTCACTAATAAAAGAGATCGTATTCAAGGACGTGCATGGCGATCCTGTTAGTATTGATGGTATTTTATTCGTTCTTGCTCTTGTCGGGTAAAATATTCCCCATTACTCATTCTACTTTCCACATCCCCCCACTATGTCACATCACATCTACCACACTTGTGGGATAATATTGGCAAGTAACGCCGTTGGCGAGTCCAATCGTTTTTATAAAATTTTTACCGAGGAGCTTGGGTTAATAGGCGGGTCAGCCCAGTCGGTACGTGAGGGTAAATCAAAACTCAGATACACACTTCAGGATTATTCAATTGTGAATGTTGACCTCGTGCGAGGGAAGGAAGTGTGGCGAATAGTGAGCGCGGGAGAACATCGTTCACTAGACACTATAAAAAATGACCAAACGCGATTAAAGCATTTTGCAAGCTATTGCGCTTTGCTTTCCCGCTTTCTTCATGGTGAAGGACGCGACCAAGAACTTTTTGATGAGATAATTAGTGTAATTGATTTTCTAGAAAAGGAGACAATTCCAGAGGAACTCACGCTTTCATTTGAATCGCTCGCAACTTTTCGCGTCCTTGCTCGTCTGGGCTATGTTGACCCCGAAGGGTATAGGAATTTCTTTGTCCGAGATGCGTATTCAGCGGGCATATTAAAAGATTTTGAAAAAATACGTCCTAAAGTTCTCCATAAAATCAACGAAGCTCTTATTTATTCACACTTATAGTCGTGATATACCCCCAAACCTACTTTTACAAAATCCTACATCATTCAATAGTTTGATGATGGTTTTTTAGATTGAATACGTTTCCTTGTCTATGCAAAAAGTAGGTGTGGGGGTATAATTACATAATGCCAGATGATGTAAAAAGCAAAATCTCCGAGCTCGAAAAGGATCTCTATTCAAAGGACTTCAAACAGCACAGAGTAGAAGATATTTTGACACACAAGGAAGCAATAGCCGGTCCGTCTTGGGACAAGGAAGCAGATGAAGCATCTCTTCGAGAGACCGAAATCACGTCGGCTAACCGCCATCAACTAATGAAAAAATTTGTTAAATACTCCGTGCTGTTTTTTTTGCTATCAACAGTCGTGGCTGTTTTTATTTGGTGGCGTGGATCCAATATTGTTTCTGGGGAAAATATTCTTATAGATATAGTGGCGCCTGTGGCTGTTTCAGGTGGTGAGCCCTTTGAAACAAGGTTTACAATAACAAACAACAACAAGGTATCTATCGAATCCGCAACGCTTTTTGTTGAATATCCCCCCGGATTTTATTCTGTACCTAACAGAGTTGATATTCCACGCATTTCAAAAAAATTGGGCGGGATTGCGCCTGAACAATCTATTTCAGAAACAGTAAATACTATGCTTTATGGTGAGGAAAACACGAGCAAGGTTGCGCAGGTTGTGCTTGAGTATCGCATGGCGGGGTCAAACGCAACAATCAAAAAGACAACGATATATTCTATAAAAATTTCATCTTCACCAGTGAATGTCAAGCTCTCGGTGCCAAAAGAAGTAAGTTCAGGGCAGGAGGTAGAGCTGTCAATAGAAGTGGGCTCAAATAGTAAGGATTCTACTGGAGCAATACTAATATACGCAACTTTCCCACGCGGTTTTAATTTTATTTCAGCAAGCCCTGCGCCGACATATGGCGAAAATGTTTGGCGAGTCGTGGATCTTTCCCCGCAGGAAAAGCGAACAATAAAAATTCGTGGGTCTATTGAAGGACAAGAAAACGAAGAAAAGGTCACAAAAATTTTAGTAGGCACAGAGGATACAAAAGACGAACGTTTTGTTGGAATAGTGTATAATTCTGCAACGGAATCGAGCACTATTACAAAACCATTCCTCGCGCTTGATGTTGCAATAAACAACAGCAAATCGCAAGATAACGTTGTGTCACTTGGCAAGGGTGTGAGAGTAGATGTTTTTTGGCAAAGCAATAATCCAACAAAATTCACTGATGCAGTTATAGAGGTAAAGCTTAATGGCGTTGCTCTCGATCGGTATTCCATATATGCGTCTGGAGGAGGCTATTACAGGTCCATTGACAACACTATTGTTTGGGACAAATCAGGAAGCAAAGATCTTGCGGTAATTGACCCAGTATCAAGAGGTACGGTAAGTTTTAGTTTCTCTCCAGTTGCGCTCGGTATTGGCGCAGATAGTTTAATAAAAAATCCACAAATTGTGTTCGAAGTGCGCGCTCGAGCAAACAAGATTAGTGATCTGAGTTATAACGAGATTGTGTCAACTTTTATGTCTCGTAGTGTGAAGTTTGAGACTGACCTGAGGGTTTACGCGAAAGGGATGTTCTTTTCTGGCCCATTTCAAAACATCGGGCCAATCCCACCACAGGCAGATAAAGAAACTACATATACAATATCCTTAAGCGTGCGCAACTCATCAAACAATGTTTCAAATGCGGTTGCAAAAACCACATTGCCTATTTATGTGAAATGGCTTGGTAAGATTGATCCCGAAGGTGAGGACATCAGCTTCAACGACAGCACGGGCGAGGTCACTTGGAACGTCGGCCGTGTGCTTTCTGGCGGTACGCGCGACGCGGCGTTTCAGATTTCATTTGTTCCAAGCGTGAGTCATATCAATCGCTCGCCGCTTCTCACTGGGGACATCACCATCTCCGCGATGGACGACTTCACAAAGACCGAAGTAATGGACAAAAAGCCGGCACTGACAACCTACATTACCGGAGACCCACAATTTAACCCAAATGACGCAAATGTGGTACAATGAAAGTCCAAAAGTCCAAAAGTCAAAAAGTCGAAAGTCCATAAAGTAAATGCGTTAGGCGTTTGGTCTCACTTTCAACTTTAAGACGTTTAACTTTATGACTAAGAACTCTCCCGCATATATGATGGAAAAAATTACCTCGCTCTCCAAGCGAAGGGGCTTTATTTATCAGGGATCTGAAATATATGGCGGACTCGCGGGCACATATGACTATGGCCCGTTGGGCACTGCGCTCAAAAACAACATCAAGAATATTTGGTGGAGAATGTTCGTAGATGGACGCGATGATATGTACGGTATGGACGCGTCTATTTTGATGAATCCAAATACTTGGGTAACTACTGGGCACGTTCAAGGCTTTGCAGACCCACTCTCTGAGTGCACTAAATGCAAAAGACGTTTTCGTACTGATCAAATAGACGACAAGACGAAGTGCCCCGAGTGTGGCGGGGAATTAGGTCCAGAACGTCAGTTTAATATGATGCTCAAAACCCAAGTTGGCGCTATGGAGGACTCCTCCTCCATTTCATATCTTCGTCCTGAAACGGCGCAAGGAATGTTTGTGAATTTTAAAAATGTAGTGGACTCCTTTCACCCAAAGATGCCGTTTGGTTTGGGGCAGATTGGTAAAGCGTTTAGAAACGAAATTACCCCACGCGATTTTATTTTCCGCTTGCGTGAGCTAGAGCAAATGGAGGTAGAATATTTTGTAAAAGAAAGCGATTGGCAGCGCGCATTTGAGGAGTGGCGTGTAGCGATGAATACATTTATTAAAGCTGTGGGGATAGATACCACGCGTGTACACGAGGTGGAGATAGGCGACGCTGACCGCGCGCATTACTCAAAACGCACAATTGATTTTGAATTTGAGTATCCGTTTGGACAAAAAGAACTGTACGGTCTTGCGTATCGTACCGACTTTGACCTCTCTCGCCACTCTGAGGCAAGCAAGGTGGATTTGTCGTACCGCGATGAAGAGGCAGGGGAGAGGTTTATTCCACACTGCATAGAGCCGTCCTTTGGTTTGGACCGCACGATGCTCGCGGTACTACTTTCCGCATATACTGAAGACACTATGGGCGACAGTCCCCGTGAATATTTGAAGTTCCACCCACGCGTGGCGCCCATCAAAACTGCGGTTTCGCCACTTTTAAAAAACAAACCTGAGCTTGTATCAAAAGCGCGCGAGGTGTACACGATGCTTAAAAAGGATATTCCACAGATAATGTGGGACGACAACGGCAATGTGGGCAAGCGCTACAGACGTCAGGACGAAATCGGCACGCCGTTTTGCGTTACAATAGACTTTGATACTCTCGGCGAAACACCCGACCTAAAAGACACTGTCACAATACGCGACCGCGATACAGGTGAGCAAAAGCGTATGTTAATTGGTGATCTTAAATCTTATATTATGGAGCAAATTAAGTAATTTACAGAAATTATGAAGTATAAAAAGAAAGTATTGCCAAACGGCCTTCGTATGCTTGCGGTGCCTATGGCAGACAACCCAACAGTCACTGTGCTTGTCCTTGTAGAAACCGGATCAAAATACGAATCAAAGGATAAAAACGGCATCTCTCATTTTTTGGAGCATATGTGTTTCAAAGGTACAACCACGCGTCCAAACACGAGCGACCTCGCAAAGGAGCTGGATACGCTCGGGTGCGAGTTCAACGCATTCACGGGTCAGGAATTCACAGGATATTATGCAAAAGGGAAGGCAAGCGATTTTCCAAAACTTATTGATATAATTTCCGACCTCTATCTAAACCCTCTTCTTAAAGAAGACGAGATTGAAAAAGAAAAAGGCGTGATTGTGGACGAGATAAATATGTACGACGATATGCCGATGCAAAAAGTGCGCGAGGTGTGGATGAACCTTCTATATGAAGATCAGCCGGCTGGATGGACGATTGCGGGACCACGCGATGTAGTTCGGGGGATGTCGCGCAAGGATTTAGTCGCGTATCGCAAAGCGCACTATGTAGCGAATGCAACAACAGTCATTGTGTCGGGCAATATCTCCGCAAGCACAGCGTTCAAAGAAATCACAAAGAGCTTCAAAGGAATTACTATTGGCAAAAAAAGCGCAAAGAAAAAAACACGCGACATTCAGTCGGCTCCTCAGGTCGTTCTAAAGCACAAGGAAACAGACCAGACGCACTTCATTCTTGGTGTGAGGTCATTCCCAATTTACGACAAGAGAAATCCAATTCTTTCTGTACTCAGCGGAGTCCTAGGAAGTGGAATGTCCTCGCGACTTTTCAGAAAAATCAGAGACGAGATGGGAGTAGGATACTACGTGCGCGCTGGGAATAGCACTTCAACCGACAGCGGATACTTTGCCGTGTCTGCGGGAGTTGCGAATGACAGACTTGCGGAGGTTTTGAATGCTGTGATGGCTGAACTTAATGATTTTAAAAATAATCTTGTCCCCACAGAGGAGCTTTCAAAAGTTAAAGAGCATATTATCGGAATGATGTATCTTGGTCTTGAATCATCCGACGATCTTGCTGAATATTATGGCACGCAAGAAGTAATGCATCGTGAAATGCGCACACCAAAAGAGAGGGAGAAGATTATCCGCGCCATAACAGCGGAGGATATTCGTAAAATGGCACGCAAAATTTTTGTGGATAAAAATCTGAACCTAGCGCTCGTTGGGCCAACAAAGGATGAGATGGTGCTAAAGTCGCTTCTTGAATTTTAGTTTCCCTGTACACATCTATCCAAACCTACTCTCACAATAAACAGCGATCGCTGTTTATTGTAAGAGTAGGTTTGGGCTGTTAGCGCGATTGTTAATTAACCCTCCTGTGGTATTATACGAAGATGAAAGGCAATGAAAAGGACACAGTTATTTCCATAACATCTGGCACTATTGTAAAAGGCGTCAGTATTATTATTGGGGCGTGGGTGCTTTGGGTTCTGCGTGATTTAGTCATGATCGTCGTTACTTCAGTTATCCTAGCGTCGGCCATAGAGCCAGGAATTAAATTTCTTTCTCGTTTTCGCATTCATCGCATCCCAGCCGTGCTTATTAATTATGTCGCGTTTGCAGGGCTATTTTTTGGGCTCGTTTTGGGTTTTATCCCCCCAATAATAAATGAAGCATCAGACATCACTCAAAAGCTGCCAGGAATGATACAGTCCGTGGACAAAAATATATTAGGAGATAAGCAAATATTGTCGAACGTTTTTTGGGGAGACAAAAAAAATACAGACTCTACGGCAAATCCCGTACTTGAGGATTTGTTTGAAAGGATATCTGGCGCGGGCACAACATCACAAAATGTGCTTGGAGCAGCCGGAGCGATTTTTGGCGGAATATTTAGCTTCATCCTTATTATAGTTTTGTCATTTTATTTTGCGATGCAGGAACGTGGAATCGAAAACTTCTTGCGCATCATCATTCCATTCGGAAACGAGGAATACGCAATTAATCTATGGGAGCGTTCAAAAGCAAAGATAGGAAAGTGGATGCAAGGGCAACTTCTTCTCGGAGTGCTAATCTTTGTGCTCGTGTTTTTAGGTCTTACAATTTTCGGAGTTCCGTATGCAATGTCGCTCGCGCTTCTCGCTGGGCTGTTTGAAATTATTCCTGTATTCGGGCCAATTCTTGCAGCAATCCCTGGAGTCATTATTGCTGCAACTGTAGGCGGCCCGACTCTCGCAGCCATCGTTGCTGGTTATTATGTTCTAGTTCAGCAGTTTGAAAGTCACCTCATTTATCCTCTAGTGGTGCGAAAGGTTGTGGGTGTGCCACCGATCCTCGTTATTTTGGCTCTTATTATTGGAGCTCAGCTCGGCGGGTTCTTGGGGGTACTAATTTCAGTCCCAGTTGCTGCTGCGATTATGGAGCTTGTGGAGGATATAGAGCGTGAAAAAGGGATTCTTGCTTAGTCTTTGTTTGGTTCTTATACTTGCCCCACTAGAAGTTTCTATATGTATCCCAGAAATGAAAGTAAGCAACTGATAATTTAAATAATAACAATGACTGATTCTAGCAATAAAACTTCTACTGTGGTGAGTGAGAAAAAATTTTACATTACAACGCCGATTTTTTACGCAAATGCGGAGCTCCATTTGGGGCACACGTATACGCTTGTTCTTTCTGATATTTTAGCGCGCTATCATCGCTCCATAGGAGACAAGACTTTTTTTCTAACTGGCTCAGACGAACATGGCGACAAAATCGTGCGCGCGGCGCAAAAAGTATATATGGGCCCGCAGGCATTCGTAAACAATAATGTTGCCAAGATGCAGGAGCTTATTAAAGAGCTTGGTATAGCAAATGATTTTTTTATTCGCACTTCTGACCAAGAGCATCACTGGCATGGAGCAGAAAAATTATGGCATGAGCTTGAGAAGGCTGGAGACATTTACAAAGGTCTTTACAAGGGGCTGTATTGCGTTGGATGCGAGGCTTTTATTACTGAGAAAGAGTTAGTAGATGGGAAATGCCCGCTTCACGATACTAATCCGGAACACATTGAGGAAGAAAATTATTTTTTCAAACTTTCAAAATATGGACCCGAAATAAAACGGTTGCTTTTAAGCGGGGAATTTAAAATTACACCGCAGTCTAGGGTGAATGAAATCGTTTCTCTAATCTCCGGCTCAAATGGTGAAAGCGGTTTGGGAGATGTGAGTATCTCCAGACCGGAGCGCGCGATACCGTGTGGTATACCTGTGCCAAACGACCCAACACAGCTGATGTATGTTTGGTGCGATGCGCTATCAAATTATATTTCCGCTCTAGGATACGGCACAGATAACGAAGAAAATTTTAGAACCTTCTGGCCTGCTGATGTCCAGGTGCTAGGAAAAGATATTTTGCGTTTTCACGCGCTTTTGTGGCCAGCGTTTCTTTTGTCGGCGAAAATTCCGCTCTCGCGAGAGCTTCTTGTTCATGGTTTTGTAACATCCGATGGTAAAAAAATGTCAAAGAGTATAGGAAATGTTTTGAGTCCCGAAGAGTTTATTTCTGAATACGGGCGTGATGCTTTGCGTTACTATCTTGCTCGCGAGGTTTCTCCAGTGGAGGATTGGGATTTGACTCGCAAAAAATTCAAGGAGGTTTACAATGCAAATCTCGCAAACGGGTTAGGGAACCTTGTGTCGCGCACTCTCAAAATGGCAGAGCAATATTTTGGCGGTGTTGTGACAGGCGACGCGACGCGCGCGCCTTCAATTAAAACAAAAATGAGCGCGGTCGGAGCATTTGGCGATATCGCTGGAATGAATATCCCGTATATTATTATCAATGATATATTGCCACGATACCACAAGCATATGTCTGCCAATGAGATAAACAAAGGCGCGGATGTGATTTGGGAGCTTATTTCACACCTAGACCAGTTTATTACCGACTACGAGCCATTCAAGCTTGTAAAGACAGACAGGGATAAAACAGAAGCTATTATCTGGGGTCTTTTGTTTGGACTTCGAGAGGTCGCTCAAATGCTTGTACCGATTATGCCAGACACGGCGCAAAGGATTTCGCTTCTCGTTGGTGCCTCTGATGTGAATGTTGATGAAATAGTGTTTAATTCAAAAGCGCCAGTTGAGCCACTATTTATGCGGAAATAATATTCGCACACGTAGCGACATTGCGATGTACGGTTTCCCGTCATTGCGAGCGAAGTGAAGCAATCCAGCACCCATTCAACATTCAATATTCAATTTATCTCAAACATACTCAGTATGTTACACTATTGGATAATGCATAACACAAACAAAAATGTCACCACAATTTTTTGACATCCATTCGCACATAAATGACGCGCGTTTTAATGAAGACAGAAAAGAAGTGCTTACTCGGATGCGCGAGCGCGGTGTTTTTGCGATTGTTGTTGGAACTGATTATCAAAGCTCTCAAGAGGCAGCCAACATAGCTTCTTTTGCGGATGATTGTGTGTACGCCTCTATCGGTGTGCATCCAATTGACGACAGAAATGAAAAATTTCGCGAGCCGTTTTTTGCTGAACTTACAACGAGCTCGCGCGTGGTGGCGGTGGGCG
>Ga0210028_1003989_pt1 | contig 10933 bp, 14 predicted proteins | sample CryGeymeta201513_FD_185468 | JGI IMG/M metagenome (GOLD analysis project Ga0210028, IMG submission 185468) | Groundwater microbial communities from Crystal Geyser aquifers in Utah, USA - Crystal Geyser metaG 2015-13 (SPAdes) (version 2) | ecosystem: Environmental > Aquatic > Deep subsurface >...
GGCTTAAGTAACCAAAGCGGTTGCTAATAAATGAAATTTAGGTTGTAATATCAGGTAAAAAAGGAGAAAGTTTTATGAAGTTAAAAAAGATTTGGGCCGTTATTGTATTACTATCGGTTGTCCCAGGTGTGGCGGTTTCACCAAGAAGAACGGCCGCCGCGGTAGGCGCCAACGTTATCTTTGTTTAACCTGCCGGTTTTCTTTTCTCCGCCAGCATAATCAAACCACTTTTAAACAGTTCAGCCAGTTTTACCAGCTGGCTACAGGCAGAGTTAACCGGCTCCAGTTGTGGCAGCAAAACCGGCAGTCGAGAAAAACTTTATCTGTCACGTTCAGACCGTTTTTCTTCCGGCCTTTATCGGCTACAGAGACCTGGCAGGTTTTACCGCCAAGATTAACATCTCCTTGGGTTTACGGTGTGGACGGTAAGTGGTTAAAACGGTTAGGAGTATTTATCCTCCATAGGAACGTGACCACGGGGGAAAACCTGTATTGGTCATTTAACCTAAGCGAAAGTTACCAGGCCTTAATTACGGATATGGCTAAGTTGGTTGAATTGTTGTCCTGTAGTTTGCCAATAGCGGCTGTATCCGACTGGAAGGGGGCCATTGTTAATGCCGTCACTGACGGGTTTGGGGAGATACCCCACCAGCGTTGTTTAACCCATGTTGACCGGACGGCTAAAGCCTTACTCCCCCAAAGAAGTCCGTTTGAAGCCACTCTGAAATTAAGAGGAATTGGTGAACAACTGATCAAGATTAACTCCTGGATTGAAGTGGACGCCTGGTTAAAACAGTTAGCCAAGTGGTATGACCGGTACGGCCTCATGTTAAAAGAAAGAACAAAGAACCCCGAAACCAAGAGAGGCTGGTGGTATACTCACGGGGACTTAAGACGCGCCTGGAGGCTTTTAACAGATTACCAGAAGCCGTTCTTTGAGCACCTGGACTGTCCAATCTTACCCCGATCCAACAACTCTCTGGAGGGAACTTTTTCCCAAGCGGTCAACAAACTTATCAACCACCGGGGAATGGAAATTAACCAACAGGTTTCATTCCTTAATTGGTACTTTACTTTTACCAGAGTGAAAAACCGGACGGATTTATTCAAACTATGGGCTTATTGGAAAGGGAGGCTATAACTGCCGTCAGCAACCGTTTATGTTACTTAAACTATATAGTCTATAAATAATCGAAAAGGAAGTCTATGGCCCTGCCTAAATTTTTTATTAAAGCTTTCTTGATAGTTTTAGTAGTTGTTTGTATCGGTTTAGTTCCTGGAAATAGCAAGCTTCTTTTTGGTTACGGTGATACTGCCGGCCAGTTTCATAAATTTGTCTGTGAAAATTCCACCCCTTTAAAAGTAGTTCTCTATGAACCCAATCATCCTTCTTTGCCGAAAACTACGGTTAAAGGCGAAGTAATTCTTAACTGGTTAAAACTAAAGGAAAATGCTGACAAATATACCATTGCTTACGGCGTTCAGCCCGGCAATTATATTTACGGCTTGCCGGATGTTGGCAATATTAACAGTTTTACTGTTAGATATTTAAATCCCGCTACCCGCTATTACTTTGTTGTCCGCGCTGTTAATGGCTGTATGCCCGGTCCCTGGTCTCAGGAATGGTCAGCTGTCGCTCCCGGCGGAATCGGCGGCGGCCCAGTTGCTTTAACTCAAACTCCCAAAACAACTGTTACTCCTGCTCCTAAAACAACGGTTACCCCGAAAACCCAAGTCACTCCCAAGACTCAAGTTCAGCCAAAAGGCGGTACTGTTCCAACAAGCCAGCCGGCTCCGGTGGAAACTCCCAAGCCGTTAACTTTCTGGCAGAGAATCGGTCAATGGTTTAGCGGCTTGTTTAAATAATTTAAGGGCGCTGATAGTATAATCAACTTAAGGTGAAACCAATCTTAACTGTGATAATGCCGGTTTACAATCAGCAGTCTTCGGTTCTGGCGGCAGTGGACAGCATTTTAAGCCAAACCTTTTCAGACTTTATCTTTATCATTGTCGATGATGCCTCGTCAGACCGTTCCCTGGGAATCCTCCAAACAGCCGCCCAACAGGATCAGCGGATTAAATTAGTCGCCAATCACCATCACTTAGGTTTAACCAAATCTTTAAACAAAGCCTTAAGGCTTGTCAAAACCAAATATATTAGCCGCATGGATGCTGATGACATTGCTTTACCTACCCGTTTCCAAAAACAGCTCCAATTTCTGGCCACTCACTTGCAAATTATGCTGCTGGGCACTGCTGTTTATTTAATTGATGACTCCGGCAAGCAGATCGGCCTTAAACGCCACCCCAGCGATCATCAGCATCTTCGCGCCCTCATTCTTAAATACTGCCCGTTTATCCACCCGACCTGGATGTTTCGACGCTCTCTTATTGACGAGGTCGGGGAGTACAATGAAAATTTTCCCTTTAGCCAGGATTATGAGCTGGCTTTAAGAATTACTAGCCGCTTTCCCACTGCCAACCTAGCTGATCCGTTATTAAAATACCGGGTTAATTCCAGCCAGGCAATCTCGATTAAAAACTTAAAAAAACAGGAATGGCTGGCCCTTAAATCCCGGTTTTTAGCCCTAACCAGCTATGGCTATCCTTTAACCGAAGCCTGGAAACTAATTAAACCGCTCTTGTCTTTTTTAGTTCCGGTTAAGATAAAAAAAATTGTCTACCGAAAATTTTTCTGGACCGCCATCATTTTTTTTAGTTTAATTTCCTTAAGCGGCTGTGCTAAGCAGCCGGCGCCGATACCGATCACTGCCCCTGAGGCCTCAGCAACCAGCCCGGAAGCCGGATATATTGGCTGGCCTGAATATTTTAATCCGGCCTTTGGCTATCAGCTTAAATACCGTTATGACTGGACTCAGCTAGCCATTGACCCCAATACTCCTAACCAAGTCGTTTTTGTTAACTTAACCAAGACAGACCCGCTTACTAAGCCCCATGTCAGTTTTAGCGTCGCCGTGGATAAACGCAATAATCAAAACTTAGATAACTATCCGGGCCGGAAACTAACTATTGCCGGCTCTCCGGCCGTATTTATTGACAACTTAGGCCCTGACGCCGACCTCTTAAGCGTTTTTATTAGCCATGGCGACTATATTTACCGGCTTAGTACTGACCAAACTGAATCCGGTTTAATCAAACCTCACTTAGAAACGATTTTACAAATGATTGCCAGCTTCAAGATAAAGCTTTAGGCCTGCTTCTAAGCTTATTTCCGGCTGCCAGTTAAGTTTATTTTTCATCTTGCTGATATCCACCCGGTTTAAACTCACTTCCTTGGGCCGCTCCTTGCCTTCATAACTTACTTGGGGAGTTTTAGCGCTCACCCGGCCGATTGTCTCGATTAATTCTTGCAGGGTGGTTGGCTTCTCCGGCCCGACATTAAATACTTCCCCTGGCTCAGTCTGGGCTTCAGCCAGCCGGATATACGCTTCCACCAGGTCGTCAATATAAATAAAACTTCTTTCAATTTCCGGTTTAGTTAAAGTTAGCGCCTGGTTGTTTAAAATATGGTTAAAAATCAGCGGCACTAAATACTTGTCTTCCTGGCCAAAACCATAGACATTGCCGGTTCTTAAAATCAAACTGTTCACCTTTAATACCCGCGTGTAAAAACAGCATAATTCCTCGCCTAAGAACTTAGTGAAGGAATAATGAGTGGTTGGTTTACACGCCGAGGTTTCAGTTTTAACTTCTTCATACGGTTGATCATAAACATAAGTGCTGGGAAAGATCAGTTTGGCCCCTACCCGGCGGCAATACTCCAAAACATTCACTGTACCGTTCACATTCACTTCATAAGCCAGATTGGTTTTTTCACCGCAGTCTTTGTAGCCGGACACCGCCGCCAGATGAAAGACAGTGTCTGCTTTTGGCAAGGCGGCCAGATCTTCTTTTTTTGTCACATCCAGGCCGTTTTTGCGGGAAAATTCGCTCACCTCAATATTTTTTTGCCTTAATTTTTCGCTTAATTTTCTGCCGATAAAACCGCTGCTGCCGGTGACTAAGACTTGTTTCATTTGATAATTGACAAAATTTATAATTTAGCTTAAAATAACATTATAAAACCGAGGGAAGATTCTAATTTAGGGTCTCCCTCTTTTTTTGTACTCTAATAGATATTTTAAACTGCCAAAATTTATATGCTTATTGCCGGCTATTTGCTTAATTTCCTTTGCGGTTCTCTTTGGAGATGAAATTATAAATATTTTCTTCTTTTTCTTATTTATTAAATATCTTAGAAGAGGGGCAAAATCGCCATCTCCTGATAATATTATTGCCCGATGATATTCTTTTTCTTTTATCAACATATCCATTGTTAAATCGACATCACAATTAGCCTTTATTTTTCTCCCGAATTTTTTTATTTCTTTCACTCTTAAAGTGTACCCAAACTGCTTTAATTTAAGTAAAAATTTCTCCTTTTTGGCATTTTTTGAGTCTTTTCCGTAATAAAAAAATACTTTCAACGTCTTATATTTCTTTTTAAGGTATAGTATTAATTTTTTTTGATCAATAAACCAGCCTTCAGCCCGTGCTCCATAAATAATATTAGATGCGTCAATAAAAGCATAGGTTTTCATTATTTAATTCTAACATACATGTTATAATTATTGACATGAATCCGCGGCTTAAATTTTTAAATATATACGCCAATTTACCGTTGGGAACGCGCCATGAAATTGTGGCTGTAGTTGACAATGAACCGGTAACTTGGAATGCCGCCAATCTGGAAATTGAAAATGACACTGCCAAAGGCAAAGAAATTCTGGCAATTTTATCAAATTTAAAAATACTTTGATGTCTAATAATAATTTTTCCGATTTAAACGAACAACAAAGACAGCAATTAAAACAAATTGCTTTAGCCAGAGCGCGGTTAATGCCGGACGATTTAAATATTTCCATCGGCGGGACCAATTTGGCTAAACAAGAGTTAATTAAACATATTGAGCAGGAAGATAAAATTGGAGAACAATTAATGCTGGTTGATCTGAATTTTCTCCAGGATTTGGCTTCCGGATCACTCTACAATAATGCCTAAATCTCTTTTAATTACGAGGCCGAATCATGACGAAACCACTAATTACTTATATTATTGGTCAACTTTCGTGATTAAGGAAGCCAAAAAAAGAAAATTTGCTCTTTATGACTTTCCCGGGAAAAAAGCCAGTAAAAATAACTTTGATCGCTGTCTTAAATTAAAGAAACCGAAGATATTGTTTTTAAACGGCCATGGCAATGCCGATACGATTACCGGTCAGGATTTAGAGCCGCTGTTGGAATGTGATAAAAAATCGGCTGTTGGCGGGACTTTAATTTACGGCCGGAGCTGCGACGCCGGCATTAATTTAGGCAAAAAACTGATTAAGGACGGCGCCAAAGCTTTTATCGGTTATAACAAACAATTCATTTTTGGCTTTACACCGGCAAAAGTTACCCGGCCGTTAACTGATAAGTTAGCCGGATTATTTCTTGCCCCCTCAAATTTGATTGTCATTACTTTGCTTAAAGGAAGTAAGATGCAGGCGGCTCAGGATCAGTCGAAAAAATCCATGCAGAAAAACTTTAAAAAAATGTTATTAACTTCTGCCTCTAAAGCGGAAAAATATGCCGCCCGCTGGCTGTGGTCGAATTATAAAAGCCAGGTTTTATACGGTGATGTTGCCGCGACGTTTAAGTAACCGTGCTAAAATAGTCTTTAATGAAGATAATCAGTAAATCGATCTCTTTGGCAGAAATAACTAAAATGGCCGAAAGCAGGTTTGGCAATCTGGTGAAAGCGGTAGCCGATGTTGCCAAAAAAGTTATGGTCGTGGACGGCGAACTCCATGCTGATGAAGAAGCTTTGTTGATTCAAAAAGGCTCGCGCCAATCATCGCTTTGGGGTATTAATTTATATCCGGGAAAGTTCGGAACAGATGATTTTATTGAGTTTGATTCGATGATTAATCTTCGGCCGTCGCAAAACAATTTAAGCCGGGGGGTAGACAATAAGGATATTCAAATCCAAATCAAACAAATAGTTAATCAGTTGGTAGTGAAATGAAAAAGCGCTGGTTTAAATTGAGCTTAATTGAGCAAATGGCCAATATCGGCAGTGAGGTTTTCCGGGCGATTAAGTGGCAAAATAAAAATTCACCAGACTCGCAAAAAGCTTTTTACCGGGCGCTGGAGCTTTTTGAACTGACTCTGGCTGATCCCAAAAATCGCTTAAGATTAAAAGAAGTTTGCCGGGCCAAAGAATTGTTCGCTGATTGGTATTTAGGGGATTCGCCCTATTTGCTTTTTGCTAAGGATTGGGAAAAATACTTTTTTCAGTTTAATTTTGCCGGCCGCTTGCACACCTAAGCCAATTAAGCTGGCTAGAGAAATTAACTCGGCTATCAGCCTGACCTTGGTTCTTCTAAAAATTACTTCAACCTGGTGGTCGCCTGGGGGAATATTAACAGTAATTAAGCCCCGGTAATTTGGGTCTTGGAACTGAATTTCCGTCGCCTGACCGTCAATCAATACCCGCCAGCCGGGAAAATAAATCGTGTTGTCAATAAATCTGACTGCTTCATTGCTTAAAATATTAAACTCATGCTTTAAATCCTGTTTCTGCCAGCCAGATACTTCGGCTTGGCCGATTACTTCATAAGCCGCTGGCGGGTAATGATCGGCTTCTCCGGCCGTCCAAATTGGCGAGCCTTCATTATGCCAGGTAGTGGTTTTCAAGTAGTGTTGATAATAGTTCTCATCGACTGGTTGATAATACTGGACTTTGAGTATCGGTAAAGCCAAACCAATTGTTAAAACAATGATGACGATCGACCAGCGGCGCACCAGTCCGGCGGCTAAAGCTGTGGTTAAAACCGTTAAGCTTAACCAGCGCCAGGGCAGTTGAAAATAGGCGATTAAGGGCAGTTTCTCCCATAAAACCACTGAAGCCTTGGTGCATAAGAATAGGCTCATTAGCCATGAACCAATAATTACTATTCCTAAGTAGCGGTTGACTCTATTTTTAAACACTTGCCGCCCCAATAAAATTATTATTAATATTCCCATGATGCCGATGTAAGTCGGGATCTGATCTCCGCTAAAGCCCCAGGGCATATAAATCAGGTTTTTTATCGTTACAAAATAATCATGAAAATCTTTTTGATTTAGATAAATCTTGGCTAAAGTATATTTAAGCTCCATTAAAGAGGGCAGCCAAAACCAGGCAGTTAAACCTAAACTTAAAGAAAAAGGTAAAATCACTGTCTTGATTTTTTTAATCATTAACAAACTTAAAAAAGCCAGAAAAACCAAAGCCAAAGCATTGTGGGATAAAATCAAACCCACAGTTCCTAAAATCATTAGCCAGTAATTCTTTTTCCAATACCCCCACAAAATTAACGGCGGCCACACAAAGGCCAAAGCTTCTCCCAAAGCCGCCCTGACATAAACATTTAAAATTCTGTAAGGCGCGTATAAATAAACCATGGCCGCGGTCAACCCGGCCCAGTCGCTTTTAAGTTTGAAGCTGACCGCCTGGTACATAAATATTGCCGACAGGATTAAAGATAAGCCTAAAACCAGTTTTAAGCTGGCGGCCAGCCCCAAACCGGCTAAATTAAACCCACTGGCCAATAAATAAGGCAAAGGATAAACAAAGTTAAAGATCGGGTAGCCATAGTGGTAATTTAGATCAGCCGCCCAGCGGACCGGAAACTGGCCGTGCTTTAAAGCCTGGGAATAGGCGGCAACTCTGGCTAAATGCAGTTCCCCGTCATGGCTCGGGTAAAAGCCGGAATGCAGTAAAGGTAAGATGGAAATTATCGATAAAACCAGCAGGATAATGAACTTCTTCATGGCTGATTTAATATTATCATTTTTATAGGGTAAAATATAAGAATGGAAAACAAAGATTATAAAAATGGTGAGATAGTTATTTATAAAACTCCGCAGGGGCCACAGTTAGATGTCAAACTGAAAAGACAGTCGGTTTGGTTAACTCAGACACAGATTGCCTATCTCTTTAATATTGAAAGAAGCGTTATCACTAAACATGCCAATAATATATTCAAAGACAAAGAGTTAACTGAAAAAAGGAATGTGCAAAAAATGCACATTCCTCATTCTGATAAACCAGTGAAATTTTATAGCCTGGATTTAATTCTTTCAGTAGGCTATCGTGTTAATTCTCAACGTGCCACTCAATTTCGCATTTGGGCAACAAAAACCCTAAAACAGCATTTGATTAAAGGCTATACCATTAACAAAAAAAGGCTGTTAAAGAAATCAGAAGAATTAAAACAGTTGCAAAAAACCATTACTTTCTTGCAAGAAAAATCCCAACATAGGCTTTTAACCGGCCAAGGAAAAGGAATATTAGATCTCTTGGCAGATTATTCCAAGTCTTTAACTTTACTGGAACAGTATGACAAACAAAGATTTCCGCTTATAAAAGGCAAAGGTGCAAAATTTATCCTGGAGTATCAGCAGGCTCAAATAGTCATCAGTCAATTAAAAAGCCAACTTCAAGGCAAAAAAGAAGCCAGTGAACTTTTTGGCCAGGAAAATTCGGCTAAATTTGAAAGTATTATCAAAAACTTATTTCAAACTTTTGATGGCAAAGAATTGTACCGAACAATTGAAGAAAAAGCCGCCCATCTTTTATATTTAACTATAAAAGATCATCCGTTTAATGATGGCAATAAGCGGATTGGTTCATTTTTATTTATTTATTTTCTGGATAAAAACCAATATTTGGATAAAGTTACCGGTGAAAGGAAAATTAATGATAACGCCCTGGTTTCTTTGGCTTTATTAATTGCCGTTAGCGAACCTAAAGAAAAAGAAATAATGATTAAAATAATTATTAATTTATTGAAATGAGTTTAACTATTTGTTCCCCCCAGCTGGGTTTATCGCCTGAATCAAACTCCGGCGGCGAAGTTTATGACCGGGAAGTAATTCAGCGTCTTTGCCAACAAGGGGTTAAGGTATTTTCCTTGCTGCCTAAAAATCGGCCTTATCAAAAACACCAGAATTTAACCGTCGCCTATGCTCCGATTAAATCTATGTATCCGCCTCATATTTTTTCTGCCTTTGTGCTCCCTTATCTGATTAAAACTTACCAAAAGGAAAAGTTTGCTATTTTACGCGTTCATAATCCCTATTTTATCGGCCCGGCCGCGCTAATTTTTAAAAAACTTTATCCCCAAGTGCCTGTGGTCGCTTCCTATCTTCATCTGGAACCTGGTTTTAATCATTTTATTGATCGGTTAGTGGTTAAAAGTTTTGATCACATTATTTGTATTAGTCAAAATACTAAACAGGAAATTATTGATAAGCTAAGTTATCCGGCTAAAAAAATCAGCGTTGCTTATCCAGGGGTAGATAATCGTTTTCACCCAGGTATTAAACCAGCAGGATTCACCATTATGTTTGTCGGCGGCTTAAAACCGCGCAAGAATCCCGAGTTTTTATTAAAAGTTTTAGCAAAATTGAACCGGCCGGACGTCCAGCTGATTTTTGTGGGCGATGGGCCACTGAAGAGAAAATTAGCCGGCCCCAATGTTCAAGTGACCGGTTATGTTTCTGAAAGTCAAAAGCTGGCTTTATATCATCAAGCCAGTGTGGTGGTTTTGCCTTCTTTAAAAGAAGGTTTTGGCATGACCTTAACCGAAGCCGGCGCCAGCGGCATTCCGGTGATCGCTAATAATCACTCTTCAATTAAAGAAATTATTCAGGACGGCAAAACCGGATTTTTAGCTAAAACCAATGATGTTGCTGATTGGGTAGATAAACTACTTCAATTAATTAAATCGCCGGCTTTATGTCAAAAAATTGGGGAGGCCGGACAAAAATTTGTCAGATCTACCTTTACCTGGGAGAAAAATATTAATATTCATTTAAAAATCTATGAAAGTCTTATTTCTTAACGAATACGCTTATCCGCACCAGGTGTCCGGGGCCGAATATAGCATGCAGGCCTTAGCCGAGGGCCTGCGTCGGAAAATCAAAGTGTTTATTTTATCGCCGGATTTATCTGCAAGGACAGTCCCTGCAGGTAAATTCCCCTTTCCAAAGAAGATAAAGCCCGGCCAGATCTTATCGCCGCTGTGGTTTAACAATCCTTTATTTTGGCTTTACAGCGCTTATTGGATTTATCAAACAATAAAAAAACAAAAGATTGATCTTCTCCACGTCCACGGTAAATATATTCTGCCCGGAGCAGTGATTGCCGGTTGGTTGAGTCATAAACCGGTAATTGTGACGGTTAGGGATTTTAAATTTTTATGCCCTTTAGCTTTATGTTTTACCCACAGGCAAAAAAGATGTAATCTTAACTACTATATAAGAAAGGAAATTCCTGAATACAGGCAAAGATACGGTCAAATAGCTAGATGGAAACTGGTTTTGGCTAAGCTGTGGCAGTATAAATTAAAATGGTTTTTAAACCGCTGTCAGCAAGTAATTGCTGTTTCCCCGCAGTTAGCCAAAATCTATCAGGATAATGGAACGAAAAAAGTTACTTGGATATATAATTTGCCTCCCTTCTCGGCCAAAGGCCGATCCGCCTCTGGCAGAGACAAGCATGTGATTCTGTCAGTGGGCAAACTGTCTTTTGGTAAAGGCACGGATTGTTTAATTAAGGCTGCCGAACAATTGCCTCAATATCAATTTGTTTTTGCCGGCGAAATTAACCCCAGTTTAAAAACCAAGTTTCCCAAAAACTGTGAATATTTAGGCAAGTTAGATCATGAACAAACCTTGAAATTATATGGGAAAGCGGGTGTGTTTGTGATTCTTTCCCGCTGGCCTGAGCCTTTATCCCGCGCCGGCCTGGAAGCTTTAAGTTTTGGTCTGCCGATAGTTGCCTCCGATCGCGGCGGCAACCAGGAGTTGGTCAAGGATAATGGTTACTTGGTTGATCCGGAAAA